>JAESFX010000342.1_pt1 | contig 17950 bp, 22 predicted proteins | sample 9269501 | NCBI WGS metagenome assembly JAESFX01 (sample SAMN14515570, study PRJNA621655) | algae metagenome | isolation source: Desmonostoc geniculatum HA4340-LM1 and co-occurring heterotrophs from cave... | place: USA: Maniniholo cave, Kauai, Hawaii | collected 2009-07-28
CTTTATAGTCAAGCGTTTGCATTCAAATAGAATCCCTGCGTTAGAACAATCTAGTTAACTCTCAAGAAATTGGATGTTAGCAAGTCTTTTTACTTTTATTCGCTACCCCGACTTATTGAGCCGATACGATAAAATTGAACATAATTTGTTACCAGATTACGGTGCATCTCATGTAATGCCTGATAAATTAGTTGGTTATTTCAATACTCAAGGGTATCAGCTTGTTGCAACTGATGTATACTCACTTTCAAGTCAAGATTTACAAGGGGAGGAGTCGCATAATCACAATAGTAATACAGATGTATCTTTAGATAGTCCACATGGAATGTTGTTATTTTTTAAACGATAAAATACTCATTTTAATCGAGCTAATAAACGAAAAGGAATACGTCCACAAGGACAATTTATGAAATAATGTTGGTAATTAATATTGGCGACTGAGGTTAAGTAATTGATTCTGCTGATCCGCGATCGCGCCACAAAAGAGCAACTTGACGAAATGCTCAAAGCCTGGGGGGTGTTTATAAAATTGGCAGTCGATATAGATAGAGAAATTCTTGCTGGAGGCAGTCAACTTCATTATGAATGTGAAGAAGTTTTGCTGAAAGATGGTAGCAGACAAAAAGACATTTGGGGTGCTGATTGGTTTCCCTACACTCAAGAAGTAGGTTTTGAATCGATTATCAACATCCGTCCCAGTCAAAACAATCGTACAATGGAAATTCAATCTCCTGAAATTCGAGAACGAGTGGCTCTAATTACCCGGCGATTGCTAGGAGGAATATAATGCCTGATTGGAGAGCAATTGAAGCGAGTTTTTTACGCCAACCTAAAGCAAACCGCTTAGGAGAGTTGGCAGCTAGTTTGGCGCGTATCAAATCCCGATGCCAAAATCCAGCTAACCAAGGCTTAGTTGCTGCTTTTATTGAGGAAAGTCTATTTTTTGTTGGGTTGATTATCCCAGATACAGATACCGAGAAGGCAGGGGAATTAAACCAACTACAAAGCCAGTTAAGGGAGTGGCAGCAAGACTGGTCAAATATTTGGGCAAGCCCAACAGAACGTGGAAATATCGCTGCTGTAGCCAGTAATTGGTCAGAGCAAGTGTTGAGTATGTCAGGTTTATTATCTGAATCAATGACTGCCTAAAAAGAGGGCGTTGCTACTAGGTGTTCTGCGCTGCTTGGCTGATCGCATCCAACAAAAACAAACCCAAATCTTTATGCAGTGCTTCATTACTGTACGTTCGCTCATTTTTGATATGCAAGATTTAATTAAGCCTTACAGTGCCTGTAATCCAGACGATTCAATGGATTCAGGCATTTTTATCTTACATAGAGCTTTTGCCATTTTATGATTTATCCTATCCCTGTGCCTTAAATAATCCCCTCTGGAAGCCTTATATGATGGTCATAAATTTTACTTACAAATAACGATTTACTTACAAGTAGCCGTTTTCCTTTTGCATTAAGCCTTTAATTCCCCTCTGCGACTGGTTGATATTCTTTACGCAGTGGAAGACGACCCTGAGTTTTTCAGCAACGGGTACCAATTCACACGCTTTGGCGATAAGGACTACACCAAGCTTGGAGGACTAGGTATCGCACTAGCATATGCTTTTGTGAAAACTATCCTCACGGGTCATCATAGTTCGCATGGAGAGATTGGCGTGATCAAATCCTTTTCCAAGTCCTATGAAGCCTACGCTAAAGGAGTGAAACCGTTGCAAGAGCACTTCAAGATGCTCCACGAATCACAACATGCCAATGTCCTCGCCAAACTAAAGAAAGGGCATCGCGCGCTCAATGACGCGATGCACCCCGACTTAGCCGATGAGTCCTTTGCACCAGATCGGGAGTTTATCCTGCAATCTGCATGGGAAACCTTTGACGAGCTGGATGCTATGCTACGTCACGTTCCTCATTTGTCTGCCATTCGTGTTGCTGCTATCAAGCATTCGGCACTGACACATTTGGCACTAGGTCATGTTGAGACAGCAAAAAAACGGTTTGGAGAAGCATTGAAGGTCAGCGAATTCATGGCTAATATGCCGTCCATTCCGTATGGTTCTATGGAGCAATACCTACTGGATAATTACGATAAGAGTTCGCGTATTTTGCCAGTCACGCTCTTTAAGTTAGGGGCTACGCTGGTCTGCGCTGAATCCACTGGCGAAAAGTACCGCAAGAATCACCAAATCATGCATATTAAAGAAGATGGCCGTACCGAACGTATTCATCTTGAACGTATGCTGGCAGAACTCTAATCTGCTCGTGATGTGATCGTAAACATAGTAACTTGCTCTGTTAGCTAGGGTACTGTACGTCCAAATTTATCTGTCTTATAAGAGGCGTTAATATAAATGAAAAAGCTCGAAGTCGCGTTACGTTTGGTAGACGCTTACTGCCTCGCGCATGGTATCCCTTCTGGGGTGATCACCAAGATCATCGAAGAAGCCGTGGAGTCTGATCTTGAGGAAACGTTCCAGATTACTGAAAGTGCAAATCTGGATAAAGGTAATAGCTTAATGCCCCTTGGCAGTGCAAAACTCGCTATTGCTGCGTTCTTCAATAAGGAGATTCCTGAAGAGTACTCTCGGACACGCTTGATGAAAGAATGGTCAAAGCTGAACTATGCATACTCGCTCTATGAGCTGCGCCCAGCCTATAACCGTTACCTGCCTGAAGCGGCTAAATTAGCTGCGACGGTGCATCATCTCCTTGGACATCACGGGATGGCAAAAGATTGGGTACAAGCAGCAATTAAACAAAACGCTGCTTATCACTACCCGGAAGATCATGCGGCACTGGAAGCACTTGCTGCTACCATCCAGAGCTAACATGATCTGTTAGAGCAACAATACTACAATGTGGGGGATTACGATGGGGCACTGCTGCAACTATGAGGGAAAGAAAAGCCTAACAAGCGCTGCTTATATCAGGTATCGTAGACCAATACTCAACTCCATTACAACAATTATCTCGTAATACCTATTCTTGTCGCTTTAAATTAACAGCAGAAATTAAAAAAGATTTTCTAAGAATTGATTTTCAAGGTTATTTTACCGAAAATTTCGCTCCTAAGAATCGCTCCTATTCCAATCCAATAAATAACTTTTGCCGCAACAAGAGCGTTGATTACCGCCTACTTTGGTATAAGAGAGAACTAGCATTATCGGGCTGGTGGCGGACTGGAATTCTTTCTATCACTTGAGTATACTCCCTTGTGCAGAAGTGGTTGAGCAAAGAAGGGGAGGAAATTTCTAGTCCCTATCTAGATGGTGACAAGTTTGAGGCGATCGCTGCTTCATTGTACCCGATTTTATAGCAGTATTTTCAAGTTTGAAAACAATTGGTGCTTGCGCTCTCCAACCCCAAAGAAGTAAGCATAGGTAATTTCTCTTCCCTAGCGATTTCAACTCTATTGAGTATATGTTTCTGTCACAGTGCTTTTTACTCTATTAGTTATTTTTCAATATTTTTTAACTGATATATGCAAATGTGCTTGCATTGACCATAGGTAATATGTAACAAATGCAAGTGTGAAGTTTAGTAGGAGATTAACGGTACCTTAGTTGTACTCAACTTGAACTGTACTTGTACTAAATCTAAATAGCTTGTGAATTATTTTTTAATTCACAAGTGATTTGGTAAGTTGCTAGTTTAATTTGCTTTCAATTGATGTTGTCTTTCAGTTGGAATTGAGCTTGATGATATGTGAGAACGTTATCTACACCCAGAAAACACTTGCCGAAAGATACGGGATTTCAATCGCCGCTTTACAACGGTGGTATCCCTATGCCAGTATAGTCAAACCCCGAAAGCGGGGAGGATATTTTGATGCAACAACAGTCGAAATTGCCGACATTTTCTACGTTGCTATCAAAATTCGGCGGTTGACGTGTGAGGAATATTTACAGCAGGTGATTCCTGCTGGTGGCTTAGATGCTTATTTACAAAAAGTCAATGACGTAAGCCTTTATGATTTTTTGACTAAGCATATATCTGATGAAGAAAAACATAACCCGATTGTGCAAGCAGTAATTAGGAGAATTGAGCGAAATGAAGCATATCAACAAAGTGGCAGAGACTTTGCAGGTGTCGCCTGATGTAGTACGTACCTGCTGTCGGTTGTTAGATTTAGCTTTGCAGTCAAATGATACACTTGACGAAACAATTGAACAGCAATTAGTTCAACTTAAAGAGACAGCCTCCCGTGAAGGTATGTCCCTTGAAGAAGCTGCCCAGCACTTGATTGCAATGCGCGATCGCAAATCAGAAGTAGGCGAACATAAGTTCGACAGGCGCAGCTGTTACGAGCGCGGGGGTATTTAGATCCAGTAGAGCAAATGGCACAGGTAGCAGACATCCGCGAGAGAATACGCCAGAGGGAGGAGCAAAGGCGGATGTATATCCAACAAATGAAGAAGCAATTACCTCAGCCAGTTCCTAATAAACAGCCTGTTAATAAATCGAGGGGATGATGTCATGTATGTCAAGTTTGCTGCTGCGATAATTTGCATAGCTTTGTGTTCGCTCAACGTTGTAGCGGCAGTCAAACGTACCCCTATTCGTACTACCCTTGAAGGTTCAACTCGCACAACAGTTGAGATGATGCCATCTCCCAATTCAGGAGTGCATTGGATGAGTGCAGTTATATTTCTGGCTGGATTTGCTTGTTTTTTGGGCTGGGGAATTTCTGACTATAACAATGCAATTGAAGAAAGAGATGAAGTGTCTGATAAATTGCCTAATCCCGGCAATCAACAACTTCATGTTGGTGTTTCTGATACTGATATTCAACCTTCTTTAATCCCCCCGGTTTCACCTACTCCTGGGATGAGATTAAATAGCGAGTTTTCTGCCAAGAATGTAGTCCAATTTTCTCCTCGTTCTAGTGTTTCTGGATTAGGGCGAGTACATAGTAGTCAGTTTATTGAAGATGGAGTGCAAAATCAACCTGGAATGTTATCTCCAGAAGAGTTTTACGCCCAACTTCAGGATGAAGATTTCTGGGAAGATACTAACTCCCAGGTAAATGATAAACCTGCCAGCTAGTTAATTTGAGGTCATATTATGAGCAGAAATCAGCGCCGCAACTTTGATGTTGATTATTCTGAAGGTGGAGCAATTGTGCCTGCAAACCGTTTGCAAAATATGTTGCAGCAGGTACAGCAACAAGGAGGAATAGTAAATCAGCAACCTAACATTTCTCCCATGACTACTTATGAGACTCAGCCAGTAGAAGTTAGGTATATCAATGCACCTACTTCCTATAAGCCGAGGGTTCCTCAGATAGAGATTCCCTACATTGAGACTTGGAAAGCACATCGGCTGCATCCGCAAAACCCCTGGAGGTTTGGCTGGTATCCAGTATATTTTTTATCTGATGTAATTAAATCTCCTGTGGGTGTAGCTGGTGTGGGAGTGTGGTTGTTAATAATGCTGTTGAATTTTGTCCTAAATGGCAGTTATACCGGGCCGGGGTATGCGTCTGGGAAGAAGATTGAAGTTGTACCCAAGGAAGTTCCCTCTTTTGCCCTGCCTGTGGTTAAGCAATTGGAATAATGACGGTAAAGGCAATTTTTTGGTTCGTACTGCTGGTATGGATTGCAGATATTTTACAACCGGGATATTTGCAGTTTTATAACTGGCGTAATGCTGTGGCATTGGTACAAAAGCTTCAGTTTTCATCGTCGGCTGTTGTACCCACTGCTGCACCTGGCGTGAATATATCTTCTACTCCTGTTTCTACACGTTACTCCCCGCAAGTAAGGGAACCTGCAACATCTGGGGATGGGCTAAATTCTCCTGATTGCCGTGTGGCTAGGAATGATTTTGAGGAAGTATTGAGTACTGCAAAGATTGGTTGTTGGCAGGTTTCTCCTGCTAATGCAAAAAGGCGTTGAGGCAATGCGAATAATCTTTGAAACTGACGGTGACAAGGAGGTTAGGAATTCAACTGTAACTAGTTTGAATGAGACGGTCGATACGAGTTCGAGTGCAAATTGGAGATATGCGATCGCAACCTCAGTTTTAATTGCAGCTATGGTCATTCCCCAGGTTTCTGGATGGATTGAATCTCAACTGTTAGTTAAATCTCTCCAAGGTCTAATACTACCAAAAACTATTCGTAGTAATAAAGTTTTAAATAATCGTCGAATTGTCTTTCCTACTGCGGCTGGTACTCCTGTAACTAGTGAATTTGGTTGGCGGACACACCCCATTACAGGCGATCACAAGTTTCACAGGGGGATTGATTTTGGTGCAGCAAAGGGTACGCCAATTTATGCGATTGATGCTGGTCGAGTGGTTTTTGCAGGCGACAAGGGTGGTTATGGCAAAGCAGTTATTATTCAGCATCAGGGAAGTTTATCTACTCTGTACGGTCATGCCAGTCAGCTGTATGTACAGCAGGGACAACAAGTTGTGCGTGGGCAGATGATTGCGGCAGTAGGTAGTACAGGCTTTTCGACGGGGCCGCATTTGCATTTTGAAGTTCACGTTAATGGTGTAACACAGAACCCCCGCCTTTATTTACACGAATATTTAGCAAACCGTTGAAGGTTATTTAGCTATTGGCAAGAGAGATGCAAATTGTACCGATTTTTATATCAGGTGTAGTTGGTGCAGCCTGCTCTGTTGCATTTTCTTATGGAGTAGCTTCACTGCCATGTGGGTTGGTATCAAAGGGTGCGGATACTGTCTGTCAAGTGCGTAGTTTCGGTAAGGCACTTGATAGTTGGAAATTTGGGTTTATTGTTGGTGGTTTGGCTGGGTTGATTTTGAGTCCTCGCCATCAATTTATATCCCGTTTTCAACCCATTCATCTGTCAACTGCTTCCTTAATTACTTTGGGCATTTATTTTTCAATTTCTCAAAGTACTGGTGTTTCTTCAGGGTCGTCAAATAGTTTAAGAGGAAGAGTTAGTACAGGTTTTTACTCACCACATCCTTATTCACCACGGTTGAGTGCTTTTTTAGCAACAATTCGTTGGGCAGAAACAGGAACCAGTGAGGTAGAAAGTTATCGCAAGTTAGTATTTAACGGAACTTTTAATAATTTTTCTACACACCCGTTAAAGAAACAGTGCGCTCCTATTAATGGCAAAAATATTTGTTCAACTGCGGCTGGTGCTTATCAAATGTTAGATAAAAGTTGGTATGACCTTCAGCCAAAGTTAAACTTAAAGGATTTTAGCCCAACTTCTCAGGACAAGATGGCAATTGAATATATTCGTCGTAATAATGCCTTAAGTGATGTTGAAGCAGGAAACTTTGATACTGCTGTATGTAAAGTAGGTAGAGTTTGGGCTTCATTTCCTTGTAATAATTACAACCAAAATCCTAAATCAATCGATAAACTAAGAATTTACTATCAGCAGCAATTACAAAAGTTTGAAATTTATAGGAGGTAAAAATCAGTGATATTATTACCATACAATGACACTAATGGTAATATCGAATTTCAAAAACAACAGCTTTTGACTGCAATTGTACAGGCCAAACAAGATGGTTTGAGCAATGAAGAGATTGTAGAGAATGTACAGGAAGCTTTACCGGACGCAATGGTTTCTTATGCTGAAACTGTTCTACAACAAATTGATTTTAGAACAAAATTATCACGTCCAGTTGTTGAATTTAACTTAGAATTTTTATTTCAGGTAATATATGAATCAGTAATTGCAGGTACAAACGATGATGAAATATTATCAATATGTGCGGAACACTGTACTTTAAATCAGTACGAGTTTGTACGTTATGCACTTGAATATATCCATCTCCATCGAATGCCATCACAGTGGGAGCAAAATAACGTGTATCAAAAAATGATTGAGATAGTTAACATATCATCCATTGAATCTTTGTTTGAATACATTGAATCTATCAAAAATATTTATCTCAAGCATATTGGTTATAAAGTAGTTCAGGAGAATCTTTATAGTTTATTTTTGAGCAATAAACAGATTAGTTACTTTACTGATTTAGCTAATAAATCTAGAGATAAATGCCTTAAAAACTATTGTTACCGAACGGCAGTGCTTGTCGCGCGTGCCACAGGTAAGCCATTAGATTTAAAACTGACAGGTGATGGCTCAATTATTTTAAAAGAGCCTAAATATTTAGATAGAAATACTGGTGCAAATGAGATTGCTACTTCACAAAATTTAACTATGTTGCAGGCAGGGAAGTTATTAGTTGATACGTTAGAAGATTTTAATATTAATGCTAAGTATGTTGATGCCAAAAATGGCCCCACTTTTAACCGTATTAGGGTAAAACTGGGACGGGGTGTTAGTTACAAGAAAGTAGAAGACATCGGTAATGACTTAGTGCAGCAGCTTGGTGAAGAGTTAGGCTTGAAATTTGCACCAATGGTGAGTGTAGTGCCTGGAGGAGTTGTATTTGACATACCCCGATTAGATAGACAATTTGCTTATTTCCGCGATCATTTTACTTTTGACACTGAACCTGACATTCATTCTGTATCTATTCCTGGTGGTGTTGATGTAGATGGCACCTATGTCGAAATTCCACTTTATAGCGACAACGTAACCCATATCTTGGGTGGTGGGCGAACGCGGGGTGGGAAGTCGCAATTTGAGAAAGCAGCAATCTTATATTTAGTGCGGCAGTATCCACCTTCTGTTGTTCGATTAGCGCTTTCGGATGTTAAGCGCGTGACCTTTGGTAAATTTGATGGGCTACCCCATCTTGTTGCCCCAGTTGCGCGTGATGCAGAGTCTACCGCTAACTTGCTTGATTACTTAGTTGAAGAAATGGAATTGCGTTACCAGGAATTTGAGCACCACAGCAGTATTGAAACGATCGCACAGTACAACTTGCGGTTTGCACCTAATTTTGTCATGCCGCGAGTGATTTGTCTGATTGACGAGTGTTTTGATCTACTTTCCGATGATAACTACTGCGATCGCATTGAGACTGCGTTGATGAAGTTGCTTGCAAAAGCTGGTGGTGCAGGTATTCACGTACTTTTGTACACCCAGCGACCTGATAAAAACGTGATTGATCCGTTGATTCGCTCAAACTTTCCAGCCAAGACAGCCTTTGTTACGACTCGCCCTGAAGACAGTTGTATTATCCTTGGGGACGATAAAGACAAACGTGCGGTTTATTTACTGGGATACGGAGATTTCTTGTATAAAACGACTGAAGTGCTGCGACTCCAGGCGCTTTATGTAGCTGACGATGAAGACCCTGAATACTTCCAGCAATTACTTTTGGAAGCTAAAAATCAAAACGACCCCTACACAGCTTGGCAGTCTGGGTTAGACTTTGACGAATTTGTCGCTAGTTTGTACGGCGAGCGCAATAGTAAGGACATAGGTAAATCTAAAGCTACTGCTGTTACTAAAACTAAACAGCATAAAACTGATTTTGAGGGCAGTTTTAACTTTAAGGTACAGCTTGACGAGGAAGCAAGAAACTCAATTTTGAATTTGCATCAAAAAGGCTATCAACTTGATGAAATTGTCAAAGCGGTATTCAATTTATCCCGTCAAGATGGTAGGTCATACAAGAAATTTAGAAACGTTGTTGAGGAATTTTTAAATAGTTTGAAAGGGAGTGAGGAAGATGATATTTGAATTAACGATGCCTTTACCCCCTAGTATGAACGAAATTATTAACCAGGCACGGTCGAGTTGGCAAGCCAGCGCTGGACTTAAGAAGTACTGGACAAACTTAATTGGTGAATTTGTTCGAGAATGTGAATTTTGTTTAGATGGTGCAGTTTGGATTGAATTTCATTGGTATCTCAAAAATTTTGGACGAGATAGCGATAACGTAGCTGCTGCCGCCAAATTTATCATGGATGGTTTGGTTACAGGACAAGCAATCCGTAACGATAACTTGACAGTTATCCAATCACCTGTAGTTCATTATTATCATCGCAGTAGTGGTGATGATGGTGTGCTGTTGAGACTTTCACAATCACCTGATTTTCTGTTAGATAATTTTATTGTATCTAACCAATTTTCCCAAAACAGCTTAGAGAAGCATAGTCAAAAAATCACATATTTAGTGTCAATTAATTTATAGATATGTTTGATTTAAAGGATGATGATAATGTTACGTTATAAAGACTACCGTCAGTTAATCGATCAGGTAAATGCAGGTAAAAATATTAACCTATGGGGCAAGCAAAATATTGGTAAGACTCTTACTGTTAAAAACTGTTTACTCAAGGATATTAACTTAGAGTCTGTTTACCTCAATCTTGAATATCCTTTTAGTGTGGATCATCTATTCAACGTTATTCCTATTAGCTTCAGCTTTTACTACCAGCAGGATTGGCAAAATATCATAAGCAAATTATCTGATGGTTATAATAGGCTGCTGGTGATAGATAATTTTGATAGATTACACTTTGTTAGCGATACTTTTAGCAACGACTTATTTAGATTACAACAGTTAGCTCAATTAGAAAATTTTTCTTTAATACTAATATCTCGGATGCCGCTAGAATATTTCCATTTTTCAGGTTTTGCTAACTATTTTGAAAAATTGGAATTGAACGAAACTAATACTTGGACTTTTGGACATTAGATATGGGGCTTATAGATATCGTTTTTTGATGATATTCCACTCTGGGTGGATGATTGTTTTAAGCAATCAAGCAAGTTCGACTCTTGCTATCACCATTGGGAATGAAACTACTACCGAGACTGAAAATTAACCAGGACGAATCTATGAAATAGTTTTGGAATTGTTAATAGAGTAAGGAGTAGGTTAGTCGTGTAGTTCTCAAGAAATCCCAATCCTTACCGGGGCGAGAGTAATTAAAAACCTTGTAACCTGCATTTTGGAGGGATGAATTATGTTGAAGAAATTTGCGTTTAATTGCTTAAGGAACTTTAATGCTGCTTTTGGAATGGTGTCTTTGACTGCTATTGGTTTGGGCGCCATAGCAACTTTTTCTGGTTTGGGCTTATTGTACTTAGCTAGGGGCGGATTCCCAATTGTTGAGAAAGAACGCTCTGAACAAATTGCCTATATTGGCACTGGTGTTATTGTATTAGGCTTTACCGGAATTATTTTTGCTTCCTTGGGTGGTGCTTTCTTAAGTATTGTTGAAGAATATTCTGACAAACTGCTTGAGCTTGGTACGGAAGTGAGACTTCTTTCCTACATCCAGTATTTCCGCACTCGAAATGTAGTGGTCTTTGACTACGTAGCATTAGGGCGAGTTTCAGAGTTTGCGAAGGAACTCAAGGGCATAGCCAAAATCGAGGTTGATGGTGATGATATATCTATCTTTTTTGATATATATGCACCCTGTCATCGCTTTCGCCGTGATGGTGTAGCGCTGTATCCTTACTCAACTTTTGTTCCCCAAGAACTCAAATATAACTACAACTTGGTTAGTTATGTCAACTACCTTAAGAGTAAAAAATCTGGAGTGCTGGGATGAATAAGGAAGTTTCTAAAAGCTGCGGGTGCAAGTCGGAAAAATCGCATTTTTGTAATTTCTGTATCTTGGATTGGTAATTTCTAAAATTCAACAACTGCAAATTTTGGAAAATTTGGTTCGTCTAATTGCTTAAAAAGGCAATTTACCCTCCTTCCTCCTACTGGTGGATGGGATACGTATAAAAGCTTTCACTCAGTACGGGGGTTTCCCCCCGCTACTGGGTGGCAAGCCGCTACAACGCCGCCCATCAGTAATTCATGGAGGAATCACATTATGTCTGCTTTTGCAATATCACCTTTTGTGCAATCTGTTAACGATGTTTTGTTTCCAATCGAGTTGTTTTTGATTATCTTCCCAATCTTGTACGTGATTTTTATCCCTGGTCAATCAGCATCACTTCAAGTTAGTAATAGCGCTGCGGTGATTTCTGAAGAGTCGCCAGTTTTGGAAACTCAGGGGGATTTGACTGTGATTGGTGCTGTTTCTAATGAGAAAGAATTTTCTGAACCAGAATCTTCGATTATTGAAACTGCGCCGCCAGTTGTTGAAACTAGGTTTGCGGATGAAGCCAGACAACTTGTGTTAATAGATGTTACCGAAGAGAGGAAGAAGCTTTTGGATTTAGGTGCGCGGAAGCTGCGACAGTTCTGCAAGGAACGCCAGATTCAAGGCTATTCTACCGTCTACAACCGTAAAAAACTCGATGGACTCGTTGACTTTCTGATCGCACAACAAGTAACTTCTGCTCAAGTGGTCGAGTTTGTGGAAATGCTTGCTTAGAGTTTGATGAAAAGCCTCGGTAAAAACTGGGATTTCAAAACTACTTCCTTGAGATAGGATGGTATTTGCTTGATAATTCTATTGAGGTTGAGCTTCCAAAATGCGTCCTATACTTCTTGGCGATAATGTCGGTAATCCCCTCCGAGTAGCTTCCTCAGCTACCTGCGTATGGTAATAGTGCTTTGAACGACTGGGTTTTCGGTTCTTGCTCCATTCGCCGATTTCGACGATTTTGCTCGCCTCTGTACTTTTGCACTTCTTAGGTCTGCCTACGTTTACACCTAATACCTCGTTAGCTTTTGCGATCGCCGACTCCTGGGTTTCTGACAAGATGGTACAAGATGTCCATCTTTTTTTCCACTTTGCTATTGATTTTTCGGTTACGCCAATCTCTTGGGCTAAGGCTACATATTTTTTGCCTTCGTTTAGTCCCAGCAGAATTTTCGCTCTTTTGCTAACTTCATCGCTGCTGGTCGCTGCTATCTGCTCTAGTGCTTGTTTTTCAATAGAATTTAGTATCTGAAGACGAGGCATCTAAAATTTACCCCTCTTTACGGTACAATTTTGCCAAATGGAATGAAGCCTGATATACTTTTTTTGTAGAGTCCATTTTTCCTAAAGATTCACTCAAAGCCCTGTTTGCACCAGGGCTTTGAGAAAAAAAACAAGCCCACCTGTTACTAGAACAGGACGGAATTTTGTTTTGTCAATTTAGTTATCTAGAGCCATCATATCATGAGTTTACCCAGTTTTACAAATATTTCTTTAGATAGATGTATTTTTCACAGAGACCAGCACGTTAAATACCTTTTAAGTCGTTCTGGTTTTCAATGGGTTGGGAATAATAGTTTCCTATCTGTAAAATTCTCTCCCTTGAGTTTTCTGGTAAGTAATATTTTGCTACTTACAAGATTTAATTATTTTTTAAAATTGTCACTTTTCCCAAGAGATAGAAGTGATACAAGTCTCGCTGCTTAAGATTTTTCTGCTTTCTTGTCGGAATTTTCAAAATTAAACTTATCCTTTTTAGACAATTTGCGAACCGGAGTATAAATATGTCTCTTGTGCAGAATCCGGCAATTGTATATATTTCTCCTGCGGAGTTGGTTGTTCATCCGAAGCTGATAGAAATATATGGTGAGAATGAGAATCGTCCTGCTTTGGAAAAAAGTATCTCTGAAAGAGGGATTATTGAATCTTTGAAGGTATCTGCACGTACTGGTGTAAATGTCGTCCTGGCAGGTAAGTGTCGCTTGCAGATAGCTCGTAAGCTCTTAATTTCCTCTGTGAAAGTTGAATTTGTTGAGTCTGGTTCGCCTGAAGAAGATTTGAAACTAGTGCTTGACTTCAATCTTCATCGCGAAGGTGGGAAGACTCATTACCAGAAATTTCACGAGGGGCAGTACTGGGAGAGTGTACTTCGTCCCCAGGCGAAAGAAAGACAAAGGGAGAGCGCTCGTCGTTTGAATGAATCGAAGTGTTCAAATTTGAATCATTCGATAAATGAGAGTAACTCTCAATTAAAGAAGGGTAAACCCGTGATTCGGGAGGTTTCGGAGAATCTAAATATAAGTGTTGGTAGTTATCACAAGGGCAAGAAAGTTTTTGAATTAATTTCTCAATTACGAGAACTGGAAAAATTTAAGGCAGTTGTTGCACTGGAGATGGAATTTAACCGAAGTATTGATGCAGCGTACAAATTTGTTTGCAATCAAGATATCTGTTACCAGGTGATAGACCTTCTGGAGGCTACGGAGATAGGTAGTATAGGCGATGGTATTGCTTGGATACGGAGTGGCGATGTCTGCGACGGGCTACGCCTACGCAATCCGTTTCGGCGTTTCCAGCTTGACCAAGTATATCAATTTAAGAAGAGACTGCGGCCAGAGTTGGAAATTGTGGGACGTGTTATTGGTATAACTAATGAATTTGTTGTGTTTGGATTGAGGAATTTAGTGAATATGAACCTAGAAATTGTTAATCTACGTCCGCGACAGATTGATGCAGAGTTGCAAGATGAACCATCTGCGTCACAGAGAAAGAGAATACTTAACTTAATGCAAAAGTTTAGTGATGTTTTCCCAGTTCAGGTGTCTTTGGCGGAGTTGTTGAAACTTCCGAATTTAACTGATAAAGAGGAGGTTTTATTGCGGATGTATGAGTCTGACGTATTTGAAAAAACGTGGGAGGATTATAAAGCCCAAATGAAAGCAGTGGAAGTATCTACAAATAGAAAAAAGGATAATATTCGTGCTGCATAGGTAGCTGTAAGCAGTTAATCTAGCAGAGAATTTATCCCACAATTTAACATTACTTACTAGATTAGCATCTCAATACTGATTACAGTACCAGTTAACTTTTTTGAGTGCTGAACTCGTATAAAGATATTTGACTGTTTTTTGTTTTTAAACTCGATGGTGGAGTATGAGTAATTTCATCTTCACCAGTTGTACTAATAAGAGCCAATGTGGGGTGACGCTTGTGGGTGTTACTAGCTTTGCATTGTTATCCCAAAACTAAGAATGTCGATTTAGTGACAACTCCGCTAGAACTGCCTCATTTAAATAATTACCAAAAAAAAGTTGGGTAGCCGCATTGTTGTTGGTGAAGCGTGTTGGACTAAATCTTAGCCTAAGCCTACGTATGTCTAAGCCTAAACAAGTATAAACCTTTGTTTGCTTTCAACCACGAGACGATTACCAGTCGTCTCCAACAAGCGAATAACCAACGCTTGATTGAATGAATCTAAAAAAAAATTCAAATTTAGGCTAACACATTTTGACCAACAGCGAGGCTACCTGATGAATGAAAACCATCAGGACAGTCACTCATGTACCAAGAAGATTTCGGGGCTGATGTTGATAGCAAGCCCCAATTAAGCCTTTCACAGCCTTCAAAAAAGAAAATCAAACCCCACCTGCCCGCAGAATCCGTGGGCAAACGCTACGTAGAGCGCTTTTGGCATCCATTTGGGGCGATAGTTGCTCCTTCTTTAGTAGAAGGTACAAAACCAGCATGGCGCACCATCGACTATTACCTGCAACCCTCCCAACTGTGGAACCTGCACCAAGACAAGTCGAAACTAGTAGGTCTGCGCTTTAACGACACAACACGTTACGCCACAATCGATTTAGACTTAGAAGGCGACTACCATAACATTGAATCCATAAATCGCATCAAAGCGGTGCTAGAGGACATCGGCATAGTCGATATCATCATCCTCCAGTCCAGCTTTAGTGGCGGCTATCACCTGATCCTAAGCTTCGCATCCCCCCTACCCACCTTTGCTATAGCCTGCGCCCTAGAGATTACCTTAAGAAACGCAAGCTTTATCCTGCGCCAAGGACACCTAGAAATCTTCCCCAACACCAAACCATATAGTGCCAAACAAATAACCAACTACAAAGCCATCCGTTGCCCCATGCAACCGGGTAGCGGCTCATTTTTACTTAATGACGACCTGCAAGCAATTAGCGACTCAGTTTCTATCTTCCTCGATCATTGCGATCGCGCCGCAAGTCGGCAAGATTTAACCAAACTCAAACGGGTAGCGAACAAAGCCAAAAAACAAATTTCACGGGAGAGATATCGCAAGCAAGAGTCTGCTGACGTTGCCCAGTGGCGTACCAACTGGGAAGAAATCATCACCACAGGCTGGACAGGAAAAGGACAAACAAACACCCTCCTACAAATCTTCGTAGGGTACGGAATCGTCTTTTTAGACTTAGAGAGTGATAAATTAGTCGAATTTTGCCTTACTACCGCAATTAACGCCCCAGGCTACAGCCAATATTGCCGACACCAACACGAAATCGAAGCTAGAGTGTGGCATTGGGTAGAATCCACAATTCGCAACAAATGGTACAGCGCCTATATTAGTTATCCTGAACGGCTATTGGGTACATTCGCCAACACATTTGCACAAGCCATAGCAGGCATTAGCAGCATCCATAAACCCAAAGACAACGTAATCCCATTTGACCGTCGTAAGCAACAGAACTGGGAACGCAGCCAACAAGCCCAAAAACGCATCCAGATAGTAGTAAGGGCAATAGAGTGGGATAATGGGTTGCCAGTAGGGGCTACTGAACGGGGGAAAGCAATACGTGCTGAATACAAGCGCCGCTTTCACAAAACTATCTCACAAGAGACACTACAAAAACACTTGTATTTGTGGCACCCTACGCGCTACATCTTAGACCCGTGGGCAGAAAATAGCTCAAACCCTTATCAATCAAGCAATGACGGGCAATTTGATAGGTTTCAAAACTCATTTGCAAAACAAAGTGCTGAAAACCCTTACCAAAAGCAAAATGACGGTCATTGTAACTATATGAAGGTTTTTTGTAACTGTTTACTTCTGGCTGCCGATGCCCCTACAGGGCAGTTGGCAGTCGCAAGTTTTGAAGAAGCTGCTGTGTCTGAAGGAGAATTATTTGTACCACAGGTACAAGATGAATCTGAGGAAATTAATTTTAATTCTGAAGAATTGAATTTATTACAACCAGAGGATCTGTCTTTAACTTCAAGTGTCAATAATTCTGATAATTCATTAGTTTCTTCAAATATTATAGAATTAGCTGAAAATCTTAATGAAAGTCCTTCAGATAAGAATTTTAAATACCTTTCTAACCCCAGCACGGTTGAAAATTACAATAATAAAAACTTATTAATCAATTCTGTCAGTATTCCACCTACTGCATCTACATCTGCAATTGTGCCGCCTGAAACCTCACAAAAAGCTGAAGTTAGCGAGCAAAGTACATCTTCAAGCGATCCAGCAGCAACTCTCGCTTTGTCAGAACTGAAGAATCTGACTAAGTTGCGACTCCAAGCAGCATCCTACGCCAAGCGTGTAGCTAGAGAGTATTGCCTGATTGCGCGACGCCTAATTGGGGGCAAAGAACGCGAAATACTGGAGCAGAGTGCCAAAATGCAATTTTATCTCGATTCAGGTAACAAAACCCTAATTGCAGAAGCCAACGAGTGGGCAGCTGGTAATCCTGGGTGTCTACCGTTTTCGTTGGAGTTGGCGTTTCAAGAAGGTGAGACGTGATAGCTGGATTTTTCTGGTTGTTTATTTTTTTGCTGGCATAGGCGCTGAAATAATCTTTCACCTTTTCATCCCCCACCCCAGCATTGAGAGTTTGGGAATTCAATGCTAATCTGTATTTGATAGTTTGGATAGTAATGTAAAAAGATAATTTTTTCTAGCTAGTTAAGAATATTTAAAAAAATATTAATCATGATTTTTTACTCAAATATTTTGAATTAAGAAAGAAATTCCTTTTTAGTCATTACTAGTAAAGACTAACCAGCATTTATTAATTTTATATCGCTAGAGTGGGCGTATTTACAGGAGATAAAATTTTAAATGTTAGTCCTTATCGAGATAGCAAATAATCCTACATATACAAGATATATCCAAATTTCTTTGCTGGCAATAATACTTGGCGGCTTTCTACTAGCTACAATTGTTGGTTCAATTGGCTGGTATATCTCTAAGCGCCCTGCTGGTTGGGAAAATGCAGAGACTCCAAACTGGATTGTACAACTTACTAAAAATCTTAACAAACAGAAGTCATCAGATAATTAGAACTGAGATAGTTAGTATCGGCTCAATAAGTCGGGGTAGCGAATAAAAGTAAAAAGACTTGCTAACATCCAATTTCTTGAGAGTTAACTAGATTGTTCTAACGCAGGGATTCTATTTGAATGCAAACGCTTGACTATAAAG
>JAESFX010000343.1_pt1 | contig 17761 bp, 16 predicted proteins | sample 9269501 | NCBI WGS metagenome assembly JAESFX01 (sample SAMN14515570, study PRJNA621655) | algae metagenome | isolation source: Desmonostoc geniculatum HA4340-LM1 and co-occurring heterotrophs from cave... | place: USA: Maniniholo cave, Kauai, Hawaii | collected 2009-07-28
CGCTTCCCAAGCTGTAATCACGCGACGACGCAAATCCTCTGAGTAAGATACTGGCATCTAATAAAACAATCACTCTAGCTCGATATTACCGTAACTTGTGGTTCAATTACCTGAAAATTGCTGTAAGTTGGGGTGTTGAGTTGCAGTCAGTTCAATGGCTTGTTGTCCATTGTTTGCCAGAATTAAACGATATCCTCGACTTTCAAGATAGCCAGACATTGTTTCAATGTTTGCCTGATTGTCTTCTGCCAGTAAAATTACAGGAAATTCCACAGTTGGTGACGACTCTACAATCACAGCAGCAGAGTCCAGACGGTTAGGATGCTGGAGTGTTCTGTCTCGTTGACCTTCGCTTGAATAATCTGTTGAGTCTGTGCAACCTGGCGAATATTATCCACAACCTGCTGAGCGATTTCAGCCGAATACACTTCAAAGACTGTTTTGCCGATTAACTCCTCCCTGGTTTGAGCTTGAAGTTGAAATGTTTGTAGATAGGTTTGACTTAGATAAACCAACAAGCCATCTCGATCGGTAATCCAGGAAGCTGTAGGACTATTATTCATGAAGGCTGCAAAGCGAGCTTCACTTTGAAGTAAAGCGGCTTGTGTTTGTTTGCGTTCTGCTAATTCTGCCTGTAGCTGTTCATGGGCACTTGCTTGTTGAACGGCGATCGCTATTTGCACCGCAAGTTGATCTAGTAAGGAAAGTTCCACCAATTCCCAGTGACGAGATGCCGAACATTGGTGAGCAATTAATAATCCCCATAATTCCATCGCTGTATAATTTCTTGGTCAAATAATCTCTTACTTAATCATCATGACCAAGTTGAGTATATCGTCTGCACAGGCATTGATATTACCGAAAGCCGAAAAGTACAAGAAGAACTCCAGCAGACTCGCAATTTTCTGGCGTCGATGATTAATAATCTACCGATTGCAGTGTTTGTTAAAGATGCCAAACCAGAAAGTTTTGGAACATTTAAATTATGGAATCAAACCTGCGAACGCATATTTGGTATCACAGCCCAAGAGGCTATTGGTAAAACAGATTACGAATTTTCTCCCAAAGAACAAGCAGATTTTTCTCGTCAAAAAGACCAAGAAGCTTTTTCTAGTGGTATGCCTCAAGAAATTTCTGAGGAAACTCTTGACAGCCCTAGTCTTGGGCAGAGAATTCTACATACAACAAAAATTCCTTTGTATGACAAAAATCAACAACCGGAATACTTACTGTGTATTTGTGAGGACATGACAGAATACAAACAAGCTGAAGCTGCACTCAAAGAAAGCGAACAGAAATTTCGGCTATTGACAGAAAATATTAAAAGTACATTTTGGATTACTGATGTTAATAAAGATAATCATCAAATTGTTTATGTAAGTCCTGCTTTTGAAGATATTTGGGGACGTTCTATAGAAGAAGTTTATACATCATCTGATATATTTGGAGAAGCAATTCATCCAAGCGATCGCCAGCATTTCATTGCAGATACGCCAAAACGAACTCAGGGCGAATATGACGAAGAATACCGAATTGTTCGACCAAATGGAGCCATACGTTGGATTCACAGCCGCGCCTTTCCCATCAAAAATGACGAGGGAGAAGTATATCGCATCACTGGTATTGCTGAAGATATTACAGAGCGGAAACAAGCTGAAATTGCTTTACAAAGTTTGGTAGAAAGCACAGCTTCCACTACTGGACATGACTTTTTCCCTACATTAGTTGAATATATTGCTTCTGCTTTAGATGTCCCTCATGCTATGGTCACTGAATTAATTGATGGAGAAGTCCACACTTTAGGATTTTGGTCTGATGGCCAATTACAGCCTAATATTTTCTATGAGCCAACATTGACTCCTTGCGAAATTTTGCTCAAGCAAGAATATTACTACTGTTCTTCAGGAATTCAACAACTTTTTACTACAGCCAAAAGATGGGCTGCAATGGAAGCCGAAAGTTTTATGGGAGTTATTTTAACCGATGATTCTGGTAACTCAATTGGCTCACTATCCATAGTAGATAAAAAACCTATAGATGACCCAAAAAAAATTGAGGGAATTTTAAAAGTATTTGCCGCTAAAGCATCAGCAGAACTTCAACGAAAACGCGCCCAAGAAGCTCTACAACAACTAAATCGAGGTTTAGAAGCTATAGTTGAGCAACGCACTTTAGAGTTGCAAAAAAGTGAGGCAGAGCTAAGAGCTATTTTTAATCAAGCGGCTGTAGGAATTAAACTTAGAAACTTTGGATGGGCAATTTCTCAAATTGAATCAAAAGTTATGCGAAATTTTGGGTTATAGTCAAGAAGAATTACTTAAGAAAACCTATAAGGATATTACCTATTCAGATGATATAAAAAATCATCTGGATAATTTACAAAAGCTCAGATCAGGAAATGTAGAAACATTTTCTATTGAAAAACGTTGTTTACATAAAAATGGTAATTTAATCTGGATTAGTTTGACAGTTTCTCTGATTCGAGATGTCACTGGTAACCCGATTTATTCCATTGGTATAGTTAAAGATATACAAAATCAAAAACAAGGAGAAGAAGAACTAAAATGCCAATTAGCAGCAATAGAAGCTGCAATTGAACGAGAACTTTTGGTGAATGTGATTACTCAACGCATTCGAGAATCGCTGGATCTACAAGCAATTTTGAATGCGACAGTAGTTGAAGTTCACAAGTTCCTTAAAGTCGATCGCGTACTAATTTACCGCACTGTACCATATGGTACAGGAAAAGTAATTGCTGAAGCATTGACACCAGGCTATGAAAGTATAGTTGATCGATCTTTTCCCGCTGAACGTTTCCCAAGTGAATGTTATTTCCGTTATGTCCAAGGTGAAACTTATGCTCTTTCTGACCGGAATTTGCGTCAATCTCCCAGTTGCCTAATCAAGTTTATGGAGGATATGCAAATTCGCGCCAAACTTGTGATTCCAATTATTCAGCACGATGTGTTATGGGGTTTGTTGATTGCTCACCAATGTTCACGTCCTAGAGAGTGGAAATCAGCAGAAATTGAGTTATTACAACAATTAGGAAATCGGCTAGCGATCGCCACACAACAATCAGGACTTTACGCCCAATTGCAAGTAGAATTAAATGAACGCAAAAAAGCTGAAGAACAAATTTTTAAAGCTTTAGAAAAAGAAAAATAACTCAGTGATTTAAAATCTCGTTTTATTTCCATGAAATCCCATGAATTTCGCACTCCTTTGGCTGTCATTGCTTCTTCTGCTGGAATTTTAAAAAATTTTAGCCATAAGTTAGATGAACAACAAAAACAAAGGCACCTCCAATGCATTCAAACTTACGTTCAACATATTACTCAACTCTTAGATAACATCTTGCTAATTAATAAAGCTGAAGCCGGAAAATTAATATTTGAACCAAGTTATTTTGATTTGGTTGGTTTTTGTCGAACCTTGATAGATGAACTACAACTGATTTCTCCTAATCATCACCTAGTCTTTTCTCCTCAATACCAGGGTAGTTCATCAGACAACAATCACTTTATCGCCTACATGGACAATCAACTTCTGCGACAAATTCTTAGCAACCTACTTTCAAATGCTGTCAAATATTCCCCAATTGGCAGTAATATTCAAATTGATTTATTAATTCAAGATCAAATAGTAGCTTTTCTTATTAAAGATGAAGGTATTGGGATTTCACTAGAGGATCAGCAGCACTTATTCGAGTCGTTCTACCGAGGTAATAACGTTGGTAATACACCAGGTACTGGATTACGCTTGACAATTGTCAATAAATGTGTATACATCCAGAAAGGACGAATCACCTTTGCTAGTCGGGTTGGAGTCGGCACAACATTTAGAGTAGAACTGCCGCTGATTGTTACCGATACCTTCACTTAAGAAAATCTCATGTGTTATTCATAAACGATTTTGGGAAAAATAAACTGTGTGTGCAAACTCGATAAGCAAAATCAGTATTTAAATACAACAATGAATAAAAAAATCTTAGTAATTGAAGATGAAATCCAAGTCTGCTCAAACATTGAACAGATTTTAATACTATTACTGCAAATAAAATATGACTCATTAAGGATTGTTATAGCAGCAATTTAATATCGGCTTCAGAATTAAGTCACAATAATAATAGGCAATCATAGAGGATGCAACTATGCTTCGTCTAACCCAAATTCTTCGCAATTTCTTCCTTCGTTTGGAAGGTTTTTTATCTGTTGTTTTCCAGCCTTTCTGGAATTTTTTCAGAAATTTGTTTGGCTTTTTTGCCAGGATCTTCGGATTGACTAACTCTAATTATTTCTTGGAATCCGATCGGGCGCAAGGTATAGAGTCGATTCCAACGGCTCAAAATACCACTCCTGAAACTCCCGCCACTACCCGCCGTCGTCCCAATACCAAAAAAATTGAGGATTACTACATCAATATGGCGCGTGATGTGAAAAAGAACTAAAGGTTGTCGGCGATCAGATCCCCGACTTCTTCAAGAAGTCTGGGATCTACCAAGCCAAATGGGGAACCCCCGCACAAAAATGTTTTTGTTTTTGCCTAAGAGTATCATCATCTGTAACCGTTGTTAAGAGAATTGATATCAGGCGTTGCTGAATTGCGGTATCAATCGAGATGTAGAGACTAGCAATTACAACATTTCTACAAGGATTTTGATATCATGCACAATCCTTTTCATCGATGAAATCAGCAATGCCAATATTTGAATTTGCAACAAAGTTGATCTAGAGTTCGTCATAGTCACGATATTTAACAATATTTTCTATGAAACCGAAAGCTACTATTTTGACAATGATAGGTTGCTTGACCCTAGCTATTACTTGTGTAAATTTATATGGCAGCGATTTAAATGGAAAGATGCTGGAATTAGATTTAGTTTCTAGTGCGGGAAATTTATCTAAGAAAACAATTGAAGAGATTTTATCAGATGCAGCTAAACGTTCCCAAACTCACCGTGCTGCTTGGAAAGTTGATAAAGTTCAAGCTGTGAAATGGGGAAGTTATGGTGGGGATGGGCCATCTATGCCGATACAGGGAGCAGTTCCTGTCATGCATAATGTGTTCGGTTGGAAAGTGCAAGTTTCATATCGAGGACAAATTTGGGTATATTATGCCACTAATAACGGATTTCAATTTGATGCTCCCAAAAGTGTACCGCGTTATCTTGTGAATGAAGCGATAAAAGCTGCATCTGTGCAAACTGGTAAATCTCCCAATAGTTTTAATTTACATTGGGCCGATCAGATGACTTGGGATGATACTTGTTTGGGCATAACTATTAATAAACCAGCTTGTGAGAAAATACCTGTTCCTGGTTGGAAAATTGATGTGATGGGACAGGATGAAACTTCTTCAATATTGTTTAATTTCCACAGTCGTTTAGATCGAGATGTGCGATTTAATGGTAGTAATCCTTGGTTTTATCCTCCGGTAGCTAATCCCGGTTTGCGATGAATATACAAGGTGATACTAACTGCAATATGCTTTCAGTAACCAGACTGAATTAATCTTAAATCGGTAAAAAACGTGAATCTCCCATTAATTACTCGCGCTCAAGAACACAACGATAAAATAGCTATCGCTACAAGCCAAGGAGTATTTACTTATGGGGATTTACTCCATACCTCCAGTCAAATCGCCACAAGTCTCCTTGAGAATGCAGATGATTTACACGAGGAGCGAGTAGCTTTTCTCATCCCGTCTGGGTTTGAGTATGTCGCTACTCAATGGGGGATTTGGCGTGCTGGTGGAATAGCGGTACCTTTGTGTGTTTCCCACCCGCGCCCAGAATTAGAGTATGCGATCGCAAATTCTGGAGCATCGATTATTGTCGCCCATCCCGATTTTGAGGATACACTGCAAGCGATCGCCAAATCACAAAATTTGCGATTTATCCTCACCACAGAAACGCTCCCATCTAATGTTAGTCGCCTCCCAGAGATAGATATCACCAGACGCGCCTTAATTCTCTACACCAGCGGGACAACAGGTAAACCGAAGGGTGTCGTTACCACCCATGAAAATATTCAAGCGCAAGTTACTAGCTTGGTTACAGCTTGGGAATGGACATCAAGCGATCGCATTTTACATGTACTCCCATTACATCATATTCATGGAATTGTCAATATACTAACTTGTGCTTTATGGGCTGGCGCAGAGTGTCACATGTTAAGCAAGTTTGACGCCCAAGTTGTATGGAATCGAATTTCTGACGGTGACTTAACCTTATTTATGGCAGTACCGACAGTATATGTAAAGCTGATTGCTGCTTGGGAAAATGCAAAGAGCGATCGCCAAAAAAGTATGTCAGCAGGCTGTGGTAAAATGCGCCTAATGGTTTCTGGTTCAGCAGCCTTACCAGTTCAAGTGTTAGAAAAGTGGCAAACCATCAGCGGACATTTTCTGCTTGAGCGCTATGGAATGACGGAAATTGGCATGGCGCTATCGAATTCTTTACACGGTGAACGGTTGTCAGGATATGTAGGAAAGCCTTTGCCTCAAGTGGAAGTGAGATTAGTGGATGAGAATGGGGAGTTAGTCCCAGCAGGAACACCAGGAGAAATCCAAGTCAAAGGCCCGACGGTGTTTCTGGAATATTGGCAAAATCCCCAAGCAACCGCCAAAGCCTTCCAAGATGGTTGGTTTCGTACTGGAGATTTGGCTGTAGTTGAGAATGGCAACTATCGTATTTTGGGACGGATGAGTGTAGATATCATCAAAACCGGAGGTTATAAGGTTTCAGCTTTAGAAATTGAAGAAGTGTTAAGAACCCATCCAGATATTCAGGAATGTGCAGTCGTTGGGGTTGCAGATATAGAATGGGGTGAACGAGTTTGTGCGGCGTTAGTATTGCAAGGGTCACAAACTTTGACATTAGAATCTCTTAGGAGTTGGGCAAAAGAGCAATTGGCTGTCTATAAAGTGCCAACTCAAATTTTGATAGTTGAAGAATTGCCGCGCAACGCGATGGGGAAAGTGACTAAACCCACGGTAGTTGAGCTATTTGGTATTAGATGAAAATTGTTCAAGAAGTTTCTTTGATCGGTGTCGGCAATTTTGAAGAATCAAACGATTGGTCTATCATTAGGGCTGTGATATCATGTCCGGTTAAAGACTTATCATTAAGGCAGCAGGGGGGCAGAGGAGCTCTTGAGCAGAGGGGAAGGGTTTTTGGTTTTCTGCATAGATTTGGGAATCATAACTAATTAGCCGGACATGATATTACTCCTACTTATAGGAACTAGTTGAGATTTTCAAACCAAGCTTCTAAATCTGCAACAGAAGAAAAATCCAGCAGTGCTTCACCCAGATTTTCTAGCTCAGGGGTTGACAAATTTTCAATTCTGCCCTTTAGCTGTGGACTAATTTCTCCCAAGCGACGGTTAAGTAGGCGCATCAGCAATTTTAATTCTCCTTGTTTTTCCCCTTGTTCAAGTCCTTGTTCAAGTCCTTTTCGCATCCAACTAGTAACTATCTGCATAACTTTTTCCTGCTCTTTTGGTTCAATGGTAGCAAGTTGTTCTTGAAACACGACTTCTTCTTGAGAATTTAATTCTAAATATGTATCAATAAAGCCGGAAATTAACTGTATTTGTGCAGGGTTAAGTCCAAGACTTGTTAATAATTGTAATGATGTTAGTTTGACTTGGGGACGTTCAGTTGCACTCATCTGCATTTTTGCCATCAAAGCACTAGCCACAGGATTTCGCTGATTGACAAAATCCTGCCAGTGTAATTGATTTAACTGAATAACATCATAATTAAACTCTAATATGATTTTCTTTCCTAACTCCAGTCGATAAGAATTTGGTTCGAGTGTTTTGGGGCTATCGTGGGAATAAATGACAATCGGATAAATGGGAAGTGCATATTTTTCGTGCAACCGAGCAAAATAGGTAAACATGCGTCGATTAAAGCCAGTCTGGGAATAAGATTGGTGTTCGATGTGAATGATAAATAAAGTATCTTGGCTTTTCAATAGACTCATCCGCGAATCATGAAAGCTTACCAGGAGGGAGTTACAAGGATTTGCACGGAAGGAGCGATCGCTATCTGGCTGTACGAGGAAATGAGGGTTTGAAGGCATCTAGAGAGAAAAAAATGGAATTAGAGCAGAAACGTAGAATCAGCATAGATGAATTTACAAATTGCAAATTCAGTACTAAAGGTAACAGAAAATAACCGATTAATTCGTAACCTTACCAGCCCACAAACAGACAGCATTCGCTGTAATTCTTGATATTTTTGACTGTCTGTTTGGGTAGAATTTAAGCGATCGCTCAAACAGCGTTCAAAGATTTCGCCATTCCCCGCGCTAACATTCTCTACTAATTGACGATATATATATTCTTTAGAACAAATTTGACCTTTGAGCGCAGTAGTAACAATTTCTTCGATTAAGTTTTGATAACTATCAGATAAAGAATTAGGTGCTGCATCTGCGGTAGGTTCTGCTACTAGATTATCAGTTTGACAACTAGAGGAAGGCTTTACTAGACTTTCCTCAGAAGTAGACGGAGCGGGTATTTTTTCTTCAGTTGGTGTTGTTAAACTTCTGGGAGAATTTGAAGATTTAGATAAGTAATAATCTGCTAAAGAACCGCAAACAAACTCTTCCCGAAAGCGGTCTATTTTCGCAATTGAGTTGAGCTTGGACTGACGATGTTTCTGATGCCAGAAACCATAAATCAGCAAACCTGCTATGGTTCCTATACCAATTCCTGCGATCGCAAACTTTGCAACTTCTGAAGTATCATTTCGTTGCCCAAGTTCGACATTAGGATTGGTAGAGGCACTTTGAGCCACAGCATAGTCACTTCTTAAACTTAGCTCTACGCTAGTTGCGATCGCCGCAGCCGACAGTATAAATCTAAATATTAACTTTGATTTCCACATAATCTGAACAGTTTAAAAATATGTTGTCTTTTTCTGGGCTACTTCGGATTTAAGGTAAGACAAAAACAAACCACAGTTTTTTTGCCAACCAACCGCCTCCCCAACAACTGGAGAGTCACTCGCTTCGCTCGAATTCAAAATTCAAAATTCACGCATTCAAAATTACAATCCCCATAAATAAATTCAGGGGCTTGAAACAAGGACGTTATAAGCCTTGTACTTCGTATATCGGCTTATATATTTTTACCTTTTCCATAAATAAATTCAGGGGCTTGTATCCTTTTTTCTTTGGTCAACAATCAAACTAACTAATACGTTACGGCAAAAATCAACTGACCATTTGCAATGCGTCAAAAGCTTGTAGTATTAAGTATTTCTTCATTTTACTTTTGAATTTTGACTTTTGCCTTGTTCTACTAGATCTCTTTTTTACCAAGTAAATTCAACTCATTAATAGAAAATAAACTTTCCCAATCCTAGTTTCCGGAAGATATTCTTAATTCTTAACATTTCTGGCTGTAGGAATCCTGACAAAGCAAGATTTTAACTTATGGCTGATGGCGATCGTATTCCTGAACGGAAAAATTTACTGATAAATAAAAATTTCTAGCAAACAAATATCACAATACAAAATTATTACTTCGGGGATCTACTAGGCAGAATAACCCACCAAAGTCTTAACCGATGTGTCTCCCAAAACTGGGTAAAAAAAGCATCGCAAAAGCTTCGCAATATTGCTTGTAAGAAACTAGGAGATGCATGTTAATGTTTTAATCTCATCGTCTTGCCTTCGCGCCTTTTGCTATGCATCTGCACTATTTACACCCCCAACACCTTGAAGAAGTAGTCAAGAGTAGTGGTATAGACTTACACTTAGTGCAACTTAATTTTCGATCGCTCCAAGGTGTAACTGCTTATGAGTATTTGTTGATTTCTCAGCTACTTCCCCGCACCAATACTGGAATGCTGAAAAGTAGTTGGTTGCAGCGTTATGCTCATATTACTGAAGGTGGTTGGTGGTGTTCTGGACTAGACCCCTTGAATAATTGGCAAATCATGGAATGGGGGTGCTTTAAGCCAAACCAACCCCGACAAAATAACAATGGCAAATCTATTAAATACGAACATCCCCCCAGCACGCCAACGCGGGTGTTTTGTTTGCGGGTAACACTCCAAATCTGGCAGCAAGTTGCAGGGCGTTACAATTTAGTCATGCCCGATGATATCACCATTGCCCCGGATGGCGAAGCTAAGGGTTTTTGGCAATGGGTGATGGAAAAGAATATTTCCGTCATCATCTGTGAGGGTGTGAAGAAAGCAGCAACGCTGTTGACACAAGGATATGTAGCTATTGGCGTTCCTGGAATTACCAGTGGTTATCGGGTTGTCAAAGATGAGTTTGGTAAAGTCACCCGTCGTCAATTGATTCCCGATTTAGCAGTGTTTGCGATGACAAAGCGTCGCTTTTATATCTGCTTTGATTTTGAAACTCAACCCAAGAAAATTGCAGCTATTAATAATGCAATTTCGCAACTTGGTTGTTTATTCCAGCAAAAAAATTGCCCTGTTCAAGTCATCGAACTTCCAGGAAAAGAAAAAGGCGTTGATGATTTTATTGTTGCCAAAGGTGCAACTAATTTCGATAAACTTTATCGCCAAAGTCTGGAATTAGAAATTTATCTTGCCCAAACCAAACCCCACACCGAGTTAAGCATTCCTACTGCCCTAACTTTGAACCGTCCTTACATAGGTGAAATACCTTTTCCCACCTCTGGATTAGTAGGAGTTAAATCAGCAAAAGGAACAGGTAAAACCACAGGACTACAAAGCGTTGTTCAGCGAGCAAAAAATAGAAACCAACCAGTTTTATTAATTACTCATAGAATCCTACTAGGACGATTTTTGTGTGAAAAAATTGGGATTCAATGGGGAATAGGGAATGGGGAGATGAGGGAGATGAGGAGATGGGGAGATGAGGGAGATGGGGAGGCAGGGGAACAGGGAGCAGGGAGCAGGGGAGAAAATCTTCCCCTCTGCCCCCCGCCCCCTGCCCCCCTGCCTCTTCCCAATGTCCCATGCCCCATTCCCAAATCTTTCGGTTTATGTGTTGATTCGATTTGGAAATTGAACCCTGAAGATTGGTATGGGGCAATAGTAATTTTGGATGAAGTGGAACAATCTTTGTGGCATTTATTAAATAGTAATACTTGTAAGCATAAACGGGTAAAAATCTTAAAATTATTCCAAGAACTAATCGCTACAGTTTTAACAACTGGAGGGTTAGTAATTGCCCAAGATGCTGATTTATCAGATGTTTCACTGGAATATTTACAGGGATTAGCAGGAATTAAATTAACACCTTGGGTAGTTCTTAACGAATGGAAACCCCAGCAAGGTTGCGACGTTACTTTTTACGATTCGCCGAATCCAACACCGCTAATTCATCAACTAGAATTAGATTTACTTGCCGGACGTAAATGTTACGTTACTACCGATAGTCGCGCTGGGCGTTACAGTTGTGAAACCATTGAACGTTATTTGAAAGAGCGGTTACAAAAATTAAGACGACAGTTTCCTCAAACTCTGGTAGTTAGTAGTCACACTACAAACACACCTGGTCATGCAGCGGTTGATTTTATTGCAGCTATTAATCAAAAAATATCTGAATATGATGGTGTTTTTGTGACCCCTAGTCTTGGTACGGGAATTAGTATTGATGTTCAACATTTCGACCGAGTTTATGGCATTTTTCAAGGGGTAATTCCGGACTCAGAAGCGCGACAAGCATTAGCCAGAGTGCGGGATGATGTACCGCGTGTTGTCTGGTGCGCTAAGCGAGGTATTGGTTTAATTGGTAGCGGTAGCACAAATTATCGTTTGCTATCTGATTGGTATCAGGAAAATCAAAAAGAAAATTTAGCTTTGCTCAGTCCATTACATAAAATAGACGTGGATTTACCTTTAGTTCATGACCCAATTCATTTGCGAACTTGGGCAAAGTTATCTGCAAGGGTAAATGCATCGATTCGCCTCTATCGTCAATCGATGCAAGATGGTTTAATTGCTGATGGACATGTAATTCAGGTGCGGAGTAATGCAGTTCACAATAATATTATTCGAGATTTACGCCTTGCCTTTTTGGCGAGTGACCCCAGTGATTTAGCAACCCGCAGGAGGTTAATTTTAGAAATTGTCAAAGTCCAAAAAGATTGGGTGCAAAGCCGTCAAAAAGCTAAAGACATTAAACGCAAAATCAAAGAAATTAAACAACAAAATCAATTAGCAGCGGCGACAGCAGTAGCTAATGCTAAAAATATCGATTATGTAGAATATGAGCAGTTATTAGTTAAGCATTCCTTGACTGATGAAGAACGCAACCAAATTAACAAATATCTTCTCAGACAGAAATATGGGATAGAAATTACTCCCAGGCTGAAATTGCAGGACGATCGAGGATATTATGCTCAATTATTAATTCACTATTATCTGACTCATGAAAGCGAGTATTTTCACATTAGAGACCAGCAAGAATGGCATCAGCAATTATCTTGGGGTGAAGGGAAAGTTTTTCTACCAGACTTAAAGACTTACACTCTCAAAGTTGAGGCAATGAGAGCATTGGGAATGCTGCAATTTTTGGAAATAGGACGAAAATTTACGGAAAACGATGCTGATTTAATATTACTGAAAAATGTTGCTTTGCAGCATAGTAAGCATATTAAAAGAGTGCTTGGTATTAATTTGCTTGGAGAGAAAGAACAACTTTGGGGAATTAAATTACTCAGCCGATTATTAAATTTATTAGGTTTGAAGCTGAAGCGAGTAAATGAAGTTTATCAAGTGGATTCAGAAACACTAAATGATGGTAGGGAAAAAATATTTGCAGTTTGGCATCAACGGGATGAATTGATGTTGGCTCATGTTAAGAGTGGTGGCTATAGGGTGGCTGATTATTCGTCAATTTTTGGCATAAAAACTATCCAGAGTCTAGCAGGAAAGCAGCAGACGTAGGACATCGTATCAGCTTGCGTTAATTAAACCAACGATCGCCTTGACTAATTCTTCTGGATCTATTGGTTTGGCGATATGCATTTGAAACCCTGCTGCTAGCGCTTGCTGCTGATTGATTTCCCCAGCATAAGCCGTGAGAGCGATCGCTCTTACGTGTCCTCCTTGTTGGGGTGATCGCTTTCTCACCTCACGCATCAGCATATAACCATCTGTCTTTGGCATTCCAATATCACTGATCAAAACATCCGGTATCGACTCAGACAGTGCTTGTAATGCTTCTTGTGCTGATGCTACGGCGGTTACTTCTACACCATAATCTTGCAAAATAAAGGTTACTAAATCACGAATATCTGGTTCATCGTCCACCACCAAAATTTGAGTGTCCCTGGGGAATGGGGTATCAGACTCAGAAATTAAAGACTCATTCTCCTCATACCCAAACTGCTGATTTGTGACTAAAAGCGGTAAGTTGGTGGTGACAGTTGGATTCGATTCTTCTCCAAGATTTTCGGCTTGAACTTTTTTCCCATACATTATATTAAGATTTGGCATCTTGCACACCGCTCATAATTCAACAATACCGCCTTGAAGAGTAGGCATTCCCTAGTTTGATGAGTATGAATTTTTCAGTTCAAAAATACAATCTATCAAAAGACACAGAAACAATTTAAACTTAAAAATTGTGAAATCCTCTCCCAGTAATCATTATGGTCGCTGGCTGTATACTTTTTTCAGCGAGAGATTTGAGGAATTTCAGCCAAAAGACATATAGCAATTTTATTGAATTTGTGAAACCCGCAAGCTTCAGATCTCTGAATTTTAGATTTTAAATTTTGGATTTTGGATTGAGTAAGAGAACCACAACAATTAACAATTCAAAATTCAAAATTCACGCATTCAAAATTAAAGACAGTTGGAGTTGGGGATTTAAACCCCAACTCAACTGATACTACGTGTTTTGGTTGGGGTCTTAAACCCTTGACGTTACGATAAATTATTCAATTGGTAAATCTAAAATCTAAAATTGAGTCACCTCACAAAGGTTCTAAATCGCATGAAACCTGCACCAAAAAGTAATCCGACAACCTGACCCCAGTAAATAACACCAGATTGATTTACACCAAAGGGGGGAATATTTAAACTACCGACACCATAAAATAGTTGTTGAAGAAACCACCAAAATACATAGAAAAATGCTGGAACTTCAAGGGGGATATACAAAATTATTAGCGGCAAAACTGAGTAAATTTTGACTTGAGGAAACTTGATGATATAGGCTCCTAAAATACCTGCGATCGCCCCATTTGCCCCAATCAATGGTACTGTCAAACTCGGTTGAGCCAGAATTTGTGCCACACCCGTCACAACGCCAGCCGCCAAGTAAAATCCCAGATAGCGTTTATGTCCGAGAATATTTTCTACAGTCTTACCAAAAACCCATAAAAATAACAAATTTCCCAAGATTTGACTAAAACTTCCGTGCAAAAATATGCCAAAAATTAGCGAAATTACACGCCAAAGCACAACTATCCAAGCAGCAAAGTTAAAAAAAATAGCATTTGTAATCGCCCCGCTAATCTGGGCAGGAATCACCCCCCAACTATTGACAAAATAGCCCAATTCGTCGCTAAACTCTAGCTTCAGTTCCCATAAAAATACGGCAATATTAATGCCAATTAGCCAATAATTAATTATCGGCTTATTCCAACAACGAATATTATCACTAATAGGAATCATAGATTTGTCATTTGTTATTAGTCATTGGTCATTGGTCATTAGTCATTAGTCATTGGTTTTTCTTTGCGTCCCCTGATCCCCCTGATCCCCCTGATCCCCCTTAACCTGTGGCAGAATCGAAATCAGATCGCATCGCACTTATACTGGGCAAACGAGATGCTGGGAAACACACTTGTTGGAAGATACCAAATTATTAGTAACTTGGGAGGTGGGGGTTTTGGCGAAACTTTTGTTGCTTATGATACTCAATTACCTGGTACGCCTCAATGTGTGGTCAAGAAACTCAAACCTCAAGCAAACGATCCAGTAACTTTGGAAACTGCGAGGCGTTTATTTGATACAGAAGCTCAAGTTTTGTATAAATTGGGTACTCACGATCGCATTCCCCAACTTTTAGCTTATTTTGAAGAAAACGCCGAATTTTATCTCGTACAGGAATTGATTGAAGGTCACGATCTCAGTGAAGAATTAATCGCAGGGAAAACCTGGAGTCAAGACGAGGTAATTTCACTTCTACAAGAAATTTTGGCAATTTTAGAATTTGTCCATCAACAGAATGTAATTCATCGTGATGTCAATCCGCGAAATATTCTCAGACGTGCTGTTGATGGCAAATTAATCTTAATTGATTTTGGGGCAGTTAAACAAATTGCTACCCAAGTTATTACTCCCCAAGGTACAACTCAATGTACCGTTGCGATCGGTACACCTGGATATATTCCTGGGGAACAAGCTCATGGTACGCCCAAATTAAGCAGTGATATCTATGCTACAGGGATAATTGCTATTCAAGCCCTCACTGGATTATCTCCTGAAGAAATAGTCAAAGATCCCGATACTAATGAAATTATCTGGCAGAATAAAACCACAGTCACACCAGAATTTGCTCAACTTTTAGATAGAATGGTGTGCTATGATTTTCGGCAACGTTACCCTTCGGCAACGGTGGCATTAAAAGCCCTCCAAGAGTTAACACAGCCGCCGCCTGAAACAATAGCTTTGACTCCTATTTCACCACCAAATAAGATCAAAAATCCTCAAACCAAAAAAGGCATATTGGGTAAATTGTTGTTGGCAATATTTTTGATTGGTGTGAGTGGAATAGCATCAATATTGATTTTAAATCATGTTAATTCTAAGAATGCTAAAGAATTATCTAAACAAGGAAATACGCTTTTTGATTTGCAACGCTATCAAGAAGCGTTAGCAGTATATGAAAAAGCAGTTAATATTAGACCAGATTACGCTCAAGGATGGAATGGTCAAGGTAAAACGCTTTCTCAATTGAAAAAATATAAAGATGCTTTAGCTGCCTATGACAAAGCAATTCAAATCAAGCCTGATTATTTAGAAGCTTGGATTGGACGAGGTTTAGTACTGGACAATTTACAGCGATATCAAGAAGCGATCGCTTCTTTTAACAAAGCCTTAGAATTAAATAATCAAAATTCCCAAGTTTGGAATGCCAAAGGAGATGCTTTCAGTAATTTAAGGCAATATGACCAAGCAATTGCATCTTACGAAAAAGCGATTGAATTTAAAGGAGATGATTTTGATGCGTGGTATAAAAAAGGATTAGCTTTTCAGAATTTAAAACGATATAGTGACGCGATCGCAGCTTATGAAAAAGCCGTCGAATTCAAACCAGACTACGTGTCAGCTTGGTACAATTCGGCGAACGCCCTAGTCAATTTACAACGCTACAAAGATGCGTTTACAGCTTATGACAAAGCAGTACAATACAAGCCAAATTTTTATCAAGCTTGGTTGTCTAGAGGTAATATACTCATGAATTTACAACGTTACCCCGAAGCAATTGAATCTTTTAATCAAGTAATTAAATATAATCCCAGTAACTATCAAGCATGGTATAACATGGGCTGGTCAATGCATCAAACCCAACGTTATGAAGCAGCAATAGAAGCGTATAATAAAGCCGCAAATTTTAAGAAAAACGATTATCAACTTTGGTATAATTTGGGCAACTCGCAATTCATTTTGCAAAAATATGAAGATGCGATCGCATCTTATGATAGAGCAGTTCGTTATAAACCAGACCATTACGAAAGCTGGTACAGTAGAGGCAACGCTCTATTAAACTTGCAACGCTATCAAGATGCGATTATTTCTTATAACCGAGCAATAAAATATAAACCTGATTACCACCAAGCAATAAACGCCCGCGACCAAGCCCAAATTCAACTGCAAAGCCAAAAATCAAAGGCTACAATTGTGCCAATTATCCCAGTTCCTAATCCCACAAATCCACCGCAGACGAAACCTTAGGGACTTCCAGTTAAAACAAGATCCCGTCGTAGGGGCGCATAGCTATGCGCCCCTAAAAATGTACAAATAATTTGGGATAATTTATTTTTTGGAAGTCCCGTTAGCTAGGACTGATAGCGGGTGAAGTTAATAATCCCATCAATTTTATAGCTGGCAATTTAAATTTTGTGGAAAAGTATGTACAGGAGATAGTTAGTTTACTGCATCTCTATCAAAAATACCTGCCCGAACCACCAGAGGAAATTAAAACGGCAATTCAAAAAAGCGATATCAACTTTTTGTTAGATGATTTATTTAAAGTTATTCAATCCATGCAAGTCGGAACAAATCGGGTTATAGAAATTGTCTCATCTTTGAACAGTTTCTCACGACATAGAGAAGCTGGTAAGAAACTAGCTAACTTGCATGAAGGTATAGAAAGTACCCTACTCATTCTCGGACATCGGTTTAAAGCAAACGCCGATCGCCCAGCCATCCAAATAATTAAAGAATATGGAAACTTGCCTCCCATTGAGTGTTTTCCTGGCGAAATTAATCAGGTTTTTATGAATTTAATTTGTAATGCGATCGATGCAATTGAACAAACACATAAAAATAAAAGCTTTAAAGAAATTTCTCTAAATCCTGGTAGAATTAAAATCAAAACAGAGGTAATTGGTGAGCAGGTTATTTTAAAAATTGCCGACAATGGCTCAGGTATAAGTAGGGTTTGCAGAATAAACGAAAAACCTAGATAAATCAAGAGATTCGGGAGGATAAAAGAGAATAAAGTGCAAGTAAAAAGGATAAAATAGGTAGAAACCCTTGTACCGAGTTGCGTTGAGAT
>JAESFX010000344.1_pt1 | contig 17614 bp, 17 predicted proteins | sample 9269501 | NCBI WGS metagenome assembly JAESFX01 (sample SAMN14515570, study PRJNA621655) | algae metagenome | isolation source: Desmonostoc geniculatum HA4340-LM1 and co-occurring heterotrophs from cave... | place: USA: Maniniholo cave, Kauai, Hawaii | collected 2009-07-28
ACGCGCTGCGGTTATTCCTACTCGTGTTTCTCTAATTTTACCACACACTGGTAGCTTAAAAGCCACCAAATAGTTTTCATCCCTGGACTGAAGTCACAGGGTTTTCAACATAGTATCCCTTATAAATGAAAAGTTCTGAAAGTTGACCCAGGTGAACAATATTGTGCCCGTACTTTATCTGAGATATCCCAGGTACTGTTATCTAACTTTGTTCTTGTGGAATTTGTCCTATCTGCGCCATCAACTTCTCTTTATCCTGCCTACGTTTTTTGGCGTAAAGTTGAATAGTGACTGCCATCAAAATAATCATGGCAAAAATGCCCCAGGCCGCAATATCTGTTGGTAGATTATTTTTAAATATAGCGAGTAAGACGATCGCTACCAACATAACTGTCGGTGCTTCATTTAACGCACGTAATTGCTGACCACTCCAGGTACATTCATCTGCTGCTAACTTCTTCATCAGACGAGCGCAGTAATGATGATAGCCTATTAGGATAGCTACAAACAGCAGTTTGATATGCAACCAGCCCTCTTTTAACACTTCGGGTTCAGTGCTGACTAAACCGATGGCCATTGCGATCGTCACATACATTCCTGGATTAGTGATGATATGGTAGAGGCGCTTTTCCATAATTTGATACTGATTTTTCAGTATGGTTCGCGCTGGTTCAGGTTCAAGGTTCGCTTCAACGTGATAAATAAAAAGACGTACCAGGTAGAATAAACCGGCAAACCAAACTACAAATCCGACAATATGAAATGCTTTAAACCATGAATAAGCCATGAATTTTTATCTCCATCAGTGTGGTTGTGATGCATTTTTAGTAGTCAGAATTCAGGAGTCAGAAGTCAGGAGTCAGGAGTCAGAATTCAGAAGTCAGAATACTCCAGCAGTGAAAGGATGGAGTTTTAACAAGCAACAATGTTTGAATTTCGCCACTCAATCTTTTCTTTAGTAGACTAAAATTAGTGGTGACTTGGAACCCTCCATTCATTTATTCTGACTCCTGAATTCTGAATTCTGAATTCTGAATTCTGACTCCTTTTTATATTATCGATTTTTGCCAGAGGTATATTCTCAATGAGCATCTTTACGACGCAAAAATGGTAAAAGGTCTTCTAAAATAGTTTCGTGGTAATGTTCTTGAGGATAATGTCCGACGTTATTAAGTTTTATTAATTCTGTATTGGATACCGAATTAGCAAAATTTTCTGCAATATCTACGGGTAACCAAGGGTCAATCATACCCCACTGAATCAGAATTGGCTGTTGCCATTCTTTAAAGCCAGATTCGATTTCTGTCATTGCTGAATCAAGTTGTAAGTTGCGGATACTTGCTAACAAAGCTCGACCAGATGCAGAAGTTGTCAAAAATGGTTTTCGATAAACATCTAAATCTTTATCTTCGATGCGATAACGGCTTCCACCTTCTAGCGTCCGGTCAACTAACAGCGGGTCTTGGGTCATGATTTCACCAGCCAAAGGTAAACCCATTTGTTTAATTTTCCAGGGTAATTTGGCAGCCGTTGAAATTGGTGTATTTAAGATAGCTAAATTGGCAATTTGTTCTGGGTGACGCAAAGCATATTGTAGTCCTACAGAACCTAAAAATCCTTGTACAACTAAAGAAAAATGTTCAAGTTCTAGTGCCTTGATAAATGCTTCTAAAGCTGTGATAAAAGCATCAGGAGTGTAAGCAAAATCTCGTTTTTCTGGTTTTGCAGAAAAGCCGTAACCAATCCAATCTGGTGCGATCGCTCTTGTACCCTGATTCGCCAAAGCTGGTATAATATGACGCCAAGTGTAACTTTGTGAAACTAAGCCATGTAACAACAATACAGGCGCTAAGTCAGTTCTGCCGATTGGTGAAGATTCCCGATAAAACCATTCCAGTGAATTTACAGTTATTTTATGTTCTGTTATTGACACGCTATTTTCCTATATTGGGCATTAGGTATGGGGCATTGGGCATTGGGCATGGGGCACAAGAGGCAGAGGGGCAGTTCTTGCTGGGGGCAAGGGGGAGAATGAAAAATTACTTCTTTCCCCCCTGCTCCCTTCTCCCTGCTCCCCTGCTCCTTCTTCTCCCTCATCCCCCTCATCCCCCTCATCTCTCTCATCCCCCACTCCCCACTCCCCACTCCCTACTCCCCATTCATTCCCTGAGGAATAATCATCTCACGAATTGCATATGCTGTGGCGGGTGCTAGTAAAACGCCGTTGCGATAGTGCCCGGTAGCTAGGAGGACGTTACTAAATCCTGGTAACTTGCCAATGATTGGGGCTGGGCGTCCTTCAGGACGAGGGCGTAACCCCGACCAAGTGCCCAAAATACTTGCTGTGGCTAATTCTGGGCAAAATGCGATCGCTTGTTCTCTCAAAGATTCCAGCAATTGTTGATTCGGCGGTATCTCATCGCCGTTGGTGGGAAATTCCACTGTTGCACCCAGCCAATAATCTCCACCGCCCACAGGAACAATATGGACATCATTACCCGTAATCGCTGGCTGGAAGTCGGCATTGCCTAATGGATGCCCTACACGTACTTTTAGTGCTTGCCCTAAGACGGGGCGGATATCAATCGGCTGGTTTAATTTGGCCGTGAGCGGTGTGGAACCTAACCCGGCTGCGACTACAAACCAATCAGCGGTTATTTTTCCTTCTGTAGTCTCAAAGCAATGGCAACATTTGGGCGAAGATTCAGGTATTGAGGTTTGGCTATCCAAAACAGCCACGCCAAATTTGAAAATCACACCATTATGCTGGGCAGCCTCAACTAAAGCTAATGTCAGGGCAGTTGGATCGAGTTGACGGTCTTGAGGAGAATAGACAGCGCCAGTAACTTTTTCGCAATCTACCTGAGGACAGATATTTTTCAGTTTAGCAGTGTCCCAAATTTCTAACTGCCAGCCTTGGGAGTGGCGAGTTTCTACTAACTTTTCCCATGCTGAGATTTCATCTTGCCCCCCTTTATAAGGGGGGTTGGGGGGATCGGACAACAGCAAGAGAATTCCTTGGCGGTTAAAAGGGATTTTGCGATTTGTTAAAGCTTCTAATTCTGGAATCAAGGTTTGGTAGCGTTGGATGCTAGTTTGTCGCATTTGCCAAGCCTTACCCTTGATTTTTTGACTGATGACGCCCATCAAAACGCCAAGTGCAGCACCCGTGGAAGCTTGTGCTGGTGGTTGTTGGTCGAAAACTGTGATTTTCAGCCCTTTTACTTGACTGAGTTCATAAGCGATCGCAGCCCCAACTACACCACAGCCGATAATGACTACATGACTCATTGCTTGTTTGAGAGGGAATAGGGCATTGGGCATGGGGCATTGGGAGCGTGGGAGATGCCGGAAGGATAGAAAGCTTTTTTCTTCTAATCTCCCCCTGCCTCCCCTGCTCTCCCTGCCTCCCCTGCCCTTCTATTGAGTGCTTGCCTCAGGAAGCAACTGAAGGAATTTGTCAATATCTGCGAAAGCCGCTTCGGAGTTACTCAAAGCAAGTTGAGGGTTGCTAGAGGAAGCGCCTTGATTGACTTTAACCAAGTGGTTAAACAAATCTCGCGTTATTTGACGTGCTTTAGCTTGGTCGTTGGGCAGAAGGTTGGGAGTGACATAAGTCAGGTTTAGCCTCGCTGAGGTTACCGGGCCATGTATAAAGTTACTCACATTGATCCAATCTTGTTTTTGGATCAGGCTTTTCAACTCTTCTGAGCGATCGAGCACAGCCTGAATTTCAGGAACATATAGCTGAATTTTCTCAATTTGCGCTGCTGTGTACGTTGGAGGTGCCACTGCGACACCGGGACCACCACAACTAATGAGAAATGTGGCCAATAATACTAAAATCAATGAAAAAATCGAGCGTTGACGCGTCATACACCGAAGTTATTTGCTTTTTGTTTGCCTATTAACAGTGTAATTTTAGATCGCTAGCGCACTTTATCATTCTTGTCAGCCAAGGATTTTGCAGAAAATTTTGATATTTTCTCCAAAGGGCAGAGTTTCATCTGCTTTTGGAGGATTTTTTAAGTATAATTACTTAATAGGTGTCACCCAGTCCCAACAAGAAGGAATTTTTAGCATCTGTTAATCAGAATATTGTTAGGAAAACCTGATTTAAAGTTGCTAAATTACAAAGGTCTTGATAAGCTGAAACACCAATAGTGTAAGCCTTCTGGCGGTTTTTCTTTCTTCACATTTCCCCAGATGCCGACGCAATATAGGAGTATTTTTTAGTGAACGCAGCTGAACAGGCAACGAACCTTGAACTCGCCAGCAACATTGCTACGGTAGTTAATTTGTTCAAATTCGAGTTCCCTGATGCCAAATCTGACCTCAAACCCTGGAAGAATGACCCAGAAACCAGGGAGTTAGTCGATCCAGATTCTATAGATATTGGCTTTCACTTTCCTGGTATCAGCAAATCTTGGAAAAGTCGCAGTGTCTTAATTCAAATCCGATTTTATCAAGATCCCATTAATAATTCCCGTCGAGCGATCGGTGTGGAAGTAGCTGGATTCGATCATCGCGGTGAAGCGTGGCGACTTTCTACGGTGGAAAACTGGAGTGTTGTCGGCGCATCTTCGCCTTCTGATGAAATCAGAGATAAGCTCAAACAGATTTGCCGACAGATTTTAGAGGTTTTTAATAAGCCAAGTGAATGAAATCAACTTGTGTCAGAGAAAGTAGTAAGGAATAATACAGAGGAAAGCTTGGCGTAGGCGTAGCCCAACCCAGGCACGCTAGCCACCCTTCTAATAAACAATGACCACTGTAATATTTGTACATGGCACTGGCATTAGGGAACGAGAATACAACGAAACCTTTGAGATAATTGAGCAAAAAATTCACGCCCAACGTCCTGATATCAAAGTTGCTCCCTGTCTTTGGGGTGCATTAGGTGCAAGGTTCAATGAGAATCGGGCATCAGTACCTTTGGAAGATGCGACTCTGGCTTTATCTCAAGGAGAAGAAGACGCAGATATTGTGTTGTGGGGGCAATTATACCGCGATCCTTTGTATGAGTTACGGCTGTTGTCTTTGAAATCTGTTGAGGCAGGAAATGCTTTTGGAGAAGATCCAGGGGATATTTTACAATCTCGTGTAGCGAGTCTAACTCCGGCATCTCAACTACAAGCTAAGTTGCAAGAGGCGGGAATTGCAGAGGTATTTGAGCAAGCGCGAGAGGCGGTTATCCAGAGTGAACCGTATAAACTGGCATTGCTCACAGTTTCCGAATCTGATTTGAGCGAATATTATCCACCAATAGCTAGAGCAGTTGTGGCTCAAGCAATGTTTCTTAGCGAACAGCAAGAAAAATTTCCCCCCATACTCACCGATGCCCAATTGCGGGATAAAGTTGTGGAATTGCTAACTCTGGCTTTGGGAGAGGCGGAGTTAGGTTTGGGTGGCTGGTTGTTAAAGCCACTTGTTGAGTTAGCGTTGCCCATCGGAACAAATTATGTCAGAGGAAACCGCTTTGAGTTAACTGATAAAATTTCGCCTATGCCTGGTGATATTTTGTTGTATCAGACGCGGGGTGAAAAAATCAGGGCGTTTATCCAGGAACAAATTGAACAAGCAGAACCGCCAGTGGTTTTAATCGCCCATAGTTTGGGAGGTATCGCTTGTGTAGATTTGCTAGTGCAGCAGCAGTTGTCTCAGGTGCAATTATTGGTAACAGTTGGTTCCCAAGCACCATTTTTATATGAGATTAACGCCCTCTACAGCTTAGAATATGGGCAGTTATTGCCGGAGCATTTCCCGCAATGGTTGAATATCTACGATTTACGGGATTTTCTCAGTTACGTGGGTAATAGAATTTTCCCTGATAGAGTGCAGGATGTGGCAGTGGATAGCAGACAACCATTTCCCCGTTCCCACGGTGCTTATTGGACAAATGCCAAAACCTGGGAGGCGATTATTTCGAGGTTGCCATAATGGTTTACTTTTTACTGAATCTAGAAAAACCCTCTCCAAACCTCTCCCCTACAAAGCTACGGTGTAGACACAAGTTAAATTACCCCCCTCAATCCCCCCTTGTAAAGGGGGGAAGCCGGAAATCTAGTTCCCTCCCCAATACATACGGGGAGGGTTAGGGTGGGGTAAAAACCATGAGAGGCTAGGTCATCATGCAGTTGATGGCTAAACCTGAGCGGACTTTTGGGCTAATTGTGGGTATTGAAAAGTACCACGAATCTACTTGGAATGTAACAGGTGGAGGGCCAGCCGATGACGCGCTGAAATTTGCTCATTGGCTGCATCGGCGCGGTGTACCGAAGGAGAATATCCGGTTATGTTTATCAGCGCTGGAAGAAAATCAGCAGTTAATTGGGGAATGTGGGTTAAATGTAGAGTTAGCAACTGAGCAAAATATCTCCGACATTGTGACTAACTTTTTATCCCCAAAGTCGGGAGATTTACTCTACATTTTTTGGGCTGGACATGGTTTGATTACCTCAGAACGAGAGCGTCGGTTGCTTTGTGCTGATGCAAATCAACAAAATTGGCAGAATTTAGATTTTAATTCTTTATTATTGTTTTTGGGTTCCGAGAATTTTCAGATTCATAATCATATTTGTATTATTGATGCCTGTGCCAATTATGTTTTAGAGTTGGATGGAAGACCAACTAACTTAGGTGGTAAAGCTTTTTTGAGTGGTCAGCCAAAGCAAGATAGTCAACAATTTGTGTTACTGGCTACGCGGGAAGGAGAGCAAGCTAAGGTAAATTCGGAAAATAAAACAGGTTACTTTTCTCAAGCGGTGCGGGAGGCTTTTGCAGCAGCTAATGGGACTTTTCCGCCGAATATGACAGAAGTTACCGAGGCAGTTAAGCAGCGATTTAGCAGTTTAGATAAAAAACAACTGCCGACTTATTTTTATTCCCGTAGTTGGGATGGAGATATTGAAAAATCTCATTTCAACCCGTTTGATATCCCGCATGATATTCCACAGAGTCAAGCTCGTAAGTTTGTTGGGAGGGATGAGCAAATAGAACAATTGCGTCAGCTATTGCAAGCAAATGATATTGTGGCTATTACCGATGTGACTGGGCAAGGTGGCGTGGGTAAAACAGAGTTAGCTATTCAATACTCAGAGCAATATTTGGGAGATTATTCTGGCGGGTGTTGTTGGTTAAATCCCCAAGGTATTGATTTGGGAACCCAGTTAGTAGAGTTTGGAGTTGTGAATTTACCTAACTTTAATCCACCGGATGGATTAAGCCTAGCAGGTCAAGTTGCTTATTGCTGGAAGAAGTGGCAAGGTGGCAAAGTTTTATTGATATTTGATGATGTCAAAGACTGGATGCAAATTAAACCCTATCTACCACCTAAAGGTTCTCGGTTTAAGGTGTTGATTACCACTCGTCTAAATACAGGGTTAGTATATCCATCTAAAAAAAGTAACGACTTCATCAAAAATGTATGTTGTTGTGATTAAAAAAGGTTTGTATTTTATTAAATTAGCCCAATTTTGTAATACTTTTTGATGAGCATCTTCATTTTTTATTTCCAGAGCTAAAATATAGCTGGTATCTAAAAAGTAGATATCTCTCATGGGTTATAGAGATAGCGATCGTGGTTAATTCCACCATCTTTTACATCACATTCCACAGGATTTGAACCTAAATCCCAAATAGAAGATGTTTTTTTGATGCTAGTAATAATAATTTTTCCATTTTCTTGAATAATCTCAAATTCTTGGTTTTCTCCTAATAGTTCTTTAGGGATTAATAAGCCTTCTTCTGTTGCTGTTAATTTCATGTTTAATTACCTCGATTGATTTTGTCAGTTAATCAGATGAATTTGCTTTAGGGCGGGCAAGATGCCCACCCCACAAAATTGGATAAGGTTACCAGTTACCTACAGGTTGAGCAGTAGCACCGAACATTGAGGGATCGATCGCAATGCCTAACCCTTCAGCGACACGCAAACCATAGGAAACATCTGCTCTAAAGAAATGGCAAAGTTGCCGCATTTGGATGTCCTGTCTTGCTTGGCCCAGAGTACCAACGATATTCTGCACAAGACGCTCTTGCTGTTCGGGAGTCATTAACCGATACAGATCCCCTGCTTGGGTATAATCGTCGTTTCCTTCACGATGATTGTAGCGATCGACTGTGACATCGCCCAAGTGGCTGGGTGGTTCTGCATAAGCTGGATTTTCTTTGGGCGTACCCTCAGCACTATTGGGTTCATAGTTAGGAACGCTACCGCCGTTGTTCCCCGATGCCATAAAGCCATCTCGCTGGTAATGCATCACTGGACATTTGGGCTGGTTGACTGGTAGTTGCTGATAGTTACCACCCAAGCGATACCGTTGAGCATCTGGGTAAGAAAAAATTCGAGCTTGGAGCATTTTGTCTGGAGAGAAACTAACGCCAGGAACCACTGCACTAGGACTAAAAGCGGCTTGTTCAACTTCGGCGAAATAATTCTCTGGGTTACGATTTAGCTCTAATATCCCGACTTCGATTAAAGGATATTCTGAGTGCTTCCAAACTTTTGTCAAGTCAAAGGGATTATCTCGATGTTTTGCGGCTTGCTCGTCAGTCATCACTTGAATACACATCCGCCATTTGGGATAATCTCCTTGAGCGATCGCTTCAAATAGATCGCGAGTCGCATGATCGGGATCTTCCCCCTTAAGCTTGCCCGATTCCTCCTCTGTCAAGGTTTGATGTCCTTGCAAGGTCTTAAAGTGAAATTTACACCAAACGCGTTCACGAAGTGACTCTGAAAGAGTATCGCCTTGGGCATTAATTAAGCTAAAGGTATGGCTACCAAAGCCGTCCATGTGTCGATAGGTTTTGGGAATTCCCCGATCTGAAAACAGGATCGTTACCTGGTGGAGTGATTCCGGACTCAGTGACCAAAAATCCCATTTTGCATTGTGATCTTTGCAATTCGTTTGGGGATTGCGTTTTTGGGTATGGATGAAATCAGGAAACTTCAGTGGGTCACGAATGAAGAAAATCGGAGTATTGTTTCCTGTAATATCCCAGTTGCCTTCTTCTGTATAAAACTTGATGGCAAAGCCTCTGGGGTCGCGTTCCGCATCTGCTGAACCCTTTTCTCCCCCAACCGTAGAAAAACGCAGCAGGACTTCTGTTTTCTTGCCAATCTCAGAAAAAAGTTTGGCTTTGCTGTAGCGTGTGATATCGTTAGTTACCGTAAAAGTACCAAAAGCAGCCGCACCTTTGGCATGGACAACTCTTTCAGGAATACGTTCTCTGTTGAAATGAGCCAGCTTTTCTATCAGGTGAAAATCCTGAATTAATACAGGGCCACGTGCGCCCGCAGTCAGTGAATTTTGGTTATCTCCAACAGGGATACCATCAGCAGTTGTCAAGTTTTGGGGTTCAGTCATGGGTGAAGAAGTTCTCCATTAAGTTAGTCAAATTGCCCACAGTATATTTTAGTCAGTAGATAGACGGATGCCTACCGATAGAGGTAATTAATTCATAATCATTTCGAGTTCATATATAAAACATACTCGAAATGACTATGATTTACCAGAAATTTTTTGTATTTTTGGGAGAATCGCTTGTAGGGGCGCACAGCTGTGCATACGTGTCAACTTAAGCTAGAAATGCGTATCTCACAGGCGTTTTACCCCCCTTAATCCCCCCTTATAAAGAGGGGAAAAAGAAATGCAGTTCCCTCCCCTTTATAAGGGGAGGGTTAGGGTGGGGTAACGCGGTGAGTAACGGTAAGTGAATGAACTCAATATCAAGTCTTGACAAAGGTTTCACGTTAAGTTGACACCTATGACAGCTGTGCATACGTGTCAACTTAGCGTGAAACCCTTGTCCCACAAATGTTTTACCCCCCTTAATCCCCCCGATGGATTGGGGGGAAAAAAGAATTTAGTTCCCTCCCCAATACATCGGGGAGGGTTAGGGTGGGGTAAAACGTATGTGGGACAAGCGTTTAAGCTTAAGTTGACACCTATGACAGCTGTGCGCCCCTACCGATGAATGTGTAGGATGTAAATATGCGATATATCGTGTCTCTACATTTTCATTTCAAGTACTTAAGTGTTTGAGAATCAACGAGCAAACATCTGTCGCCTCAATTAAGTTGGTATCAACTAAGTGAGTTTGATGGGTTATAAATAGAGGTCCTTCATCAACAGAAGTGGTAATGTGACCGTGAGAACCACGTACTAAGGAAGCATCCAGAGGAATCACATCCATGAGGTAGCGAAAACCGAGTTGTTTCTTAAGTAGCTTGAGAGCGATTTTTCCTTGGGGAAATTTAATTTGGGGATCGAGGAAAAGTTCTACAGGATCGTAGCCCGGTTTGCGGTGAATATCTACGGTTCTGGCAAAATCAGGGGCTTTGTTATCATCAAGCCAATAATAATAGGTGAACCAAGTATTAGGCCCGGCGATCGCCACTAATTCTCCCGATCTAGGGTGATTAAGGTGGTAGGCTTGTTTACCTTGTTCATCCAATACTTGGGCTACGCCTTCAGTGGCTTCTAAAAGCGATCGTACTTTCGGAATGTAAGCCGGATCGTTTACATATACATGAGCAATTTGGTGATCGGCCACAGCAAAGGCAATACTAGCACCAAAATCGAGTAGTTCACGCCCCAATTCTTCCCGCACAGCAACTAAATTATTTTCCCGTAACACGCGGTTCAAATCTACTGCTTTATTAACTGGGGTAATGCCATACTCAGAAAGAATAATTACCTGAGTATTTCGTGCTTGATAATATTCGATTAAATCACGACAAACAGCATCAATTTCCTGTAAATCTGCTTGGATGTGTTTTTCATCGTGACCAAATTTTTGCAGACAATAATCTAAATGTGGCAGATAAACTAGTGATAATGTGGGGCTATAACGTTCCTCAATCCATTTGGCAGAATTAGCAATCCATTGACTAGAATTAATTGAAGTTTTTGGTCCCCAAAAATCGAACAAAGGGAATTGGCCTAAATCAGATTGAATTGGCGATCGCACATCACTAGGATGGGTATAAATATCCGGTAATTTTCTCCCATCTGCGGGATACATTGGACGCGGTGTAATGGCATAATCTACTGAAGAATACATATTGTACCACCAAAAAAGGTTGGCACAAGTAAAGTTTGGATCGATTGATTTAGCAATGTCCCAAACTTTGGGAGCCTGTACTAATTTATTAGATTGTCGCCAAAATTTTACTTCACATTCATCACGGAAGTACCAACCATTAGCAACAATTCCATGTTCATCAGGCAGTTTTCCTGTTAAATAAGTAGCTTGAACAGAACAAGTTACAGCAGGTAAAACTGTTTTGATTGGAACTACTTGGCCAATAGTCGCCCACGCAGATAAAAACGGCGTGTTTTTTCCTAGTAAGCTAGGCGTTAATCCTACGACATTTAAAATAACGGTTTTTTTCATCAACTTAATTTCCTGATTCTGAATTCTGGATTCTGGATTCTGAATTCTTAGCAAACTCTTTTAATACCCAGTCATATTCTCGCTGAATAGAAGTCAGCAAATCGATTTTCATTTCTGATGGCAATACATCCCAAGTGTAAGTCTCAATTTCTAAATGTGAACAAGCGTTATTAGTTTGCAGTAGATGTAAAACAGTAGCAATATCATCTTGGGTAGACTGCAAAATTTGATAATCACGAATAAAAATTGGCACATGGAAGTGAGTACGCCATTCTTCGGCTAGAGACTGCTCTAAATGAGGTAATGCAGTCATTAAATCAGGATAGTGATGTAGAGTATCATCACTGCGACGTTCGATTACTTGGTGAAGATAGGTAGATTCTGCAAAAGGACGTAAGCGTTCAACTATCAAAGTGCGTTTCTCAATTTCAGCGGGAATTTTTACTTGAATGGCTGCGCTGATTTGAATCTTACCAATCTTAATTCCTGCTGATTCTAAACGTGCGAATACAGAATTTGGCTGTTCATATTCAACTGAGAAATGACAGGTATCATAACAAAGTCGAACATGTTCTAGCAGTTTAGTTTCGGCTAAACTTTGTTCAATATGTAATTTTTCCGCTAAATAATTACCACCAATTGGCAACAACCAATTTTGAAAAAAATCAATTACTTCTGACGTGTTCTCAATTAATCCATCTGGTTCAGGTTCTAAATCAATATGTAGTATTTTTCCTGTTTCTTCCCAGATACGAATCATTTCTGCAACAACTGATGCTAGATTCAAACAACTCTTTTTGATAACCGAGTCGCAAGTTATTTGGTTTTCTCCCCACCAAGGTTTATACGATAATGGCAATGTAGAAATTCCACCATCAAGTCCTGCTGGCAATAGGGTTGCTAAAATTTGTGTAAGATTTAATGTATAGTTCAGCCGTTCTTGTGTGGACCAATCTGGTGCATAAACTTGGTCTTTTACCACCTGTCGATGAAATCCACCGTAAGGAAATCCATTTAAGGTAAAAACATATAAATATTGTTTATTTAACCATTCTTGAAATTGACGTAAATTATTACTTTCTAAAAGTTGCTTGGCGGCTAAATCTGCTAACCTCAAACCAATGCCAAAAGGTTCTGTTGGCGATAAACGTGATTTGAGTTCGGGAATATATTTTTGCAAATTTGCAAATACCTCTACCCAACTTTCGCCAGGATGAATATTGCTGCAATAAGTTAAGTGGAAGTTGTTGTTTGTAATTTTCATTTTCTGCATCCTGTATTTTTTATTTGCACGCAGAGACGCAGAGAGGTTTTTAGAGTATGAATACTTACAAAATATTGTACAAAACTCAATCTTTCTCTCTGCGCCTCTGCGCCTCTGCGTGATATTTTAAGTAACAGCAAATACTTGCGCTAACTTCATAGAAATTGGCAGCAAAATCAGAACTGCTAAACCGTAATACAAACCAGCAAAACCAGATGCAACAGTCGCATCTAAAACAATTAGAGACAACACACCTATTTTGACAGCATTGCGGATATTTTCAGGTAAAGGTTCACGGGCAGCTTTGACAAAATTAGGCAGTACTCGGATGGCTAATAAAGCTGCGAATGGTAATGCTGCGATCGCTGTATACTCGGCTAATAATCCTAAAGCTAAAACTGCCGTCAAAACTATTGCAATCAAAACTAGTGCTAGTACTCCCGTAATCTTTTTTCCGCCGTGAACTTCGCCCTGGCTAATTGCAGTGATAGCAGCAATATAAATAACAGGAATTAGCGTTAAATACCAACGTTCTCCTATGATTTCTGGGACAACACTTACACCTAATAATAAGTTACTGCCACGGCATAAACCCATATTAAGGGGGCCAAAAAAAGGATGATGTTTGGCAAGTGAATTATACAGTAGTGCTGAAAGAGTTATGAAGATAGCGATCGCGCCACTCACCCAAGATACCTGAAAAGCAGCTCCAATGCCGATTCCAAACAATATACTGCCTAATAAAGTAGCATTTTTCAGCGGCACCAGGCCACTGGGAATTGCTCTATTTGGTCGTTCTTTGGCATCTAATTCAGCATCAAAAACATCATTAAAAACGATACCGCCGCCATATAAACCAGTTGTAGCCAACAATAACCAAGCTAATGTAATTAAAAGCGCAAAATTTGCTTCACCATTGATTAATTGAATAAAAATAATCCCAGAACCAGAAGCCGCAAAGCCAACCAAAATATCAGCCCAAGCAGTAACAATATTAGCCGGACGCATCAATTCAAAATAACCCCGCCAGTTTTGAAAATTTAAGTTTGCAACATTCACTTATTTGCCCCCCTAATGCTATTTTGGATTTTAGATTTTGGATTTTGGATTGTGAAAGTGATAACGCAAAGATAAAAATTTATTTTGCAATTCCCAATTCCCAATTCCCAATTCCCAATTTTCTACTCAATCAGCACTGAAAGTGAATTAATACCTGGTTCTTGTCCTCGCAACACAGAATTACCATTAAATAGCTGACGCTGATCGATAGATTCGGGATTGAGCCAATCTGATGCTTGCATCTGCCCAGTTTGGCTGTAAGCAGCTAGAGCATTTTCGTAACAAACTGCTCGCACATGTTCTTCCGGAATGCCTCTTTCTAACATTAACTGAGCCGTTTTTGGCACTGCTAACGGATCGCTAATTCCCCAATCAGCACTACTATCGACAATGATGCGATCGCGTCCATATTTACGAACAACTTCCACCATCCGAGCGTTACCCATTTTTGTTTGGGGATAAATCGTAAAAGCCGCCCAAAAACCGCGTTTTAATACTTCTTCAACAGTTTCTTCGTTGTTATGATCGATAACTACTTGAGAAGGATCTAAGCCATATTCAATACACCGATCCATACTCCGAATAGCACCCGCTTTCTTATTACGATGGGGGGTATGAATTAGTACCAACATATCGAGTTCTTTGGCTAACTCTAACTGTTGACAAAAGTACTTATCTTCTGCTTCTGTCATGTCATCGTAGCCAATTTCGCCAATGGCAACAACTCCTTCTTTACAAGCATAAAGCGGTAGCAATTCGATAACTTCTGCTGCTAGTGCCTCGTTGTTCGCTTCTTTAGGATTTAAGCCGATTGTGCAGTAATGTTGAATGCCAAACTGACTAGCACGAAACCGTTCCCAGCCCACAAGACTGCTGAAATAGTCTTTGAATGTGCCGGCGTTGGTTCGGGGTTGTCCTAGCCAAAAAGCTGGTTCAATAACGGCAACAATACCATATTCCCGCATTACTAAGTAATCGTAAGTAGTACGGGAACACATGTGAATGTGAGGATCGATAAACATCATGGTGTGGTTTAGTGAGTGGGGAGTGGGGAGTGGGGAGTGGGGAGTTAAGAGTTAGGAGTTAGGAGTTAGGAGTTAGGAGGTAGGAGTTAGGAGTTATTCTCCTTGTCCCCTTGTCCCCTACTCCCCTACTCCCCACTCCCTACTCCCTTTCATTTACACGCTAAAACTGCTCCAAGTCAGGTTACCCTGTTCTATGGATGACTGTAAATCTGGATAGTGGGAAAGTAATGCTTGCGCTTGGGGTAAAGCTGATTCAGCACAGGCTAATGCTGCTGCTTGTTGCTCGGTTATATCTCCGTTAGCCAGGACTTTTTCTAAATCTGCGATGATTGCACTATCAGCAAATTTACCTACAGGCCGCCAAAGTTCTGGGATAACTGAGCGTTTTGCTGCCCAGCGTTCATGGGCATAGTCTGTTAACATTTTCGCTAATTCTGGGTTGGCGCGACGATCCAAACCCCAAATTAGATGCAACGGACTACCGACAAACACGGCTTTCAGTACCATCTGATTCCAAGCGGCATTATCTAAATAATCCGCCGGATAAGGGTTACGTAGTGCTATGGCTTCAAATACATTGCTCATATTGCTGCGAATTCCCTCAGCAGCGCGTTGGCGATGTAATTCTGGATGTGGCAATAGGGGCAAACTCTGATAAAGTGCAACTAATTCGCCCATATCGGCACTAGAAAAGACTTTATCAAGCGTTGGCGAAGCCTCTCCAAAGGAGACTCGCACATAAGTCTCGGCATCATCGTGGGGCAACGCTAAAAGCAAGAGTGTGCGACCTGCTTGATCTACACTCCAATTAACAGGATTCCAACCGCTAATCGCCTCTTGTGCTGCTTCTAAGTCTTGGGATGTGAGTTGCAATTTCTGTTTACCCAAATAACGCGGCACAGCACTAAAAGCCGTGAAAAACACTCGCTCAGCAGCGCCGCTAGCAATCTGTGCTTGCTTCTGTTCCAGCCAAGTAATACCTGTCTGGGAAACAGACTGTAGTAACCACTGATGTAGTAACTTGTTTACTCTACTCATGATAAATTTCAGGAGAAGTTGCTCAACTTTTTTTGTGACAACTATGTATAATATTTAGCATTAACTTTGATACTTTATTATTCAACCAGTTCTATAGTACATTACTTACTTAATAACTTCATTGAATCTATAAAAATATACTAATTTTAAAGAAGATACTGTAAAGATATGATTTTGGAAGAATAAAGATGCAAGCTAGGTTACTGAAAAAAATTAGAATTTTATGTAATGATGATATCTACTACCAAACTTACATATAAAGTCTAGGACAGAAATTATCGTCATCAAAAAAAAATTGTAACCAATCCTTATCCTAGACTCGATCCAACAACGGATAGAGGCACTGTAAAACAATGATTTATTAGATTGAATTGTCTGGTAAATCGTTTGAATTTGAAAGTGCCAAATTTCTATCGTTGAAGTTGCCGCTAATCTTAATTGCAGTAGCAAATATATTTTCAAATAGTTAAAAACTAATAATATTAAGTATGGCTCTTAAACAAAAGACTGCTTTCAACCTGCAACCCATTAATCAATGTGTTGAAGTAACTTTCAACTATGATGTTCACTTTACTAGAGGTTTGTTTGAGTTAGATAATCCTTTATTGGCACAAGTGATTGCAGCAAATGGCGAGACAACTCCAAAACGAGTGCTAGCAGTGGTAGATGGAGGAGTTTTAAATTACCAAAATGGGTTGCTAAAAAAGTTAGCACTTTACGCCCAGTGTTATGCAGATGTACTTACCTTGAGCGGTGAACCGACGATTGTTCCCGGTGGAGAAGTAGTCAAAAATGATTCTAGATTTATAGAGCAAATTCATCAAGTAATTGATGCAGTTGGATTGTGCCGTCATTCCTATGTGTTAGCAATTGGAGGTGGAGCAGTATTAGATATGGCAGGATACGCAGCAGCAACGGCTCACCGAGGAATTAGGCTGCTACGAGTGCCGACAACAGTATTAGGACAAAATGATTCGGGTGTCGGAGTCAAGAATGGCATTAATGCCTTTGGCAAGAAAAATTTTCTTGGTACATTCATGCCACCTTATGCTGTATTGAATGACTTTGATTTTATTACCAGCCTTGACAATCGTGATTGGCGATCGGGTATTGCAGAAGCGGTGAAAGTGGCACTGATTAAAGATGCAGATTTCTTTAATTTTATTATGACTTATGCCGATAGATTAGCTAATCGAGACATGGAGATTATGGAAAAGCTGATCTATCGCTGTTCGCAGTTACACTTAGAGCATATTGCTGGTGGTGGCGACCCTTTTGAAATGGGTTCATCGCGTCCTTTAGATTTTGGACATTGGGCTGCTCACAAACTGGAACATTTAACTAATTACAGTTTACGTCACGGTGAAGCTGTGGCGATCGGTATTGCTTTGGATACAACCTATTCATATTTAACAGGTAAACTTTTACAATCCGAGTGGCAAAGAATTCTAGTCACACTTAAAAAATTAGGCTTTACTTTGTATATACCAGCACTCGCAGAACAATTAGATCGGCCAGACCATCCCAATTGTATATTTAGGGGTCTTACCGAGTTCCGCGAACATTTAGGAGGTAAATTAACAATCACTCTTATAGAAGGAATCGGACAGGGAATAGAAGTTAACCAAGTCGATTTGTCTTTCTATAAAGATGCTATTTCCTTACTGCAAGATTGGGAACTTTTGCATTGATGGAGGCTTTAGAGGGTGTTTGAAAAGTCAGGTATGTTGTAAAAAAGCTCTCTCAGTATACGCTGTGAATAGATAATAAACAGCACCGAGAGAGCAACATGAGTAAAGCTTACCCCAGTAACCTGAGCCTCGCA
>JAESFX010000345.1_pt1 | contig 17476 bp, 14 predicted proteins | sample 9269501 | NCBI WGS metagenome assembly JAESFX01 (sample SAMN14515570, study PRJNA621655) | algae metagenome | isolation source: Desmonostoc geniculatum HA4340-LM1 and co-occurring heterotrophs from cave... | place: USA: Maniniholo cave, Kauai, Hawaii | collected 2009-07-28
CTGGCAGTATTCGTCCACAAATTTTACTGTGGGTGCGGGTGGGCGAGGCTCAACCATACTCTCTGTCTGGTGTTTTTGCGATCGCTCCTAATTATACTTTGTCGAGAGTGATAAAAGAGGGTTAATTACGAATTACGTAAGCGTTGCGGGGCGTTCGCGGTAGCGTCTCGTAGAGAAGCCCATTACGAATTACAAATTATTCTAAACCGATACCTCCTTCGGCAAATTCTTCAACAGTTTTTTGTGATAATTCATGAGTAGCGATCGCCTGCAACATTGCCAATGGTAAAGTCAAATGATGCGCCCCGGCTTGCAATGAAGCGGCTGCTTCTTGGGGAGATTTAATACTAGCTGCCAAAATTTCCGTGTCGCTACCTTCGAGTACGCTAGCCATCTCCCGAACTAAGCCAATACCATCACCTAACAACCGGGTAGCGCGATTAACATAGGCTATGGCGATTTTTGCTCCGGCTTCCCGTGCGACTGCTGCTTGTGCTGCACTATAAATTGCTGTCACCGAACAGGTAATTTCTGAGGACAAACTTGCTACTACTTCAAACCCTAACGGTGTTGCAGGAATCTTCAAAATTGTTTGCGAACCAATAATCTCGAAAGCTTTCCTACCTTCAGCCAACATCCCCGCTTTATCAGATGCCATGAGTTGATAATATAACGGGCCATTTGTCAAGGTAACTAATTTTTTCAGCGTAGTTTCTGGTGGGGTGTCACTTTGAGCTAAAAGCGTGGGATTAGTTGTAATACCCTTTACCCAACCCCAATGCTTGACTATTTCAGCTTCCGATGCGATCGCCGAGTCTAGATATAATGCCATAATTTTCCTGAATCGATTGTCAAAATTAGTTCATCAGATGTGCAACTTAGACTTTCTTATTTAACAAAATATCCTCCACTATTTCCTAGCCCTTGGCATACTATTGATTCAGGGCTGCCATCCCCAGGGAGTTCAGCTTCGGGATATTTTCCGAATCTATATCCCGAAGATATCCCTAATTATATTCAACGTAACGAGCTTTTCTTTGATGGCAAAAAGTGGAGATATCAAACACCTGATAAAAAAGTTGCCATTAGACCTTTTCACACCGTATGATTTTTTACAATAACTTATGAATGATAATATTCAACAGTTAATACACACCAGCATTTATAAATCCTTATCTTCTAATGAAGAAAAGGTAATTTTGGAGTATTTGAAGTCAATACCTGAAGTTGAAGCATATGTAATTATTAAGATCATGGTTGAACACAAAAGTCAAATTACTATTGCAATGGCCAAGAAGGTTTTGCACACAAAAAATTATGTAACAGAATTGTTCAAATATGGAATTTTAAAATCTAATGCTCAATCTATTAAGCTCTGGTTAGAATTTGCAATTCCGAAGCTGGGATTTAAATCAGTAGTCAGATTGATTGAAGATTTAAATGATGATACTAATAGATTGATAGAAAAAGCAGTGTACTGGCTTCCTCTATTTATTTCTGAGAATGAAAAAAAGTCTTGGAACTTACTACAGAATTTAAGGGAAAAGGTAAAGTGTAGGCAGGTCTGAACTTGATTGTGAATTCTGAATTGAGAATTTTGAATTCTTGGCCAGCTTTCAAGGGATAATTCCTTTGATACGGCAACCTGCACGGAGAACTAAAGTATGACATCTCCAGAAACGGTTACATGGCTACAAGAGCGCACTACTCTAGGAATTCTCTCACCTGAGGTGTTGAATGCGATCGCCCAAGTGATGGAAGAACAAGTTGTACCAGCACAAGTAAACCTTGTTGAAGAAGGTACTTCCCCAGAAGCACTTTACATTCTCAAAGATGGTCAACTTGAATGCGACAATACCGATCACAGGAACTCAGCTTTAGTTCGTGGATTCCTTCCCGGAGCAGTCATTCACCTCCAAGAGTTGGTATTAGATGAGTTAGCCACATTCACAATTGTTACCCTCACAGAATGTCACTTGTGGGTTGTACCCGCTGAAAAATTTCGGGAATTAGTCAGCCAATACCCGGAAATTGCTCAGGGTTTTTCCCGTCAATTGGCTCAAGAATTAGCTCAAGCCACATCTGCACTTGGCTATGAACAAGAACGTTCCGTAGCTTTGCGACCATATTTAGTCACCAAAGCGCAACGGGGAATTGTCGGTACGAGTCGCTATGCTGTACGTCTGCGGGAGCAAATTCGAGAAGCCGCTAATGACCGCAAGTCAGTGGATATTTTCGGCGAACCAGGGTTAGAAAAAGACAACATCGCAGCTTTAATTCACTTTGGTTCTCCCAAAAGACGAGAACCAATTATTAAAGTCAATTGTGGTATTCTCCAAACCAGCGGTGCAGATTTATTTGGTCGCGTCGGCGGTAAACCAGGACTGTTGGAATGGCTGGGAGAAGGTACTCTCGTTCTCAACAATATTCAAGACTTACCCCAAGAGTTATTACCTGCTGTGACGCAGTTGCTAAAAACTGGCACATATACCCCCGTGACTCGTTCAGAAGAAGCAGAAGCCGAACCTCGTCCTAGCAGAGTCAGAATTCTCATTGTTTCCGAAAAAACTCTGCCAACAATCGATCGCTCTGTTGGTCACATTATTAAAGTACCACCACTACGCTTGCGGAAAACTGATATTCAAGCCCAGGTGGAATATTACACCAGTCTCTACATTCGGGCTAGAGGTATTCCCAAACCGCACATCACCCCAGAAGCTTTACGCCGCTTACAGTCTTATGATTTCCCTGGTAATCTCAAAGAATTAAAAAATCTGGTAGAAAGAGCGATCGTCCAAGCTGAAAATGCTAGTGAATTAACAGAAGAAATCTTTTGGCCAGCCGAAACCAAGAAAAAGCGATTTCGAGTTAATCTTTTAAATGTTTATCCTGATTTACGCAAATTTTTACGCAGTGCTTGGTGGCCAGACCGCATTAATTATGGTTTTACTGCAACAGCTTTTGCAATTATTGTTGCGGTATTATTTATTGGACCGCAAACCCGCGATCGCAATTTTGTTTTAAATTTATTTTGGGCTTGGTGGTGGCCTTTCTTCCTATTTCTCTTTCCCTTTTTGGGACGTATCTGGTGTTCTGTTTGTCCCTTCATGATTTACGGAGAAATTACCCAAAAATTATCTTTATGGCTATGGCCTCGAAAACTCAAACGCTGGCCCAGACAGCAAGCTGAGAAGTGGGGCGGATGGTTTGTGTTTGGTTTGTTCACCTTGATTTTCTTATGGGAGGAACTCTGGCATTTAGAAAATACAGCTTACCTGAGTGCATGTTTGCTGTTATTAATTACCGCTGGGGCGATGATTTTCTCAGCTATTTTCGAGCGGCGATTTTGGTGTCGATATCTCTGCCCCATCGGCGGCATGAATGGTTTATTTGCTAAACTTTCAATGACAGAACTTCGGGCACAGCAAGGCATTTGTTCTGCTAGTTGTACCACCTATCAATGCTATAAAGGAGGACCACAAAAAGGTGAAGGAATGGAAACAAATGGATGTCCTTTGTATTCTCACCCAGCGCAGTTAGAAGATAACAGAGATTGCGTTTTGTGCATGACTTGTCTCAAAGCCTGTCCCCATCGTTCCGTGGAATTCAACTTGCGTCCCCCTGGTATTGAATTGTGGACAACCCATGTACCCCGCGCCTATGAAGTGGCATTGTTGTTTTTGCTGTTAGGTGGAGTATATCTGCATCGCTTGCCAGAGTTGCAATCTTGGTTAGGGTTACAACTAGATTTAACTAATTTTTGGCAACACTTAGGATTATCACTGGTAGTGTTAATTATCCCAGTGGCTTTTGCCTTAGCGGCTTATGGCTTGCTGAAACTGTTCAACTTTAACCGTAAACCCAAATCATTTGTAGAGCTTGCCTATGGATATTTACCATTGGTTTTGGGGGGGAACTTGGCTCATTATCTGCGTTTGGGCTTGAGTGAAGGCGGACGGATTTTACCTGTGACTTTTGCTACTCTTGGCTTGAATGGCGAACAACTGCCAATGTTGATTGCTCATCCTGCTGTGATTAGTTTTTTGCAAGGTGTAACTTTAATATTCTCAGTGTTATTAACGATCTTGTTAACGCAAAAAATTGCACGACAATCATTGAGTTCGCTTCTTGGGCAACATTTAGCAGCGATCGCTTTCGGTGTTAGTATGTGGGCAATTATTGTGTTGTAACAACAATCCCAAATTCTTTGACTTTGCCTGGTTTGGTGCTGAGGGTTTTGCTACTCTAATGTATTAAACCAGGTTTCTAAATCGGCGATCGCCTGAAAGTCCAACAAAGCTTCACCAAGATTTTCTAATTGTTCTAAGGAGAGAGTTTCAATCCGCTCTAGTAGCTGTTGAGGTAATTGTCCCACTCGTCGAGTAAGTTGACGCACAATAAGCAATTGCCCTTCTGTTTTTCGTCCTTGTTCCCGTCCTCGTAGTTCTCCTCGTTGTTCGCCTTCTCTGAGAATTTCTTGATAAATTACTGACTCGCGCATTATACCCTCCCGAAATAGTTGTCGAATCAAGTCCTGATTGTATTTTAATCCCGCTAAGATTTGGGTGTAAGCCGAAATTTCTGTTCGTTGTCTTGGCTCAAGTTGATTCACTTTGGTTACAACTTGTTGCAACAAAGCTTGGGGTTGTGTGGTTGCAGCTAGTGGTGCTAATGGTAACAAAGCCACGTCATTCAGGAATGATTCGGGATTTTCCTCCCACATACAAATCACCCGATATTCATGACGAGTAGTTTCGACTACAAAAGCAGTTTCAATTACCGTTTCTGGCCCAGGCGGAAGTAATAACACCACAACTTGCGTTATCCCTATATATTCTTCTTCAACGCAAGAAGCTCAGTGTTGAGATTTTGGTTCTTGTGATAGGTTTCATAGTCCTTGACTTTTTCTAAGCTGGCAGAAAGCTCTGCCTCAAGTTCATTCAAAATTGATCTGTGTTCCGATTCAGAAAGTGATGATGAAGATGATTTTAGTTTCTTGATCACCTCTTGAGGGATGATTTCTTCGCTGGCGATTTTCCTGCTTCTGGCCACTTCTTGTTGAAGTTTAGTCCACTCGTATGACAAACTTTTCTTAAACTTCTTCAATTCTTCTTTATCCACAAAATTGCCTGCTGCGGCTCCTGCTGCGGCTCCTGCTGCAAGCAATAGAGGATATGTACCTGCTGTTAATAAAGAGAAAGCAACTCCTCCAATCAATGTTGATGCTGTACCGAAAGCGGCACCCCAAGCCGTTCCATGCACAGGCTGATAGCCTTTCTTAAGAACTTCTCTGACATCAGCGATAGCTTCTGATATTTTTTGTTGTTCAACCTTGATCTGTTTAAGAACTGGCTCATAATGTCGAATCTGTTGACTTGTCTCTTGAATAAGTTCATCAATTAAAACAGATGCCTTGCGAATAGCTTGCCGAGCAACATGTGTTTTGCGCTCATTAAGTAATTCAATCAGAGAGGTGCGTAAATCTTCAATTGTTTTTCCATCCTCTTGACGTGCGAGTTCTTTGAGTTCTTCATCATCCTTGATTGCAATTCGGTAACATGTTGCCTTGGCTTGATCGCGCAGTTGCTTTTCTGCATGAGCAATGGTCGCCTGAATATCATCTTTGTTGTGCTTCAGTTCACCAGCCCAATTTGGATCGAGGTTACAAACTGCGATAGTAGGAATATTATTGTTTCCTAAGAGGCGTATCAGTCTCTCATGTGCGTCGAATTCAGAATTTATGTAGCGATATACAACAACGGCTACCGCAGTTGACTTTATTGCCAAATTTACTATCTCGTCTTCGATGCTACCTCCATATTCTCTATTCCATGCACTACCAGTACCAGGACTATCCATTACCTCAATTTTGTGTGTCTTAAGAATATCATCTGGAATTTCTATAATTACTTCACGAGGGCGACCTTCTACGCCCAAACTAGACCACTCCTCCATTCGCCTTTTGAGTCTTGTAATGTCGTGTTCCGTATTTTTTGTTCCGTTTTTATAGTACTCAACGAATCTAGCCTTTTTTCCCCACCGAATACGAACAAGGCACGTGGTCATTCTACCTGAAGAAATCGGGGAAACTTCACGTTTAAGTAATGCGTTAATAAGTGAGGATTTGCCTGCGTTCTGATGACCGAAAAAGTAGATTCTCAAGATGCCATCTTTAAGATCTTGAATAAGTTCATTGACGTATGATTTTCTCTCGTTCGATTTCTGAATAATTGATATATTCTCGGTTACCAAATGCTGAAGATCCTCGCATATTTTAAGAGGATATTGATTTTCTCCCAAGAAACCATTCCTAATTATAGTCCGAGGGATTGGCCTAGATGTATTTCGCTGTTGAGTATCTCCAGCTTTTATAAACGCAACCAAAAGTGCGATCAAAAGTGGTAAACCATACAGTATCAATGGCCAGTATGCTCCCAATATCTTCTTTAATTCATCACCTCTAAAGTGAATGTACGCTCCTAGCAGCCCCCATATTGCTCCAAAGGCACTGATGTAAGTCCCAATAAATGTTATTAAGAACCTTATGAATCGATTTTTACTCACGACTGCAATTTAAGAGTTATGTTCTACATCTATATAATCTGGTCTGTTGAACCTCAACTCAGGGTAAACGCCTTAGGTCGATTAACGAAGTGTCGGTTCCAACGAATATTATGGCGATGCTTTCTATATTTAGAAAAAAACGTCATATTTTATACTGCGTTTACAAAACTCAGTATTCTTCATACAACAACTATTTGTTATACGGAAAGTTTGTATATAGTCTTTTTATTGATGACGGTAAATAGAGCATTACAGTCAACTCCTGTCATCATAATAAAGGAATTTTTTGTATAACACTAGTAATCATAGTATTGTACAGCATTTTCCCTATCATCACCCTTTACAGGTGGATTATATGGAATTTTTCCGTATATCCCTTAGCATAGTTTTGCTATCCATTTATGACAAAAGTTCCCTGTTCCCTATCTACGTAGATAATTTCTCCAAATCAAATCGGATTCCTATATTAGCAATTCGCTCTTAGCACTATGGCAAATTTTATCCAACCGCCAAGGTTACGTATTGGTGAAGAAACTGAAGAAGAACGACATGCCACTTGGCTAGAACTTTTTTATGATTTGGTGTTTGTAGTTGCAGTTTCTCAACTCGCTCACAATCTCAATGAAGATATCTCATTTTCAGGATTATTGGGGTTTGTTGTTTTATTTATACCTGTTTGGTGGTCATGGATTGGTACCACATTTTACGCCAACCGCTTTGATAGTGATGATATTGCACATCGCCTACTGATTGGTGTGCAAATGCTGACAGCAGCAGCAATGGCTGTGAATATACACCATGGTTTAGGCGAAAGTTCTCCTGGTTTTGCCCTTTCCTATGCTCTCGGTCGGGCTGTGCTGGTGGTAGAATACGTCCGTGCGGGAATACACATCCCCTCAGCACGACCTTTGACGACTCGCTACGCAATTGGTTTTGCGATCGCCGCTTTCCTTTGGTTAATTTCGGCATTTATACCCATTCCTTGGCGATTCGCACTCTGGACATTAGCGATCGTTATTGACTTTGCCACACCCTTAACAGCACGCAAGTTTCAACTAGGATTACTCCCCCACGCTTCCCATTTACCAGAACGTTTCGGACTGTTTACGATTATTGTTTTGGGCGAAGCAGTTATTGCGGTGGTTAATGGTGTTTCTGAGCAGAAATGGGATGTTTCAACCGTAATTTCCGCCGTGTTTGGTTTAATTATTGCTTTTAGTTGGTGGTGGGTCTATTTTGATAATCTGGGTGGTAAACCGATTGAGATAGCGCGGGCGCACGGAAAAGTTGGTGTTGTCAATCTCTGGCTTTACACTCATTTACCCCTAGTGATTGGGATTGCTGCGGCTGGAGTTGGAGTAGAACAAATCTTGTTGAGTAAACCAACTTTAGCCTTACCCGATTCCCAGCGATGGCTCATCTGCGGTTCAGTAGCATTATGCTCCCTAGCTGTCAGTATTCTCCATAGATTTGGGGTGATTCGTTATTGCAAAATCCGTTCCCAGTATAGACTTGGCGGTGCAGTTGTGTTGGTGGCGATCGCCATTTTTGGCAAAGGTTTGTTACCTGTGACAGTCATCGCCCTTGTAGCCTTAATTTCCGTTCTCCAAGTCGTTCAGGATTTGTATCAAAGTCGTCCCACTACCCGCTTAGCCGATCCAGAAATCTAGCTTTTAGCCCAATATTCACCTCTGTAGGGGCGCACAGCTGTGCATAGGTGTCAACTTAGCGTGAAACCCTTGTCCCACAAATGTTTTACCCCCCTTAATCCCCCCGATGGATTGGGGGGAAAAAGGAATTTAGTTCCCTCCCCAATACATCGGGGAGGGTTAGGGTGGGGTAAAGCGTATGTGGGACAAGCATTTGAGCTTAAGTTGACACCGATGACAGCTGTGCGCCCATACGACGTATTTAGTTTGAAACACATCTATCTTAAGAAATACTTTATTTATAAAATAAATATTTATATAGTTGTTTAAAGATTGTGTAATCTCAGTACTCAAGCCCCATGCTGTAAAGCTTGAAACTCAACCCATTACAGTCTATCGGAGGTGACAGAACCAAAGGAAGAATGTCAGCATTAGGACATGTACCTTTGGGGAGTGAAGTCAAGTAGGTGAAATATTTATTAATATTATTAATAGATGAGTGTAAATTTAGCCTCAGGAATCAGAAAAAGTTCCTCAAGGCAGGTATTTCTCATCAATCACCAGATTCTTCACCAACGGAGTAGAAGATTATGAAGGACCAAAAACCATCAGAGTCAAAGGAATTCGTAGGAAATCTCAAAAATGGGATTTGGCTGTTTGGCTTGTCATCTTGGGTATTTGGGATTACAGATCGCAGTATTGCTTCATTTGCAGATGGTTATCTGTCGGCTTTGGACTTGACGCAACTATTCACAGCGGCGACGTTCTTTGTAGCATGGCTATTTTTAAAGCCTGTATCCAGAGTTTAAGGGCGGCGACTGCTTGAGTATCCAGTCAGTGTTGACACTAGTCTTGGAAAAATTCAGAAACTTAATCTAAAGGAGAAAACTTTTGGTTGCCGTAGGGGGTGCTAGATAGAATGCATCAATTTTTTGCATCCAAAATAATCAGGGTAATTCTCTAAAATCTCGAAATTACCCCGATTTCTAATTTTTACTCAATAATTCAAGTTAATACACACATTTTTAGGCGTTCTTGGAGCGTTATAAAACGTTGTTTTGACTGGTTATATTAATATAACCACGTTCACCTGATATGTTGATTCTAACATGATGGGTTGGAAAATTTTTTCACAATTCAGATTTTTTAAATTGTAGGTAAATTGTGTGTTTTTTCTTTTGCAGTCAGAGTTATGGCTGTTTTTATTTGGGTGTATCTAGAAAAATTTTGTAATTTTCCGGAATTGGTCAGGGTGGGGTGGTAGTCTCTATCAGATTAGTGATTTATACTGAAACTCTATAACGAAACCTCCGGGGTATATAACCCCATATTAAAAGCTCGGTCTTAACCACCGGGCTTTTGATATAGGGATGCGGAGAATGAAATGTATAAATAGCTCTAGCCTTTGAGAACAGTGTCCATTGCATGGCGCTTCGGCGATGTGGACTTGAAAGTAAAAAATCACACAAACTACTTATGTATTTGCATAATCTCGGAAATAAGCTGCGTATGTATATTAACAGGACATAACGAATAGCCTGCCGATCCTGGTTACTTGCTGCAATGAGCGCGAGTTCGAGGGTTTGAGTTGTGAATTTAAAAAATGGCAAATTACCCATGAAACATACACAAAAAGCGATCGCTAATCGTTTAAAAGCTATGCCAAAAGGAAAAATCGGTGCGATCGTATGTGTTCCCTTGCTGCTAGTCGAGGCAGTATTTGTACCCGCAGCTATTGCTTTGGATGGGGAAAAGCTATACCAGCTATGTTCTCGCTTTCCTCTGAATTCTCAATGTCAGGGTTACGAAACACCTATATCATTGGGTAATCGTTCAGGAAAAACAGGTAACTGTATTTTTAAGAAGAATGAGGTAGAAAACCGAGGACTTTGCAAGATTACTATGAATGAAACAGGTATTACTATTTACCAAGAAACTGGCAAAAAACTGGAAATTATTAATGATCGAGAACCTACTCGTACCATAGAGATTACCGCAACCAGCGTCAGTGGAATTGAGTATCGTGAAGACGAAAAAAATAATACAGATGCAAAGGTTCTCAACACCCTTCTATTTGGAATTGCTGGGTTGCTGCTCACTCCCAACAAAAAGGTGTCGGAAATTCAGATTAATTACACATCAACAACTCCCCAAGATACCAGCTAAGAACAACAAAGTGTGGACTTCTTAAGGTTAGTTGTTGGGCGAGAGACTGGTAGAGAAATGCGATCGCAGTTAGAAAAAATCACCGATCGTAATTGTACGCTCGCCCTAAATTTTGATTTCTTTGACCCTTGCAATTTTAACCATTTTAGGGAATGAAACAGCCCTGCTTTATAAGGGGAGGGTTAGGGTGGGGTAACGCGTTGAGTGATGGTCAGTGAGTGAACTCAATATCACGTCTTAACTAGGGTTTCACGTTAAGTTGACACCAATGAGCAATGCTGTGCCCCCACCTGGACAATTATAAAACCCAAAAGTTTTGCAGCTGAGAAATTATCAACAAAGAATTCTGAATTCTGACTCCTGAATTCCTCTTCAAGTGGTTTGAAGTTCTAAAAACGGGTAATCAGTGTATCCTGTGGCGTCAGGCGCATAAAATGTCTTGGAATCTGGGGTGTTCAACTGTGCATTAAGTTGTAAGCGTTTTGGTAAGTCAGGATTAGCAAGATATGACTTGCCAAAAGAAACTAAATCTGCATTGTTGTTAGCTAAGATGTTATCTCCTTTCAGGCGATCGTAGCCACCATTTGTAATTAAAGTACCTTGGAAAATTTCGCGGAAATAAGGTGTCACGGGGTTCATGACTTCGCGGCTTGCTAAATCGACTTCGTTGGGTTCCATGAGGTGGAGATATGCTAACCCAAAACGGTTGAGAGCGTTGATAGCATAACTAAATGTCTCTTGAGAATTAGAGTCATGCATTCCGTAAAAAGTGTTACTTGGTGAAAGCTTGATCCCAACACGGTTTCCATCCCAGACACTAGCCACTGCTTCCACAACTTCCAACAAAAATCGGCTGCGTTTTTCTATTGAACCGCCATATTCATCTGTGCGCTGGTTAGAGCCATCTTGAAGGAATTGATCGATTAAATAGCCAAATGCACCGTGAAGTTCAATACCATCAAAGCCAGCAGCTAAAGCATTTTTAGCACCTTGGCGGAATTGTTCGACTATTTCGGGAATTTCCTCGGTTTCTAAAGCACGGGGAGTTTCCAACGATACTTTCCCTCTGGGAGTGTGGAGCGATCCAACTCCAGCGATCACACTTGGAGCAACTGGCAATTCTCCACCAAGTAAAGCTGGGTGAGAAACCCTCCCAGAATGCCAAAGTTGCAGAAAAATTCTACCACCTTGTTCATGCACTGCATCAGTTGTCAACTGCCATCCCGTCACCTGTTCATCCGAGTAAATTCCCGGACAGTTTATGTATCCCAGACTCAAAGGTGACACCATCGTGCATTCAGTAACAATTAGCCCTGCACTGGCGCGTTGGGCGTAGTAAGTTGCCATCAGCGAGTTAGGGATATTGTCAATTGCCCGCAAACGGGTCATCGGCGCCATTACAATCCTATTCGGCAGAGTATAAGGGCCAAGCTGAACTGGCGTGAAAAGATTGATATTGGAATTCATATTTCCGTTGGTAGATTAGCAGCCTATTGGGTATGGGGCATTGGGCATGGGGCATGGGGCATTGGGCATGAGGAGTGCTGAGTGAAGAGTTAGGAGTTTATTCTCCCCCTGCCTCCCCTGCTCCCTCATCTCCCTCATCCCCAACTCCCTTCTCCTAAAATTCTGGAGCGATCGCTACACCATCCGTAAGATTAAGCAGTCCTGAGATAATAATTTTATCTTCTGGCTGTAATCCTTCGATCACTTGATAATTATTACCTCTAATCTGACCTAGTTTTACTCGCTTTTGCCGAGCTACTTGTTGAGACACGCCTTGGGGAGATTTTTCGGTTTCAACTACATACACAAAAGTTTGCCCACCTACGCGAGTCACCGCTGCTGTTGGAATTAAAATTCCAGGGCGCTCATTCCAGATGACTCTAGCCCTGGCCAATTGATTTGCACGTACCTGACCATTAGAGTTATTAAAGAGTGCTTTAATCAGTATCCCTTGTGTTTCATTACTAGTATTCGGTGCAATGAAAAACACTCTAGTTCTACCTAACTTTTGACCTTGTGTGTTCATAATCTCCACTGGCATTCCCTCACGCAATAAGGGTTTTCGCTGTGGAGGCACAGAAATTTTAACTTCTAAAGGTCGATTTTGCATCAAGGTAACTAACGGTGTGGAAGTATTAACCAAATCACCCGCTTTCACCGAGATTTCGCCGATGGTACCACCAAAAGGAGCAGTAATTTTGTCGTACTGGAGTTGTTGTTGTTTCGCATTTACATTAGCTTGCTGCAAGGATTTTTCAGCTTCTAAAATGCTGGCTCGTTGGGCTTGAATCTTAGAATCAATTGCATTTAGACTAGTTTTGGCAGCGGCGAGCCTGTTAGCGTAATGACTGCTAGCTCGTCGAGATACTGCACCTTGTTGAGCTAAGCTAAAATATTTTTCGTATTCCTGTTCGCTGAGTTGCACATTAGCAACGTAAGATGGCCGTTCTGCTTCCAAAGATTTGAGTGTAGCGCGGGCATTTTCTAGTTGCATTAAAAATGCCTGAGGCACAGCATTAATTCCATTAACCCCTGCTTGTTGCCGTCCGGAGTCTACTTGGATAATTGCTGCTCCTTGTGCTACTGAATCTCCAGGTTTGACAAATATCTGAGTGATTTGACCTTGAATCGCTGACTTGAGGTTAACTGAGCGCTCAGATTCCAGAGTAGCAATAAAATCTGAACTTTCCTCAATGATGCCGCTTTGTACTGTGGATATTTTGACTCTTACCCCTTGAGATTGAACATTAGCAGTTGAAGTTGCTGAATTTTGTGGAGTCAGCAAACGCCAAACTATAGTTACTCCGCCTCCTAACAATAGTAGTGCAGCTAAAAATAACCAAAGCCACCGCCGTTTTTTTGGAGGTGGCTCAAATGAAGTTTGTGAAGAATTTTCTCCAAAATCAGTTTGAGGCTCTGGGGATGTCATGGCTGATAAGGAATTTAATGAACAAATGAACTAAAACTCAATCAAGATTTTATCTGTTGAGATTGAAATTCCTGATTTGGCATGAGCTATTGTGGCAAATTATATGTTTGCCCATTTAAATATACTGTTTTGATAATTTCATCTAAATCTACCTAAAGGTGAATGATATCTTTTGAAAAATGGTTTAGGGAAAGGGGAGTGGGGAGTGGGGAGTGGGGAGGCAGGGGAGGCAGGGGGAGCAGGGGAGCAGGGGAGCAGGGGGAGCAGGGGAGGCAGGGGGAGAAATGGCAAATGACAAATGACAAATAACAAATGACAAATGACAAATGACAAATGACAAATGACTATTAACTTTTAATTTTTCCTTTTTGCTTTTTTGTTGAATGTTGATCTGAATTATTTAACATTGAGGATAACAACATTTGTTCAAAGGCTTTGGAAAGAGCAGTTTGGAAACGTTGTCGGTGCTTGAGTTGGAAAAAAGGTCGAACTATTTCGACGTAGGCGTAGTCCAACCTGGGCATCGCAGTCTCTTGTTCTCTATTATCAATAACTCGAATTGGGCGTAGAGTTCCAAGCTGGATTTCTTTTTTTACCATCAACTCAGAAATTCCAGTTGCACCGACGCCGTTTTCAATAGCTGCTTTTGCCATCTCACCACTAGTGAACACTAAAATTACATTCAATTCACTGAGATTGATTCCCCAATTTTGCAAGGCTTCCTCAAATCTTTGCTGGGTTCCAGATTCGGGCACCCGCATCACCCAAGGAGTTTGAGTCAGTTGGCTTAACTCAATTTCTCCTTGCTCAAACCAAGGATGTTTTTCACCTACCACAATTTGCAAGCGATCGCTCCCCACAATTTCGTACTCTAGGGTGTTTTGCAGCGCTGGCTTCACATCTCCTTCCACTAAACCCAAATCAAACTGTCCCATTGCTGTTCCTACACAAATCGTTTCGGCGTTGGCAAGGGTACAGTCAATTTGGATACCAGGATATTGGCTCTTGAACTCACTAATCTTGCTTGGTAGCCAATAATTACCGATTGTCAGACTTGCCCCTAATTTCAATTCACCCCGTTGGAGATTATTCAATTCCCGCAATCCCCTTTCAGTCAAGTGGACTTGATCGAGAATTTTCTGCGCCTCCACTTGCAGTAACTTACCAGCCTCAGCAATCTCAATGTGACGACCAATTCGATGAAATAATTTAACTCCGTATTCCTGCTCTAAGTTCTGAATCGCTGCACTGACGGCAGGTTGTGTAATATAAAGTTCTTCTGCTGCCCTAGTAAAGTGTAAGTGTTGCGCCACAGCCAGAAAGATTTTTAGCTGCTCAAGCGTCATTCCTGCCATTGATGGTGTCCCTAAAACTTGGTGTCAAAATTTTAATCACTTCCATTTATCATTTTGACAAAAAAAAGCATTTGATTCTATCGTTTAGTTTGTCTAAAGTATAAATCACAGCTTGCTACGTAGTTATTTGTCATTTGTCATTGGTCATTTGTCATTTGTCATTTGTCACTGGTCATTTGTAAATAGACTGATGCCCCATGCCCTATGCCCAATTACCAAGCATCAAAATAAGGACTTCGATAAATGAGCGGTTTAGTCACTGCAATTACCACGGGAATTACGGCATTCAGTGCCACGAATATTGACGATATTGTGATTTTGACGTTGCTGTTTTCACAAGTAAATAAAACATTCCGTAGTCGTCACATGATTGCTGGTCAGTATCTCGGTTTTGCTGCACTGATCGCTGCTAGCCTTCCAGGTTTTTTTGGTGGACTCATTATACCGCAGGACTGGATTAGGTTACTTGGTTTAATGCCAATAATTATTGGTATGAGTAGTTTGCTAAAACGCGAAGAGGATTCATCAGAGGAAGTTACAGAAGAAACTGAGCCTTCTTGTCCTTCTGTAATTAGCAGTTTTATATCTCCCCAAACATGTAATGTAGCTGCCATCGCCTTTGCTAATGGTAGTGACAATATCAGCGTTTACGTACCTTTATTTGCCAATTCGGAATTAGAAAGTCTGTTGCTGATTTTGGGCGTATTCTTTTCTCTAGTGGGTGTCTGGTGTTATGCCGCTTATAAATTAACCTACTTACCTGCGATCGCTCAATTTTTAACTGATAACGGCAACACTTTTGTACCTTGTATCTTAGTTGGCTTGGGTGTATTTATTGTCTCAGAAAATGTTACTTGGACTCTGTTATCTGTAGTTTCTAGTTATGTATTTTCCTTCATTTTGAGTCTAAAAAATCAGCAATCGAGCGAACAAAAAGAAAAATTAAGTATTTGAAAAAGTGGTGTAATAATTGATAATTCTGAGTTTTCACAATCAATTACCTACTGAATAACCTCAAATCGATCGACAGGAGTTCAATCATGAAAATCTGGAAATCTCTGCTAATTGTCTTGATGATTTTTGTTAATCTAGCCTTTGCTCAACCTTCTTTTGCTGATTATTAAAATACCTGATGGCAGCAAGTTGACGATTAAAACCAATCCAGATAATGCTGCAATTGAAATCAACATTCCTAATGCTCAAATTGTCAAAGCGAATGAAGTGAACTGGTTTATCCCCAATGTATCACAGGCTTTAATAAATACACGGGTTCCCAATGCGCCTATTGAGAAGTCTTAAATCGGTGAATAGTAGACAGTTACCAGTGAACACTAATTACTGAAATCTGTTTCTCAACGATATGTTTTCAAATTTAACAGGGTAACAGCCAAAATCAGAGACGAAACAGGACAACTACTGGTCAAAAATCTCTGTGGTGCTGGCTGTTTTCTTTTGAGTAATTACTGCTTACCGTTGGCTAAAACCCTGATTTTGATCTTGCCATCGCTCCCCACTCCAGAGTTGTTGAAAATAGTACAAAATTTCAGTTAAAATAAACTTACCAAAAAAATGTACAATCACAATAAATATATTTCACTAAAGCAATTAGCGCGTTGGATGCAAATAATCTGGAAGGAAATTTGCTATTACTTTCGCGTTTTTTGGAGAGGAGCTTCTTTCGGAATAAAGGTATTATTGATGCAGTTAAAATCGAAACCCACAGAAGAAGTTAAAGATCAAAAAAAAGCAGGACGACTAAATCCATCTCGGATACGAGATCACTTAGCAAATGAGCGTACATACCTGGCTTGGATGCGGACAGGGATTGCTCTTTTGGGCTTTGGTGTGGTCATCGTGCGTCTGCGTGCTTTCCAAATACCTTTAGTGCCCCGTCCTGGGAACGGCTGGAAGCTAGGTTTAGTCTTCTCGCTGGTGGGTTTGATTACGGTGTGGCTGTCAACGGGACACTATTTTGCTGTGCGCCGTGATATCGAAGAAGATACTTATGAACCAACAGACCGGTGGGTGCTGCTATTTAGTTTGGCTGTAATGATTCTCGGTGCTGGAGTCATCTATTTTGTTTTTACAACATCTTTAGATCCAACGAGTCCAATTATTGCTGAGTAAGTAGGGCGATACAAATAAAGCTAACTGGCTTTTATTGTCATTGGTCATTGGTCATTGGTCATTGGTCATTGGTCATTTGTGAGGTTTTCAGGTGTATTCTCGCCTACTTTACCAGTTCAATATAATGATTGCAACGCATCCTTGGGTAAAGACGCGATTCATCGCGTCTCTACAGATGGTCTATTTGTCACATTGTTTTTTCCAATTGGTTAGCGATTTTCATTTGAATGAGGCACATGGTAGGGTTGCACAGCTGTCATAGGTGTCAACTTAACGTGAAACCCTTGTCAAGACCTGATATTGAGTTCATTCACTTACCATTACTCACAGCGTCACCCCACCCCGGTTTTGTCTAAAGCCAAAACCGCCCCTCCCCTTACTAACTACGGTGTACACACAAGTTATCGAATCACTACCAGTCCTTGAATTACCCCACCCTAACCCTCCCCGTATGTATTGGGGAGGGAACTAGATTGTCTTGTTTGTTTCCCCCCAATACATCGGGGGGATTAAGGGGGGTAAGTCTACTTGTGTGTACACCGTAGCCCCTTACTAAGGGCAGGGCTGTTTCATTCCCTAAAATGGTTAAAATTGCAAGGGTCAAAGAAATCAAAATTTAGGGCGAGCGTACAATTAGGGCAAAAAATTTTGCGTCTTCAAGCCCAAATAATGTTGTTTTT
>JAESFX010000346.1_pt1 | contig 17476 bp, 18 predicted proteins | sample 9269501 | NCBI WGS metagenome assembly JAESFX01 (sample SAMN14515570, study PRJNA621655) | algae metagenome | isolation source: Desmonostoc geniculatum HA4340-LM1 and co-occurring heterotrophs from cave... | place: USA: Maniniholo cave, Kauai, Hawaii | collected 2009-07-28
GATATCCCCCCTGCATTTGGCGATATGTTGGGACGGAAAATCGGTGAAATCTGGTATGAAGGTGATGGGCCTGCGCAATTGCCCATATTAGTAAAATGGTTGTTCACTTCGGAAAAACTATCCATCCAAGTTCATCCGAATGATGCGCAGGCGCGCGAACGCGGCATGGCTTCGGGAAAGGAAGAATGCTGGTATATCGTCGATGCCGAACCCGGCGCGGTGTTAGGGATGGGGACCAAGCGCCCGTTGAGCAGCGACGAACTGCGCGAAGCTTCGCTGTCGGGCGAAATCGAAGATTTGATGGACTGGAAACCAGTGAACGCTGGGGACTATTTCTATATTCCGGCTGGCACGGTCCACGCCATTGGCGCGGGGATCACGCTCGTCGAGGTGCAGCAATATGCCGACATTACCTACCGGCTGTTCGATTATGGCAGACCGCGCGAACTGCATCTCGACGATGGCGTCGCCGTGTCGGTGGCGGCACCCTATGTTGAGAAGCGATCAGGCCATGTAAACGGTGACAAGCAGCTCGTCGATGGCCCGCATTTCGATCTCTGGCACGTCACACGGGCGGATGTAGTCGAAGCTCTTCCATACGCCGACCGGCGCTGGATTGTGCCCTTGGCAGGACAGGTGCAAGTGGCGGGAGAGACCGCAACGGTCGGCGATTGCCTGATAATCGATGGCGGCACTCGCATTGAACTGTCGGACGACACGCGATTGCTGATTGCGAACTGACGAGGAAAAAAACGAAATCATAACGTCCGATTTACCGAGAAACATAATTGCAACGTTAGTGACATGAATATACAGGGCCATGACATAAATTAGCTTTTCAAAAAACAACCGGGGGCGCGGGAGTTTGGGGAATAATGGAAAATAGGCTCATCATTGCCTATGCGCTTTGCGCGGTCATGGTATTGATTTTGGCTGCGATTGCCGTGCGTTATGCGAGCAATCGCAAACAGTTTAAAATTCGGCAATCGGGCCGCGGCAAGAGCTCGGGTCAGAATGTGACCGATGGGGTGCCTGCGGAATAGTAAGACCTTTTTCGCAGCGATGATGGGTCCAGCACCTGCGCGCTGCACTATGATCACTGTTTTGAGTGGAGTAGGGGTAGCCGTTGGCAGTTTGAAGTTTGCCTCAGCGCCTGTCCATGTCCCAAGCTTTTGCAGCGATCGCACAATGTTTTTGTGCGGCAAGGTCCGTCCGCCATTTTCACCGGAGCGAATGGCAACATTGTGCGTGCGCGGGTCGTAACCGACAAGCCACACATTGGCCGTCCCTGACCCTTTACCGATGGTTACGTTGGTCTTGTCGACGTCGATGGATGGACCGCCGCTCAGCTGCCGGCTCGCCTTTATGCTTGTGGCCAGCTCGCCTCGTTTGATGCCGGTTATTACGGTCTTCCCGTTGATGATGATCTGGGGCGTAGCAACATTGGCGTTGCCGAGCGCATGGGCATAATCATATTGCCGTTGCGTATACGCCTTGTCGCCATAGATATCTTTCCATCCCAAGCGGTCCCAATAGGTCACGGCAAAGCTGAGCGCGATGACGCCTGGCTGGTCCGCGATTGCGTTCAGCGCCGCGTTCGCGGGCGGACAGGACGAGCAGCCCTGGCTTTGGTACAGCTCGACTACAATCGGGTTGGCAGCCGATGCATGGATTGCAGGGGTTTTTGCCTGCGCCGTCTCGGAAAGCTCCGGAGGCTGCTGGCAAGCGGCAGCCGCGAGCGAAAGCGATATCATCGTAGCGATTGATTTTGCGTTCATCAGATGACTCCGAAACAAGGTGCGAACAGGGAAAAAGGGAGGCTAAACCCTGCCCGCACATGATTGTTCGTCGACGATTAGCTGAAAGTTACATCGTTATTCAGGGTATTTTTTGGCCATCCAGGCCAGCGATTCGACGCATAATTGCTCCAGAATCGCCTCGTCGATGTCGCTCAATCGCTTGACATAAAGGCACGACCTTCCAGTCTTGTGCTTGCCGAGCTTGGCCATCAGGTCGGCATATTTGTCATAACCGTCAGTGATATAAAGCACCGTGTTGCCCTTGCGCGGAGAAAAACCCATCCGTGCAAAACTGCCCTCGTGGCCGCTTGCATATTTGTAATGATACAGCCCGAAGCCGATGATCGACGGCCCCCACATTTTCGGTGGATGACCGGTAAGGCGCTCCATCATCCCGATGATCTTATAGGCGTCTGCGCGTTGCCTTTCGTCGGCCACGGTTGCGATAAAGTCATCCACGCTGACCGCAGTCGCTTTCGTTTTCAGTTCGTATTTTGCCACGCCGAGTCTCCCTCGGCATTCAGCTTATCGCCTTGCCGCCGCCTGTCCAGACTGCTAGCCGCGCCGCGATAGTTCAGCGGAAAGTTGCCCCATGAAAGATTCGGTCAAAAAGGTAGTCCTTGCCTATTCGGGCGGGCTCGACACCAGTGTCATCCTGAAATGGCTTCAGGTCGAATATGGCTGCGAGGTCGTGACCTTCACCGCCGATCTGGGGCAGGGCGAGGAACTTGGGCCGGCGCGCGAAAAAGCAGTGCTGATGGGCGTGCCCGAACATCATATCTTCATCGACGATCTGCGCGAGGAATTTGTCCGCGATTTCGTCTTCCCGATGATGCGCGCCAATGCACGTTACGAGGGCGATTATTTGCTCGGCACGTCGATAGCACGACCGTTGATCTCGAAACGCCTGATCGAGATTGCCGCCGAAACCGGCGCCGACGCCATCGCCCACGGCGCGACCGGTAAGGGCAACGACCAAGTGCGGTTCGAGCTTTCGGCCTATGCGCTCAATCCCGACATCAAGGTGATTGCACCGTGGCGCGAATGGGATTTGACCAGCCGCACGCGGCTTATCGAATGGGCGGAGCAACACCAGATTCCGGTGCCGAAGGACAAGCGCGGCGAGAGTCCGTTTTCGACCGATGCCAACCTGTTGCACACCAGTAGCGAGGGCAAGGTTCTCGAAAACCCGTGGGACGAAACCCCCGATTACGTTTATTCGCGCACGGTCAATCCGGAGGATGCGCCCGACACGCCGGAATATATCACCATCGACTTCGAGAAGGGCGACGGCGTTGCCCTGAACGGCGAGACTATGTCGCCCGCGGCGCTGCTTGCTGCACTGAACGATTTGGGCCGCAAGCATGGCATTGGCCGCCTCGATCTGGTCGAAAACCGTTTCGTCGGCATGAAGTCGCGTGGCATGTATGAGACACCCGGCGGCGAAATCTATGCCCGCGCGCATCGCGGCATCGAGAGCATCACGCTCGACCGCGGCGCGGCGCATCTGAAGGACGAGCTGATGCCCAAATATGCCGAGCTTATCTATAACGGCTTCTGGTTTTCGCCCGAGCGCGAGATGTTGCAGGCGGCCATCGACCATAGTCAGGCTTTGGTTTCGGGTACGGTCCGCCTCAAACTTTACAAAGGCTTGGCGAGCGTAGTTGGGCGCAAGTCTGAAAACAGCCTGTACAGCGAAAAGGTCGTGACCTTCGAGGACGATGCCGGGGCCTATAACCAGAAGGACGCGGCGGGCTTTATCAAACTGAACGCGCTCCGCCTTCGGTTGCTGGGGCAGCGGAAGAGCTGAAATCCTCCCCATCGACTTGCGATGGGGAGGGGGACCGCCGCGAAGCGGTGGTGGAGGGGCCAGCAACGTTGAAGGCCCCTCCGTCACGCCTACGGCGCGCCACCTCCCCATCGCAAGTCGATGGGGAGTATTATGGCAAACCTCACCGCTTTCTTAACCATTTACTGCTAATCGGGCAGGTGTGAAAAGCCGCGCCCAAACCGCCGATCCCAGACCTGTGTCCGCCGTCAGCACCGCTGTCGGCCTGTCCGGGCTTGCGGGTTTGGCGCTGGCCGTCATCGTCGCCCGCAATTTCGGCGCTATCATGGACACGCTCGGATTTCCGGGCTGGCCTGCTCTGGCCGATGGCGGCTATTCGGCGATGGTCGCGCTGGTCTTTTGCGGGCTGCCGATGGTGCTATGGTCGCTGCTGGTCGACAAGGTCCATTTGCGGCCATCGACAGGCATCGACTGGAAGCTGAAGCGGCCGGTTGCCGATGTGCTCGACACCAGTATCGTCAAGATTGCCGGTCTTTGGGCGACTTGGGCGGTGATCGCCAGCATCTACGCGCTATGCCGTTTCTACTGGGACGGCGCTTACCTGTTTTCGATGGAGATGTTCCGGTTCGCGGCAATCCCGCTGGTTATCGTCTCGGTGCCTTATGTGGTCTGGCTGGACCGCTATCTCGTCGAGCCGCGCGACGGCGCGTGGCATCTCGGCGCTTGGATCGCGGGCCGCGCAGACTGGGACAAGGACGAGATTTTCCATTACTTGCGCGCATGGACGGTGAAGGGTTTTTTCCTCGCTTTCATGATCTCCATCGTGCCGGGCGGCTGGCGCGATATCGTCAATATGGATTTCGCCGAAGTCGCGACCAATCCGGTCTGGCTGGCCAATGCGCTGATCACCGCGATGTTCCTCGTCGACGTGCAGTTCGCCACTGTCGGCTATATGCTGACGATGAAGTCATTGGACGCGCATATCCGCACTGCTAACCCCTATCTCGCGGGTTGGGTGGCGGCGTTGATGTGTTATCCGCCCTTTATCCTGATGAACAATGGCGGGCCGCTCGATTATCATATCGGTACGAGCGACTGGGCTTACTGGTTCGAGGGGCAGACGGCATTGCTGTGGATCTGGGGCGCGATATTGGTTGCACTTACCGGTATCTACGCATGGGCCACGGTCGCCTTCGGGCTGCGCTTTTCAAACCTGACGCACCGCGGCATCTTGACGCACGGTCCCTACGGCTGGAGCAAGCACCCTGCCTATCTCAGCAAAAACGCTTACTGGTGGCTGGCGACTTTACCATTCCTTGTGACCACGGGCAGCACGACCGACATGATCCGCAATACGGCGATCCTCGCACTTGTGAGCGGCATTTATTTCTGGCGGGCCAAGACCGAGGAAAAACACCTGAAGGCTGATCCCGCTTACGCCGAGTATGCCGAATGGATGGAACGCAACGCTATGATCCCGCGTTTCTTTGCAACGCTTCGCGGGCTGGTCGGCAATCGCCTGCGGAAAAGCGGCGACGTGCAACCTGCCGAATAACTTTAACCGCACGATTAAATCTGATACGCTTCCTCTTGAGGGTAGAGGAGAGTCGCCATGCATGATCTGGTTATTCGCGGCGGGACCGTGGTCGATGGAACGGGCGCACCGGGCTTCCCCGCTGACGTTGCCGTCGATGGCGGGGTCATTACGGCTATCGGCAGTATCAGCACAAAAGGCCGCGAGGAAATCGACGCCAGCGGCAAGATCGTCACCCCCGGCTTTGTCGATATCCACACCCATTATGACGGGCAGGCGACGTGGGATAGCGAGATGGCGCCGTCGAGCTGGCATGGCGTCACCACCGTCGTGATGGGCAATTGTGGCGTCGGTTTTGCCCCTGCCAAGCCCGACAAGCATGACTGGCTGATCGGCCTGATGGAAGGGGTGGAGGATATTCCCGGCACCGCGCTCGCCGAGGGCATGACATGGGATTGGGAGACCTTTCCCGAATATATGGACGCGCTCGAACGGCGTCCTCGTACCATCGATGTCGCGACGCATGTGCCGCACGGTGCGGTGCGGGCTTATGTGCTGGGTGAACGTGAAATGCCGGGTGCGGTGCCCACCGCAGAGGACATCGCCGAAATGTCGCGCATCGTCGAGGAAGGCATCCGCGCCGGGGCCTTGGGCTTTTCCACCTCGCGCACCGTTTTGCACAAATCCATCGACGGCGAACTGGTGCCCGGCACCACCGCTACCGAAGAGGAATTGATCGGTATCGGCCGCGCGATGGGCCGGGTCGGCCACGGCGTGTTCGAAATGGCGAGCGACCTGAAACGCGAGTGGAACGAATTTGGCTGGATGGGCAAGTTGAGCCGTGAAACCGGTTTGCCGGTGACCTTCGCCGCGCTCCAGTCGATAGCCAAGGAACTGCCGCTCGACGAGCAGATAGCAACAATGCGCGCGGAGAATGACAATGGCGCGAACATCGTCGCGCAGATCGCGCTGCGCGGCACTGGCATCATCATGGCGTGGCAGGGTACGGTCCATCCCTTCCGGTTCAAACCGGCATGGACGGAAATCGAGGCCCTGCCGTGGGACGAGCAGCTAACGCATTTGAAAGACCCGGCGTTCAAGGCGCGGATGCTGGCCGAGGAAAATGTCTGGCCGGAAAGCGATATCCTTGACCTGTTGCAGGTGGTTGCGGGCGGCTGGTTCATTCAGTTCGAAATGGACCCCGATTTCGATTACGAACCGGCAGCGTCGGCTTCGATTATGGCGCGCGCGCAAGCCGTGGGCGTGTCGGGCGCGGAATATGCCTATGACCTGCTGATGAAGGACGACGGGCGCGGGCTCATCTATTTCCCGATCCTCAATTATGCCGACGGCAATCTCGATTTCCTGCATGCGCTGCAGAATAGCGACGACTGCGTCAATTCGCTGTCAGACGGCGGCGCGCATTGCGGGACGATCTGCGATGCGGCCAGCCCCACTTTCATGCTTCAGCACTGGGTCCGCGACCGGAAGGGCGGAACGATTGCGCTCGAACATGCGATCAAACGCCAATGCCACGACACAGCGCGGCTCTACGGGCTGAACGATCGCGGCGTGCTCAAGCCCGGCTATCTCGCCGATATCAACGTCATCGATCTGGAGAATGTGAAGCTCGGCAAGCCGTGGCTCGCCTTCGACCTGCCCGCTGGTGGCAAGCGGTTGCTGCAGAAAGCCGACGGCTATGTGGCGACGATAAAGGCGGGCGAGGTCACATTCCGCGATGGCCGGATGACCGGTGCGCTACCGGGTGCCGTCATCCGTGGGCCGCAGAATGTCGCTATGGTCGAAGCGGCAGAATAGCTTGACATATATACGGCATTGCCGTATATCGCGCTATGCACACGGTCGTTGAAACGCCGACTTTTCTGGCGGCTGCCGCCAAAGCAGGTATGACCGAAGAAGAGCGGGCGACAGCCGTAACCATTGTCGCGCGAAATCCGGCTGCAGGCGATATCATTGCCGGTGGTGGAGGCGTGCGCAAGATACGAGTGCCGAAACAAGGCAAAGGCAAATCCGGCGGCTATCGTGTGCTGACATATTATTTGACCGAGGATGAGCCTGTCTTTCTGATCTCGGTCCTGAACAAATCAAAGCAGGCCAATTTATCACCTGCGCAGACGAAAGAAGTCAAGGTCGTGGCCAAGGAGTTGCGCGATGAGCGATGAGCAAATGGACAAGGAAGATTTCGATAACCTGATTTCGGGCCTCCGCGACGTGCGCGATTACAAGGCTGGCAAGCGGGACGGCTTTGTCGCGCATGTGCCGGATGAGGTGAATGTGCGCTCGATCCGTGCCAAGACGCACCAGACGCAAGAAGGCTTTGCCCGCACTTATGGTTTTAGTGTTTCCGCCGTGCGCGATTGGGAGCAAGGGCGCCGACAGCCGGAGCGTGCGGCGCGGATATTGTTAGCAATGATCGCGAATGAACCGGATACAGTTGAGCGGGTGTTGCGGCGGATTTAATTCACACCCGCATCGGCATCAGCACGTAGAGCGCGGCGCTCTTGTCGTTCTCGCGGATCAGCGTCGGGGCGCTGGCGTCGGCGAGGTGGAGTTCGACGATATCGCCTTTGATTTCGCCCAATATGTCCATCAAATAGCGGGCGTTAAATCCGATTTCGAAACCATCACTCGAATATTCGCCCGACACTTCCTCGGCCGCCGTGCCGTTTTCCGGCGAAGTCACAGATAACGTGATTTTGTCCTTGTCGAGCGCCATCTTGACCGCGCGGGTTTTTTCGGTGGCGATGGTGGCGACGCGGTCGACGCCTTGCGAAAAGGCCTTGGGGTCGATGCGCAGCAGCTTGTCGTTGCCGGTCGGGATGACGCGGCTGTAATCGGGGAAGGTGCCGTCGATCAGCTTCGAGGTCAGGATCACGCTGTCGAAGGTGAAGCGGATTTTCGACGCAGACAGGTCGACCTGCACAACATTGTCGCCGCTCTCGTCGAGCAGCTTGCGGATTTCGCCGACGCATTTGCGGGGCACGATGATGTCGGGCATCCCCTCTGCGCCTGCGGGGCGGGGCAAGGTGACGCGCGCGAGGCGGTGGCCGTCGGTCGCGGCGGCCTTCAGTACGGGCTCAGCATCCTCGGTCACGTGCAGGAAAATGCCGTTTAGATAATAGCGCGTTTCTTCGGTCGAGATGGCAAAGCGCGTCTTGTCGATAATTTCGACAAGCGATGCGGCCGCGATTTCGAACGAGGTCGGCAATTCGCCCTCTGCAATCATCGGGAAATCGTCGCGCGGCAATGTCGCGAGGCTGAAGCGTGCGCGGCCCGCGTTGACTGCCATGCGGCCATCGGCGGCATGCAACTGCACCTGCGAGCCTTCGGGCAATTTGCGTGCAATCTCGAACAAGGTATGTGCTGACACGGTGGTCGCACCGGGTGTTTCGACATTGGCGGCAAAGGTTTCGACGACCTGCAGGTCAAGATCGGTCGCGGTGATTTTGATCGCGCCGCCGTCGCTGGCCTCGATCAGCACGTTCGAAAGGATTGGAATGGTGTTGCGCCGCTCGACCACCGACTGGACATGACTCAGGCTTTTCAGCAAGGTCGCGCGTTCGATTGTGGCTCTCATTTCAAATCCCCTAATAGGGCGTGGCGTACCGAAAATTGCGCCAGAAAACCCTACTTCTATGCCGAATCTTCCTTAAAGGCTTTGTCCACAAGGGCAAGCCGATAGCTTTTGCCATGTGCAATATCCTGTGGAATAAGCGCGTTAATGATATCCACGGGGGGAAAACGGCTATTTATCGCGCGACACGGGGAAACCGTGTTCAACAAGATCGCGCGGATGCAAGGGCAGGCCGAAATCCATACGCCGCTGACGTGGGATGGGTGCGTGCAGGCCAAGATGATGGGCCGTTCGCTGGCAAATTATCTCGGGCCTGATGACAGGCCGCAGCTTTGGTCCTCGACTGCCGGGCGCGCGCTACAGACGTTAGCGATTGTCGCCGAAGAGATAAATGCGGACTGGCACCAGACGCAGCGCGACGACCGGCTGCTGGAAATCGATGTCGGCAGTTGGTCGAGCCGGACTTACGCCGATATTTCCGCCGAAATCGGGCCGATAGTCGATTTGGAGCACAAGCTGTTTTCGGTGCGTCCGGAGGCAGGCGAATGGTATGATGACGTCGCGGCGCGCTTGTCGGATTGGCTCGGCGAACAGAAGTTCGAACAGGATATGCTGGTCATCTGCCACGGCATGACCGCGCGCGTGTTGCGTGCGTTGCTTCTGGGTCACGCACCGATGGAACGATATGGCGCACCCATTGCGTCCAGCCTTGCGCAAGGCAGCATGGTGATGATCCGCGACGGCGTTGAGGAACTGGTGATCGATGGCGAGGGGCTGGGGGAACGGGCGTGAGGCTTGCCGCCGCTCTCTTGCTTGTCCTGTTGGCAACTCCCCTTGCGGCGAAAGACCGCCTCGGCGTCTATCAGGGCTGGGCCGCCTTTCGCGATCCGGAAACACCGCGCTGCTACGCCATTGCTTCACCCGAAGAAACCATCGGAACGCCGACGCGCGAAGCCTATCTGTCCATCGGCTTCTGGCCCAAGCGCAGCGTCACCCACCAAATCTACGTCCGCCTGTCGCGCGAGCGCTCCAACAATAGCGGCATCACCTTGAGCGCAGGAGGCCGCCGTTTCCGCCTGAAGGTCGACGGCAGCGCCGGCTGGGCCACCGATCGGCGCACCGACCTCGCCATCATCGCCGCAATGCGCAGCGCAACCTCGCTCAGCGTCGAAAGCATAGGCCGCAACGGCCGCTCGATAGTCGATACCTACAGCCTGCGCGGCGCGCCGAGCGCAATCGACGCGGCGGCGTTGGGGTGCGTCAAAGCTTGAGTAAGGCAGGATTTAGCAGATAATTTGATATGACACGCTACTTTCGTCCTGAACAAGTTGAAGAGCTGCGGCAAATCAGCGCCACTATAGACGCCCGCACGCAGGAAGTCGTGGAGGCGTTCTTAGAACATCCATTCGCCTCTCCTATAGCTGAGGAATATGCTCATCATGGCTATTGCAGGCGATTAAACACCCTGAGCTATTGCATCGACAAAATTTTCAATGCTCTACCGCCCGATATAGCATTTTTACCGACAAAAGAGGCACGCGAAGAAGCAACGATACACATCCAAGCATTTGTGTTTAACGTATACGGCGCTTTGGATAACTTGGCTCTCCTTTGGGTAAACGAACGCGGAATCGTTGCCGAAAGCGGAAAACCCCTATCGAACATGCAGATTGGGCTTTCGGCCAGTAAGACCGATGTCCGGAGATCACTGCCGCCTGAAATCTTGAGCAATCTCATTGAATTTGACGATTGGTTTGCAAACTTAGAATACTTCCGCCACGCATTGGGCCATCGGATTCCGCTGTATATTCCGCCGTTCTGTGTGAGGCCCGACAACATTGAACGTTACAATGATTTGGATGCCCGTCGAATGGAAGCGTTGCGACGGCACGAGTTTGACAAGATGGACGAGCTGACGCGCCAGAGAGATGGTTTGAAATTTTTCCGCCCTTGGATGATGCAGTCTTTGAACGACTTAAGGCCCATTGTTTTTCATTCTCAGGTTTTGGCAGATTTCGCCACGGTGGAAGACTTTGGAAAAAAGATGCTATCTGCACTATCAGGCTAGACGGAAAGCGCGCTGGCATAATGGCTTAATCGTCCCTATATGCCCGCCCATCATGCAGATTCCCGGCCATATCGACCCCGTGGTGACCCCGCGCGCCATTACGCCACGCGCCGACGGGCGTATCGACCTTGTCGGACTCAGCCATTTGCAAATCCGGCAGTTGTTCGAAAAATCGCAGCTCGACGAGAAAGCAGCCAAACTGCGGTCGAAGCAGGTGTTTCACTGGATTTACCATCGCGGCGTGACCGACTTTGCGGCGATGACCGATATTGCCAAGCCGATGCGGCCCTGGTTGGCCGACCGATTCGTTATCGGGCGTCCGGAAGTCCTCGACGCGCAGGTTTCGTCCGATGGCACGCGCAAATGGCTGCTGCGTGCAGATGACGCGCAGGATTATGAGATGGTGTTCATCCCCGACGCGGATAGGGGGACGCTCTGCATTTCATCGCAGGTCGGTTGCACACTCAATTGCCGTTTCTGCCATACCGGCACGATGCGGCTGGTGCGCAATCTGACACCGGGCGAGATTGTCGGGCAGGTCATGCTGGCGCGCGACGCGCTGGGCGAATGGCCCAAAGGCAATATGGCGTCGGCAAATGATGACGAGGATGATGACGATGTCGGCTACTATACTGCCGACGGGAGGATGCTGACCAACATCGTGCTGATGGGGATGGGCGAGCCGCTCTATAATTTCGAAAACGTCCGCGATGCGATGAAAATCGTCATGCACGGCGATGGCCTCGGCCTGTCGCGGCGGCGGATTACGCTGTCGACCAGCGGTGTCGTACCGATGATGGAGCGTGCGGGCGAGGAAATCAACGTCAACCTCGCGGTGTCGCTGCATGCAGTGACCAAGGAAATCCGAGACGAAATCGTGCCGATCAACCGCAAATACGGCATCGACGAACTTTTGCGCGCCTGCGCCGAATATCCGGGTGTCAGCAACGCGCGGCGTATCACCTTTGAATATGTGATGCTGAAGGACAAGAATGACAGCGACGAGGATGCGCGCGAACTGGTGCGGTTGATCCGGCAATATGGCTTGCCCGCGAAGGTCAATTTGATCCCGTTCAACCCCTGGCCCGGCGCGGTCTACGAATGTTCGGACCCCGAGCGGATCAAGCGTTTCTCGAAGATCATTTTCGAAGCAGGCATCAGCGCTCCCATTCGCACGCCAAGGGGTCGCGACATCATGGCGGCCTGCGGGCAGCTCAAATCGTCGAGCGAGAAGAAGAGCCGCGCCGAACTCGACCGGCTGGCCGAAGAGAAGCTGGAAGCGTTGGGATGAGCTTTACCTGGTGGCGTTATCCGACGCGGCGTTTCTCGGTTGACGGTATAAACTTCGCGGTGGTCAGCCGCGCGCGCAGCGATGGGCTACATTCGACGTTGAGCATGCTGGGCGTCGAACAGGCCAGCGACCACACGCCGATCATGGGTCCTGAATCGGTGCGCAATCATATCTTGCGCGCGACCATGCCCGATGGCCGCGTTGTCGAAGTCGAATATGGCTATATGGGGATGTGGACGTCCGGAATAGTCGCACGGCTGGATGGCTCGCTAATCTACGAAAGCCATGAAGGGCGGGTTCCCGCTTATCCCGAAAAATACCGTGCCGATGCGATGAAATACAGCAGCATGAGCGAAAGCATGAAAGCCGCCCGTGCCGACGGACCCGATCCTTTCAACAGTGGTATCATGGCGCGGAAAAACCGGTTGCCGTTCGCCGTCGATGTCATCACCGGCTTGCTGTTCTTCGCCATTGCCAAACTGACCGATTTGCAGACTGCTGCTCTGGTCGGCATTGCCGTCGGGTTCGGTCTGGTTGCGTTCCAGCATTTCACCAAGATCGACGTGACCGGCGGCCTTGCGCTCTTCGGCATCGTCATGCTCTGCATTTCGGCAGGGCTGGCGGTGTGGCTGGCCGATGACGAGTGGATCAAGCTGCGCGGCACGATTACCGGCCTGATTGCGGCAGCTTTCTTCCTGCTCGACGGAGCGCGAGGCGGCCCTTATATCGGCAAGGGGCTTGCCCGATACATGCCCTATTCCGACATTGATCCGGGTCGGTTCGCGATTGCAATGGGTTGCGTCGGCCTGTTGATGGCTGGGCTGAACTATGCGGCGGCAAAGCTGTTGAGCACCGACAGCTGGCTGTTTTACACGACCTTTATCGACACCTTTATCATCATCGGGCTGGTGTTTTTCGTTCTGCGTTATGCAAGAGGCGGCAAGATGCGTCGGGTATCCTAGACGACCAGAACGAAATCGCCATATTGCGCCAGTGCTGCATCATGGGTCAGTAAAGTCATGCCCTCATGCCGGGCAGTTGCCAGCAGGAAGCGGTCGAAAGGGTCGCCATGATGCATTGGGAGATCGTCGACCGCCGCCGCATGGATGGGCTGGATGGGAAGCGGCTCGATCATCGCCCGCTCCAGCTCACGCAGGAAAGCTTGGCCCGAAACCGGCATATCGCCGGATCGCCCTTTGCGTAGCGCCCATTTTATTGCCACTTCCCAGATCGATATTGCACTAATATCGACCGATAGCGCGTCTTCCTCCATTATCTTTATCGCTTGCTTAGGGAGTCGCGCATCGGCGGTGAGCCGCCATAATATTATGTGGGTGTCGAGAAGAAGCCTCAATCCTTGCTGCCGTTAAACAGAGCTTCAATCTCGGGATTAAGCGCATCAATATTGTCTGGAACGACAAATTTGCCCTTGGCCAAACCCCATTTGATTTTGGGCTTTTTGTTGATCGGCACCAAACGCGCGGCTGGTATACCATTCTGGGCAATAATCACTTCAGCCTCGCTGCCGGATTTGATTGCGGCAACGAGCCTTGAAAGATGCGTCTTCGCCTCGTGAATATTAACAGTTTGCATTCGTCGAACTTAGTCCAACTTAGTCCAACTGTCAATCAGACGAAAATCGCCACAGACTGCATGCCGGTCAGCACCGGCTGACCGTCGCTGTTCCACGCGGTCATATATTGGCTGCTCGCGCCATTGGCCGCGTGGTGAGTTTCGCTTTCCAGATACCACCAGCGGTCCTTGGTCGACGGCGCATCGCTCAGCATGTTGACCTGCCAGTTCATCGAACTGACCATACCCTTTTCGGTCATCAGCCCCATTGCCGAAGGGGGCAGCGCGTCGCCGATGCACAAAAGCTCTGCAATATGGTCGAGGCCGTCATGCTCGGTGAAGCGGTGCCAGCTTGCCAGGCGATTGGTGGCGAGGCCGAGTTCGAGGCGCTTGTCGGGATATTGCATATGGCCGGTGAAAAATTCAGGCGGGCCGCTACGTGCGCTTTCGGCTGTCGGAACGGGCGGAAAGTCGGGGCGCTTAAGGCCTTCATAGTCGAGATGGCTGTGCCGGCGGTTCATAAAAATGAACGTGCAGGACAGGCCGACGCCGTCCGCGCCTGAAATTTCGGCTTTCACAAACGCCGTGTTTTTGCCGCGCCGGAGCACGTTGGCGCTGACATCTACATCGCCCGCCAGCGGGCCGACGAAGGCGACCTGGGCCGATTGCAACGGTGGCAGGCCGTCTTCGGCAAGCTTGGCGGCCTGATAAGCGAGCACCGAACTCAGGCCGCCATAAGCGGTACGCCCCTGATGCCAGCTTGGGGGGATCGAAATCCGGTGGCTGTTATTACCCGGTTCGAACTGCGCGAGGATGGAGGCCAAATTCATGATTCAAGGGCTTAGCGGCCAATTTTCGGCCTCGCAAGCTGGCCAAATTGACGCTTGCCTTCGTGCATCGGCCATGTCCTAAGCTTCCCCTACGGCATGCAGGAGCAAAGGCGGGAGCGGGCGCATTTACAGCTGGGTGAACACATTGCTCGACGATGGCAAGGCAATCGCGCCAGACACCATGTCGGCGAGCCTGCTGGTGCGAATCGTGCGGGCGGCCGTGGCTGAAGGTGGCGACCGGCGGGCGATGCTGGCGGCCGGCGGTATCGAGGAGGCGCGGCTGCGAAACCCGCTTAGCCGGCTGTCGTCGCACCGTGTGCTGCGCTTCTTTGCGATGCTCGAGCAGCATTTTGGCGATGCGTCAGTGGTGTTACGCATCGGCGACAAGGCGTCGATGCAGAATTTCTCGGATCTGGGCTATTCGACCAGGTTGCAGGCGAATCTGGCAGCGGTTATCGAGGCCAATATCGCGATCCAGTTGCTGCGCCAGAACATGTTCCGGACCAGTTTCGAACCGGCGGGCAAACCGCCCTTCCTGTCATGGGAATGCCATCCTGATTATGTAACCGCTTACGCGCCATTCATCGAGTTTTCGGTGGCGACCTACGCGCGGCTGTCGCGACAGGTTTTGGGCGAGCCACCCTTGCTGCGTGCCGTGCATTTTCGCCACAAGGCCCGGTTCGCGCCCGAAAAATATGAAAAGGCCTTCGGCTGCTCCGTCAAATTTTCGATGCCCGAAACGAAAATGGAAGTCGCCGCGCGGCAACTGTTCCGGCCTTCGCCGCTTGCCAACCCCAGGCTGTTCAGTGCCGCGGCCAACCGGTACCAGCAGCCTGCTAACTGGATGGCGGAAGGCAAGCCGCATGTGGCCTATAGCTATTTCTATCTGTCGAACGAGCTCGACAAGTCGCCGCCGACGCTTGACCGGATGGCCGCAACTTTCGGGATGAGCGAGCGGACTTTGCGGCGCAAGCTGGTCGAGGAGAATTATCCGTTCCGCGAGCTGCTGGAGCTTGTCCGGCAGGATCTGTGCGCGCTGTACTTCATGGAAGACACGCGCTCGCTGAGCGAGATAGCACTGTTGCTTGGCTATAGCGACCTCAGCGCCTTCACCCGCGCACACCGGCGCTGGCGCGGGTTTGCGCCGAGCAAGCGATTGGCCGTCCAATTACGCGACACATTGAAAGTATAGGCATATTGCGAACGGGAATGGGCACCGGTATCCGTGGCTGGGCAATGAGGGGGGCAAATCAATGAGATTCAAATATGGCGTCGCGCTTTTCGCGATTGGCTCAATGCTGGCTACTGCGGCGCATGCGTCGGATAAGCGCGACTTTGAAGGCTGCGATGGCCGCATCCATCCCGGCAAACAGGATGATGGCATGCGCGGTGAAGCAGGCCAGTCGGGCTATTCGCTGTTTCCCGGGGCGAAGCGAGGCACCGACATCGCAGCCTGCACGCGGGCGCTGGCCAGCCCGCGCCTGCTGCCGACCCAGAATTTGCGTAAGGCACATCTTTTGCGCGCACGCGCGGCTGCATATCTCCAGGAAGGCGAAACAGCCAATGCGATAGCCGATCTGGATATGGCAGATGCGGCGATGGCTGGTCTCGCCGACAATGTATTTTACCGGCGCAGCATGGGCGTATCGCTGTCTTTGCTTCGCGCTGTTGCACTGGCCCAATCAGGAAAAATGGAGGATGCCGTCCCGCTGGCACGCGCCGCCATGGATGTTCGGCCCCATTCGCTCCAAATCCTGAACGGTGCGGCAAGAATATTGCAGGCATCGCGCGTCGCGGGCGATGGTTCGACGTCGCCCTGGCTCCGCGCAATTTTTCTGGAACCGGCAATGGTTGCGACGGCCATTTCAGATGAAGCCGAGCTAGGCAATTTTGCTGCAGTCGTTTCGCTATCGGAAGGTGTCGAGCTCGAATGGCCTGCAAAGCCCTTGATGAGTTTCGGAATTGGCAGCGACGAGAATTCGTCGAACCTTTTGTCCGCATTGATTGTGTCGCTCGATAGCGCTTATGCGCGAGCGGCCACGGGCAATGTGCAAGGAGCACAAGCCACATTGGTGACGATGAAGGAGAAAATGGCACCGGCTTTAGCAATGCCGACCGACAAGGACGGGAAAGCCTATTCGACGCCCATCCGCGACCTCATGAACCAATTTGTCGAAGTCCGCCAAAAGCAGGTCGATGCGCGCATTGCCATCACCGAGGGTCGCACGAATGAGGCGCTGGCCATGCTGGTCGGTGCGCAATTGCCGCGCAACGCCGCCACGGTCGAGCTGTTGACTGCGCTCGGCAAGGCCTTGCCGGAAAAGGACCGGGCGGCATCGCCTGACGTCACGCCGTTTATCACGGATATGGCCGCGCAACGCAAAAAACAGTTGGATGCCGTCATTTCGACGGTGTTGGTCGCACCTGAAACGCCCCGCTCTGTGGTGGACTACGACAAGGCACGTCCGAATATATTAGGTGCCCTAATTGGTGGCGCATTGACTATGGGCACGAGCCTGCTTGGCGGCATCCAGAGGACGGACGGATTCCGGTCCACGGCAAATGCCGATGGTACAATCAAAGTGGAGTTTATTGGCAACACCCCCTCGGCGGCGCTAGTGCAGGAAATGACTTTGTTACGCGCAGCGGAACTGGCGAAGGCTGCCGGAAAGACATATTTCGTCATCGTCGATCGCAAGGATTATTCGCGGTTCATGCAGACGACGCGATCTGGTGTTCCAATCAGTAGCGTTCCAACCGGCTTCAAGACCGAACTTATAGTTCGTTTCGTCGATGAGGCGGGTGATGCGACGCGGGCACTTAATGCGGTGAGTGTGATCGACGCGCTCGGCCCGCTTTATTATGAAGAGAAAAAGACTTAGCCAGACAAGTGGTGACGCATCAGGGGAAAATGGTGGGCGTAGCAAGGATTGAACTTGCGACCCCTGCGATGTCAACACAGTGCTCTACCACTGAGCTATACGCCCACGCTGCGGGA
>JAESFX010000347.1_pt1 | contig 17184 bp, 19 predicted proteins | sample 9269501 | NCBI WGS metagenome assembly JAESFX01 (sample SAMN14515570, study PRJNA621655) | algae metagenome | isolation source: Desmonostoc geniculatum HA4340-LM1 and co-occurring heterotrophs from cave... | place: USA: Maniniholo cave, Kauai, Hawaii | collected 2009-07-28
TTTGGTTAACTTGATGGCTGGTTTAGCTGCTTACACCTATTTGCCTAAAAAACCGTCGATTGATATTTACCCAAAAGATTTGCCTGCTCTACCTCCTGCCATTTTTTAGTTCCATCGAACTCACGTTGGGTTTACGTTGTCCAACCCGTGTGCCTGACTTTTTCTCGCGGCTGTTATCTGTTTGCTGTTGGGGAGCAATGCGATTTTGTGAGATATCTCATCAAGGTTAATTCTCATGTAAACCAGTATTTTGTTTGCAAATAAAATCACCTTCTACCTAAATATAATTTTTAGCGTTCGCACTTTTTTGGCCGACCTCACAAAATCGCATTGCTCCCACTGAAACCGCTGAAGGTTCGTTTATCGATGTCCTGGAAGGAATAATTCGGGAATCGATTTTAAAGGTGATTGACGACATTCAAGATGAAATAGAGTAGCATTTTTGCTGGGAAAATTTAGGATAATTGCAGCAGCGATCGCTTTTACTGATTTAATATTGGTAGGAGCGATCGCTATTTATCTGTAGAGGTTTACAAAACTGATGGATATAGAAGTTATTAAAATAGATGAACTATTAATTCATGAACATCATCTAGACATCATATACAGTGCAGATAAATTCAAATTCTCCACAAAAATTTTCTATCACGATCTATCTTTTTCGGTGCTGCAAGAGAAATATTCTCAACAATTAATAGAACGCATTGCTGCCCATATTGCCTTATTTTAAGGCATGAAACTATGTTCATTGTGTTTATGGTAAAGCTGATATTCAGCACCAGTTAATTACTAACGTCCCAGAGCACGTTCATCCAGTCAAAAGTCATAAAATATCGATTTACGATGACTTTATTGACTATTCCTTTCTCCAACTATATTTTCCCGAAAACTCCTCCAAAGCAGCTACAGGGAACATAATTCCTGGCTTCTTTGTAGGAAGATTCAGTGTCTTGAATACCCTGTCCCAGAATCCTTGAATTCCATAGTTTCCCTTGAAACAAGTATGGTGAAGATCGTGAAAATCTGATGGAACGAAGAATATGGATAAAGAACTATGGCCTTCTAGGTTGTAAGCATTGCCTATAATAGTCCACGCACATAGTTGGGTAATATCATACCCAAATATAAAAATAGGCAAAAGGTCTGTAATAGTAACAATAATATATTCAGTCAAACTCTTATGTCCAGCAACAAAACTTGATGAATCGGCAAACTCATGATGTTTCAGATGTATTTTCAGCAAGAATTTTCTGTGGAGTAGCCAATGGGAAACGTAAAAACACAAATCAGCAGCAATTATTCTCATCAAGAACCATCCCAAGTTTAGTGGTAAGCCATTTCCTCTATTTACTTCTGGCGCTAAATAGAGAATAATTAAAGCTACTATGAAACTTCTGATTTCCCCAATAATGATACCTTTTGTAGTAAAAGAGGGAAATGGTTGTTTTTTGACTTTTTTAACCCTAGCAGTTAGTTTTTCTGTCCAAGTATCATTCTGTTTAATTACTTTTTCAATGAAAAGACCAATGCTATAAAACGACACAGAACCAACCAGCCAGTACAAAAGCACCTGAGTTATAAAGTTGAGTTCGATATTATGCAACAGCCAATAAAATATCTGCTGAACAATTGTGCAACTAATCGCGATCTTTAGATAAAATTCAACCTCAAAAAAGAAATCAAAAATTTTTTTCATCTCTGTGTCATTGTAGTAGTTAGTTAATCTGATTCAATCTCTTCATAAAATCATATTTTTTGTGTAAGTATAAATTCAATAATACATCATTTTTCTGCTGTTACATTTCTTTTTAACCAGACATGAATTATGTTCCCATTTGATTTGGCAGTTTCTTAGACTTCAACCACTCGCGGACAACTTCTTCAACGGGACGAGATTGATTATCAACTTGATAATTCATTTTTTGCATTTCTTCAGTGGAAATTAACCCAGCTAATTGATTAATAGCTTCTCGTAATTCTGGATATTTTTTCAGAATTTCTTGATTGAAGATAGGGACAGCTTCATAAGGTGGAAAGTATTTTTTGTCATCTTCTAAAATGACTAAATTTAAAACAGGAATCAAGCCATCTGTAGAATTAGCTGCTATCAAATCTACTTTCTTTTGTTTTAAGGCTTGATACATCAATCCTAACTCCATTTGTCGGGGAGGTTTGGTAAATTTAAAGCCATAGGTTTTAGCTAACCCTGGATAACCATCTTGTCGTTCCAGAAATTCATAACCAAACCCTGCTTGCATTTGAGGTGTATATTTAGCAGCTTCGGTAAGGGTTTTAATCTGCCACCGTTTAGCATCTTCACCCCGGATAATCATAGCGAAGGTGTTGTTAAATCCCAAAGATGGCATGACTTCTAATTTAAATTTTTCGTCGTAGTCTTGTTTAACTTTTTCATAGACTATTTGAGCATTACTGATGGGTTTATGTTTCAATATAGATGTAAAACTAGTGCCAGTGTATTCTACATAGCCAGCAATTTGCCCTGCTTTTACGGCTTCATGACAAATAAAAGTTCCGCCTAAATTTAAGCGCCTATCAACCCTTAATTTAGTATGAGATTCAATTTGTTGAGCCAGTAATTCTCCTAAAATAAATTGTTCCGTGAAATTTTTAGAGCCAATAATAATTGTTGGTGGTGTTAGCCAATAAGTAAAGCCAATTAATCCGCCAATGAATAACGTTAATATAGCCAAATAAATGGCAGTTTTTCGATTGATTACGATACTTTTTTTTCTTTGTTGTGTCAGATTTTTTTCTAACCATCCCAAGGCAAAATCCGCACCTAACGCAATCAAAGCGGCAGGTATCGCTCCAGCTAAAATTAGCTGATTATTCAGGGTAGAAATCCCCCGAAAAATAAACACCCCCAAACCACCACCGCCAATAGCTGCCGCAATGGTAGCAATTCCCACACAAATAACTGTTGCTACCCTAACTCCTGCCAAAATCACGCCTAAAGCTAGAGGAATTTCTATTTGAAACAGCAATTGCCGGTCTGTCATTCCCATCCCTTGTCCCGCCTCTCGAATTGCCGGCTCAACACTATTAATACCGATATAAGTGTTGCGAATTACTGGGAGCAAAGCATAAAGAATCAAGGCGAAAATAGCCGGAATTTTGCCAATTCCTCCGATAAATGGCACCGAAATCAGAAAGCCAAAGATAGCTAAACTGGGAGTAGTTTGAATAGCGTTAGTGATACCGATAATAGGTTGAGCTAGTTTCGGTTGGCGAGTGATGAAAATGCCTAAAGGAATGCCAATGGAAACGGCCACCACCATTGCAATTACAACTAATATTAAATGTTCTCCAGTGCGGAGAAGAATTTCTAGCACATATTGGTTGAAAAACAAAGTTATCTCCTAGTAAAAATCAGTTATTTAAAACATATATTTTTATTAAGTTTACTTATATATAAGTTTGTCACATAGTTATACATTACAGAGCGATACCTTCTCTAAAAGACGCTTTGCGTAGCTTGCTTCGATCTAGTATTACACTAACGCAACAGTTTTCAGTTATTACGCGATCGCTATGGAGACTACATTGCAGATTATTAGGACTTACGCACTGTACAAAAGAACTATTTTGTGTATCAACGTAAATACGTTGTTCCAGGCTTTTGGAGGTTGCTTTTGATTGCTGGCGATCGCCAAAATATGATTGAAAAACCTAGATAAAAGCTTTGAAAACTCTATCTGCCATTTTTGCTTTTATGTCAATGCGTAAGTCCTAATTATCTCAAAACCAAAAGAAAATAATGTTTGGTAATGCATCTGTGCTGTGCATTAAATCACATCTGTAGGTAATTTCAAAATCATTGTAGAGAGAGACGTTGCATTCCAACGTCTCTCTACATTCTGGTTAGGCTTTTTTCAACCAGCTAAACATAGCGCGTAAATCTTTACCAACTTCTTCAATTTTGTGTTCAGCTTCTTTGCGACGCATGGCGGTAAATCCTGGTTTACCAGATTGGTTTTCTAGAACAAATTCTCGCGCAAATTGCCCAGATTGAATTTCGCTAAGAATCTTCTGCATTTCCGCTTTGGTTTGTTCGGTGACAATCCGCGGCCCACGGGTGTAATCGCCATATTCAGCGGTGTTAGAAATGCTGTCGCGCATTTTGGCTAAACCACCTTCTACAACCAAGTCAACAATTAGCTTGACTTCATGCAGACATTCAAAATAAGCCAATTCTGGTTGATAACCAGCTTCTACTAAAGTTTCAAATCCGGCTTTGATTAAAGCACTCAAACCACCGCACAATACCGCTTGTTCGCCAAATAAATCGGTTTCAGTTTCTTCGCGGAAAGTAGTTTCGAGAACACCGGCGCGAGTACCACCGATACCTTTAGCATAAGACATGGCGCGATCGCGTGCCTGACCACTGGCATCTTGATACACTGCAAACAGCGCTGGTACACCTTCCCCACTTTCATAAGTGCGCCGTACTAAATGCCCCGGCCCTTTTGGTGCCACCATTACCACATCTACATTTGCTGGTGGTACAACTTGCCCAAAATGAATATTGAAGCCGTGGGCAAAGGCTAACACATTCCCTTCTTCTAAATTCGGTTCAATCTCGTTTTTGTAAATCGTTTTTTGAACTTCATCAGGTAACAAAATCATGATAAAGTCAGCAGCATTGGCAGCATCGGCGACATTTTTCACAGTCAACCCAGCTGCTTCAGCTTTCGCTACTGACTTACTACCCGGATATAGTCCCACAATCACATTCAAACCACTATCTTTTAAATTGAGAGCGTGGGCATGACCTTGGGAACCATAGCCGATGATAGCAATAGTTTTTCCAGCCAAAAGGTCTAAATTGGCATCTTCGTCATAATACATCCGGGCCATAGAAGCATCTCCTGTCAGCAAGCATCATTAATTGGCAGGCTTCTGATTGTACCTCAAATTGAGTAGCTAAAAACTGGGGATTGGGGATTGGGGATTGGGGACTGGGGATTGGGGACTGGGGATTGGGTATTGGGCATTGGGGATTCAGAAAACTTTTCTCTAGTCCCCAGTCTCTTGATTTTTTAACTTGCATAAATACTTAATCAACCACCGATAAATCTACACAATACATATTTTCAGTATTTTTAGAAGATGAAAGTTACTTTATTAACAAAATATTTCCTTCCCATTACCCACTCCCCATTCCCTACTCACCACTCCCCACTCCCCATTCCCCACTATTTTAAATGTAAAAAACAATACAAAATTTATGATGACAAGTTTGATACAAATTTGTTAAGAATAGTTACAGCACTCGTTATCCAGAGAAATATTTCTTATGGTAAACTCACTTGACAATAACCCAATCCATCAAGTTGTTATTGTTGGCGGTGGTTTTGGTGGACTTTATAGCGCAAAAGCACTCGCCAAGGCAGCAGTAAACGTTACTCTGATCGATAAACGCAACTTTCATCTATTTCAACCCCTGCTGTACCAAGTCGCTACAGGTGCTTTATCTCCGGCTGATATTTCGTCACCGTTGCGTTCTGTACTCAGTAAAAGCAAGAATACAAAAGTGTTGCTGGGAGAGGTGAATAATATTGATGCAGAAGCACAAAAAGTAATTGTGGGCGACGAAGCAATAGCTTACGATACATTGATTGTTGCCACAGGTGCCAAGCATTCCTATTTTGGTAAAGACAACTGGGAAGAATTCGCCCCTGGTTTGAAAACTGTAGAAGATGCTATAGAAATGCGTCGCCGGATTTTTACTGCATTTGAAGCAGCAGAAAAAGAAACCGATCCAGAAAAACGCCGTGCCTGGTTAACTTTTGTGATTGTTGGTGGTGGTCCAGACAAAAACATTAGTAACCAATATTGAAAATGATATTGTTACCCTCAAACAAGGGGATGAAGTAAAAGAAATTGCCTCAAAAACGATATTATGGGCAGCAGGTGTGAAAGCTTCGGCTATGGGAAAAGTGCTAGCAGAACGCACAGGTGCCGAATGCGATCGCGCTGGACGCGTTATCGTTGAATCTGACTTGAGTATTAAAGGATATCCGAATATTTTTGTAATTGGCGACTTGGCGAATTTTTCCCATCAAAATGGTAAACCACTACCCGGTGTTGCACCTGTAGCCAAGCAACAAGGAGAATATGTTGGAGAACTAATTCAACAGCGGCTAACAGGTAAATGTCTAAATTGGGCATGGGGCACAAGAGGCAGAGGGGCAGAGGGGCAGAGGGGCAGAGGGGCAGAGGGGAAAAACTTACTGCTCCCCTGCTCCCCTGCTCCCCTGCTCCCCTGCTCCCCTGCTCCCTCATCTCCCTCATCTCCCTCATCTCCCTCATCTCCCCATCCCCCCACTCCCCACTCCCCATCCCCCACTCCCCACCCCAGAATAGCAGTAAGCTGTTTTAGGGCGTTTTTTCATAATTGACTATGGCAAGTATTAACGACAACTACCTGAAACTAAAAGCGGGTTACCTGTTTCCAGAAATTGCTCGGCGGGTGAATGCCTTTGCAGAAGCGAACAGTAATGCTAAAATCATCAGACTGGGCATTGGCGATGTTACTGAACCTCTGCCGGAAGCTTGCCGGACAGCGATGATTAAAGCTGTCGAAGAAATGGGCGATCGCAATACCTTCAAAGGCTACGGCCCAGAGCAAGGCTACGCTTGGTTGCGGGAGAAAATTGCTACTCACGATTTCCAAGCACGGGGAGCCGAAATCGATGCCTCAGAAATCTTTATCTCCGATGGTTCCAAATGTGACACGGGCAATATTCTGGAAATCTTTGGTCATGACAACACTATAGCCGTTACTGACCCTGTATATCCCGTATATGTAGATACAAATGTTATGGCGGGAAATACAGGAGATACTAACGATAAAGGCGAGTTTGAAGGCTTAGTTTATCTACCGATTTCGGCTGATAACAACTTCACCGCCGAGATTCCCTCCAAGAAAGTCGATTTAATTTATCTCTGCTTTCCCAATAACCCCACTGGCGCAACTGCTACCAAGGAATATTTAAAGGCATGGGTGGACTATGCTAAGGCTAATAACTCGATTATTTTCTTTGATGCAGCCTACGAAGCTTACATTACCGATGCATCGATTCCCCATTCAATTTATGAAATTGAAGGTGCAAGAGAAGTTGCGATCGAATTTCGGTCTTTCTCCAAAAATGCAGGTTTTACAGGAACCCGCTGTGCGTTAACTGTGGTGCCCAAGACACTCACAGCAAAAGCCGCCGATGGTTCCGACGTGGAACTGTGGAAACTGTGGAACCGTCGCCAGTCTACTAAATTTAATGGCGTTTCTTACATCGTTCAACGGGGAGCCGAGGCAGTTTATTCTGAAGAAGGACAAGCACAAATCAAAGGATTGGTTAGTTTCTATTTAGAAAACGCCAAAATTATCCGCGAGAAACTCACAACCGCCGGATTATCAGTTTATGGTGGGGTGAATGCGCCTTACGTTTGGGTAAAAACGCCTAATAATTTATCCAGTTGGGAATTTTTTGATAAATTGCTGCAAACCGTCAACGTTGTGGGAACACCTGGTTCTGGCTTTGGTGCTGCGGGTGAAGGTTACTTTAGGATTTCGGCGTTTAATAGTCGGGAGAATGTGGAAGAAGCCATGAAGCGGATTACTGAAAAGTTTAAAGTGTAGAGCGATCGCTTTTATAGCATTTCTCGCTTTCCTAATGTACAAGGTAGGGTAGCACAGCTGTGCTACCCTAAAAATTTTTGTACTTCATGTAATTGTTAACTGCTATATTCAGCCTCCGCAACAGCTAATCTACTTCATACCTCTGTTTATGTCTAGCCAAAAGGTGGAGATACTTATCATTTGTTTTTGCTTGCATCCATTTGATTTTAAATATAGCCGCTGATTCAGCTTTTATGGGATCTACTTCATAAGGTAAAATCTCTTTTGGCGAATCTTTTTTATATTTTCTCCCGCTTTTATGATTTGCATAACGACGGGAGCGAGTATAACCCATTTGGATAAACTTTCGCGCCATATCTGCTCCGACAAAATCATCTTGTTCTAGATAAGCCAGAAACATTTCGTAGATTTTTTCGCTCGATTCTCTAGCAATTTCAGGAGTTTTGAAACGCCAGTAAGGAAGAATTTCCGATTTGTATGGTTCTACCAAAAGTACACCTTGCTCACCCTTACCAACGCGATAGAGTTCAGGATGTTGTCGAAAATTGATATTTTCAAAGTCCAAAGAATAATCAAAAGGCATGATAGATTTTTATTAAAATAGTAAACTTTAAGAAAAAAGTTCAGCTTCTATCTTTGTAGAGAAATTTTGTTTACTATGCTATCTAGCACCGAATCTGTGAATAGTGTCCTTGCTCCAGGGAATTTGCGTAAAGTGCATCACATTGCGCTCAACGTCAAAGATATGCAAGCTTCCCGACATTTTTATGGGACTATCCTGGGTTTGCATGAACTTACAGGTGACGAAGTACCCGCAACCTTGGTGGAACTTGTCGCATCTGGAAAAGTAGCCAATTTCGTCACCCCAGATGGTACAATCCTAGATTTATTTGGGGAACCAGAATTATCACCACCAGATCCGAATCCAGAAAAGACTTTCACTAGAGCATACCATTTAGCTTTCGATATCGAGCCGCAGTTATTCGATCGCGCCGTGGCAGTAATCAGAGAAAATAAAATAGCGATCGCTCATGGCCCAGTCACTCGTCCCACTGGTAGAGGTGTGTATTTCTACGATCCAGATGGCTTTATGATTGAAATTCGCTGCGATCCAGAAGCTAGTTAACTTACGGGTAATAACAAAAGTATCTACTATGACCGCGAAACTCACGGAAATATTTAAAGTAATTGAAGAGACAATCACAAAACCGCCAATTCCACACGAACCATACAAGCAATCATTGAAAGCTTGGGCAATGTATTGTTTGCGAGACAAAGGTTTTATAGTCGTTTATGCTCAAAATGCCGACTTTGCCATTGAAAGAAAACGTGAAGAAAAGCTATATTTTAAAGTTTCAAATAGCCCCGATGATTTAGATAATTCTCTTAGCTGGATAGTTTGGAATAGTGCAACCAAAAGCGCCAGTTTCTTCCCTCAAAAAATAGATTGATGGGAAAATATTCATCAAATATTTTCCTGATTATTTAACTATTCTGACTCATGAATTCTGACTAGACAACTGCTGCACGAATATTTGATGTTCTGGCGAATTTAAGCCGGACTGCAACACTGCCAATACTTGCTGCATGTTGCCAGCAAGTAAATTGAATCTTGATAACCACAAACCAGGAAATACTTGACTTTTAATAATTCCATCTGCATCCACTTCTAAAGAGATATATTCTCCTTGTTGTAGGCTAAACCAATCTAATTTATTTTCAAAGATTTGCCAGATCATATATTCTTTTACCCCATTGCGACAATAAACTTTTTTCTTGTCATGTAAATCAATAGCAGCGCTGCTAGCTGCTATTTCTACTACAAGTTCTGGCGCACCTTCTAGATAATCATCATCGCCCAAACGAGATTGTCCTTTAGCTGTCGGTGTGATTAATAGCACCCCATCTGGCTGCGGTTCATTATCTGAATCTAAGCGGACTGTTGGCTCAATTCCCAATCTCACACCAGGGGTTGATGCTTGATAAACTCCCAACCAAGTGATTGTATGACTATGTGGTTCAGCATGACTTTCAAAACGTAATGGGGATGCCAAGTAAACAACTCCTTCAATTAATTCTGCCTTTTGATGACGGGACATTGCTTGATAGCGTCGCTCAAATTCGTAGCGAGTGAGGCGATCGCCATTTTCTAAAAAAGGAATTCGCTGCTTGATCGCTAAGTTTACCATGATTATCGGCTCTGGCAAGGGATATTATTTTATTATGACTTGGTGCATATATTCTTGTGATTTACTACCCCAGCTTCATTTTGCCAAAAAATTCCTAGAATCAGGTTTCTTAAACACCATTAAATGCTGTTGAGGTAACAAATTTTTGGTTTCACGCCAAACTAAACCAACAGCTTGCATTTCTTTACGGACTTGCTTTTGAGTCATTTTATGGAGACGTTTGATCATAATAAAAGGATTTTCGCCCCGATACTCAACTAGCACCACCTTACCACCAGGTTTCAGTGCTTTGGCAATTTTTTGCATCACTTCTTGGGGATACTCCAATTCATGATAAGCATCTACCATCAACGCCAAATCGATACTTTCCGATGGTAGGTTTGGGTCAGTAAGAGTTGCTAAAATAGGCTCAACATTGGTGACATTTTTTTCTTGTTTGAACAATTCAATAATCTCCAACATTTCTGGCTGAACATCTACAGCCAACACTTTACCCTTTGTTAATAGCGGCGCCATGCGAAAGCTTAAATAACCAGTACCAGCACCAATATCAGCTACGATATCGTCAGGTTTCAGGTTAAGAACGCTGACTATTTTACTTGGCTGTTCTTCCATATCTCGGCTTGGTCTTTCTAGCCAACCAGCGCCAGTGTATCCCATAACTTTGGCAATTTCTCGCCCCATATAATATTTGCCAATACCATCTGGACTATGGATTACCCTTTGTTCGTAAACTATGGTAGAAGGAGAATCTGCTTTCGCTGTATTAATGGGGTTAAGCAGTAACCCTCCTAGAATCACTAGAAAAATTAATATAAAAGGTAAAAAATTAGACTTGTCGTTATGACGCATGTTATTAATTTTGCAATTCTAATTATTTCAGATCAGAAAATCAGCTTCTACGGTGGGCATTACAATAGACTTCTTGCATAAATCAAAAATAAAGAACCCCACCCCGCATTTGAGTAAAGCAAACGCTCCCCTCACCGCAAGCGGGGAGAGGTTGGGGGTGGGGTGTTAGGGATTTTTCCAAGAGGTCTAATGCCCACCCTAATGTCGTCTATTCGTATAAAATCTGGCGTAATTGATTATAGTGCAATACAGTTCAGATAAGCCCAAAACCCTCATGTAGAGACGCGATTTATCGCGTATTCAAACGATTTATCGGATCATAGTGTTGTGGATGAGTGCGATCGCACCCTGTTTAAATCACAAAAGGTTCAAGTTCACTGTTATACCATTCTTCACCAACACGTTCAGTAACCAGTGGTCTAACAATAAACTTGGGTGGACAACCATCTAAGACATCAATCCGCACACATGAATAAGGCAGTCGCTTCTGAAAATTGTAGTTATGGCGACCCACAAAAAGCATTGAATCAGCAATTTTACGAGTGGGATTACCTGGAATTTCCGCCAAAGTCTCCATCAATTCAGTCCCCTCTTGTCGTTGATACCGGGGACGATGACCACTACCACCAGAAATAATGCAGTTAATGTGAGAATCAGCAAATCCGGTATCAGTTGTACGGAGATATTCCAAACAGTGAGCGTGACCGTTTAAAATCAAATCTACAATGGGACGCTCTTTAATTAAAGAACCAAGAGTTTCAGCTACTTGTTCAAACACCCAACGCAAGCGGTGGCGAACCGCCAAAGTTTGTGCTTGATGCCATTTAGTAGCTTCTGTAACATAGGGTGGATGGTGGAAAAAGATTACACGTCCCCGTACCTCAGAAGTATTCCAAGATTCGATGAGTCTGCTTCGTAACCATTCAAGTTGTTCAAAATCGATCGCAGGCATTTTCTGAGATGCTAACTGTTTTTCAATATCGATTTTGATTTCGTTGATTTGGTCTAATTTGGCACTCAATTCATCAAGTTTTTCCGCTTCAGCCGGTTTATCTGGGTTAAGTCCATCGCATATTTTCAAAATTTGCAATTCTTCTCGGTCTATTTCATGGCGACGCTTTTGCAATTCCCGACGATAAATTTCCCCCTCCTGAGTTACAGGTAAAGGTGATGGTGTATTAAAGGTATTAGAATCCAGTGCGAAAAAGTCAATCCCGCCGTAACGAAAAGTGTAATACCGATTAGGTAAGCGCGTGAACTGTCCAGGTTCATAACGCAAACAGCGTCCTGTGTCGGTTTTAGCAGTGTAGTGCCGATCTAAATGACGTTCTAACTCTTGGGAAGATATCGCCGCTGTATAATCCATAAACGCCCGTGCATAGGCATTACCTTGATACGAACCGTGCCAGCCAATCTCAGTATCTTTGTAGCCAAAGAACCGACGTAATGACGATGTTGTGCCAGTCAATAAACGGTACATCAACGGTACATCGTAGTAATCATGATTACCAAGCACTGGCAGGAACGGCAAATTAAACACCATGCGGTCATAGGAAATGTTTCTTGGATTATTACCACCTACAAGAAATTCCCGGTAAGGCTCAATAAAGTTAGTTAAGTAATACTCCTGAGAACCCACCACATAGATTACATCTCCCGTGTGCAACACAAAACTGCAATCCTCGCGGTGAGGAAGCATCAGTTCGGCAACTTTTCGTTGGGGGTGGTGTGGAGAATGGGATTTAGTACCAGAATCACCGATAACCATAAAGGAAAATTGTGGACTATCACTTTTGCGATCGTCAATAACCAAGCTGGTTTGGTCAATTCCCCGTTGCACAAAACTCGGATGCATCCACCGCACCCGTTCCTTCATCTTTTGAATTTTCACAGGAATCGGTGGATCGGAAATCAAATTCATGGCTGATAACTCGTGAATGCCTAACGCACAAGCCGATTGTAACGAAATAATAAGGACTGGGGAGTGGGGAGTGGGGAGTGGGGGATGAGGGAGATGAGGGAGATGAGGGGGGCAGGGGAGGCAGGGGAGGCAGGGGAGGCAGGGGAAGAAAGAATAACCAAAATGCCCAATGCCCAACGCCCAACGCCCAATGCCCAATGCCCAATGCCCAATGCCCCCCTTACGGCAAATTTTCTCGCAATAATGCTCGAAACCCTGCTTGTTGAAAATGCTCGTCAGCAGTTAAGGCTTCAGTGATTCCGCTATATTCCATCACAATAAAAGACACGCAATCGACAAATCCCCATTCTTTCTCAGTTCGATCGCAATAAAGTTGAAAAGCACGTTCGTAGAGTTCTTGGGAAAGGGGCACAATTTCTACCTTGGAGTCTGCTACCAGAGAATTCAATAATACGATCGCCGCCTGACGATAAGGTAGTTGGGATAAGGCATTGCCAATTTCCAACATAATGGCCTGTGTTGTAACTAAACGAGTTTCTGCCGCTTGTAACATTTTAGCCAGATGCAAAGCTCGGTGATGCAAGCGATCGCTTGGTGCAGATAAGGCAATAGCAAATGATGTATCCAGAAAGACTTCAGAATGCATGAAAAGTTTATTTAGGGTACAAATATTTATCTATATTGGCAGACCAGTCAGGCGACCCTTCGAGATTGAGCGATCGCGCCGTTTGCAAAAATGATACTGTTTCATGTTCACCAGGCGGTAAAATTTCAACACTGATTCGCACACGGGTATTAATTGGCAGTGCGATCGGTTCAGACGGATAGAACACTTTGCCATTAAACACAGCTGTGATTTTTTCTACCATTTCCCTCAAAAAATTCTTTTAGTCCATCCTAAGCTGGTTGTGAGAATACGGGTAGATTAAACGACGCAATTACTACTCAAGAGTGCTGACTTCCAAAACCGCCCTCAAAACAGGTAAATAAAAGTTGCAAATTTAATACCAATTTTAGAAATGATTGCCACAGATGAATTGCCACAAACGTAAGACTTACGCAATAACTCTCTGAAACTCTGATTTATCCGTGCCCTCTGCGTACCCTGCGGGAAGCCGCTTTGCGTCTACGATTTTCCGTTACTGTGCGTAAGTCCTGAAACGATTACCACTAACTCTTTGGCAATCCAAAATCCAAAATCTAAAATCCAAAATAGTAAGACTCCACAGACACTAATTCAGATCGCATCCCTCAGAGGAGAGAGCTTGCAGCCTAAACCCTGTTGTAAAATAGACATAAGAAGGATTTGGGGGGCCACTTAAGTGGTCAGAAACGCCTATAGAGACTATCTTTGGAAATCTCCAAGGTCTAAAGACCAGCCAGCTGAAGCAACTACAGCGGCTTTATCACCAGCGCATACCAGGCGATCGCATCACCACGCCTGAGTTTTCCCAGCGTCTGGCAGCAATTAGCACAGAACTCAATCAGCCCGTGTGTACTTACCTCAACCGTCGCGGACAAGTGATTCGCGTGGGGGTAGGCACACCGCGTCAAACTCAAATTCCACCTTTGGAATTGCCTCGTTACGGTGCGGAACGACTCAGTGGTATTCGTTGTATCGCCACTCATTTAAAGCCAGAACCGCCAAATGAAGCGGCACTCACGGCTATGGCACTACAACGCTTAGATGCTCTAGTTGTGCTAAATATAACTGGAATAGGATTTACACGGCGGGGAGGCGGCGCTACTGGGTACGTCAAAGAAGCTTATTTGGCTCATCTGACGCCTCAGGACTCCCGCACCTTGATTACCACTCCTGCTGGCTTGAAGGTAGATGAAAAGCAAGTCCAATCTCCGAGTTGGAATATATCAACACCTCTAAGTTTGGACGATCTGGCACAACAGGATTTTCTGGACTTGGTGGAAAATCTGGAAGCCGAATTCCAGCGGGAATTTATCGCCCAGGAAGTAGATGCTGACCACGATCGCGTGTTAATTGTGGGGTTAATGACTGAGGAAATCACTCCTCTACAATTCCAAGACACCCTAACGGAATTGGCACGTTTAGTTGATACTGCTGGGGGAGATGTATTGCAGACAATACAACAAAAGCGATCGCGCATTCATCCCCAAACAGTAGTCGGCGAAGGTAAGGTGCAAGAAATTGCCCTCACAGCCCAAACACTGGGAGTAAATCTCGTCGTTTTTGACCGCGACCTCTCACCCTCCCAAGTCCGCAACCTGGAAGCCCAAATTGGTGTCCGCGTAGTTGACCGCACCGAAGTAATTTTGGATATCTTCGCCCAACGCGCTCAGTCCCGTGCTGGTAAATTGCAAGTAGAACTAGCACAATTAGAATATATGCAGCCGCGACTCTCTGGTAGAGGTCGCACCATGTCCCGACTGGGTGGTGGTATTGGTACTCGTGGTCCTGGTGAAACTAAACTGGAAACTGAACGACGTGCCATTGGGCAACGTATTTCCCGACTGCAAAAAGAAGTCAACCAATTACAAGCACATCGTTCGCGCTTACGACAGCGACGACAGCATCGAGAAGTTCCCTCAGTAGCTTTGGTTGGGTATACCAACGCTGGTAAATCTACGTTGTTGAATGCTCTGACTAACGCAGAAGTTTATACAGCCGACCAGCTATTTGCCACCCTCGATCCTACTACCCGCCGCTTAGTAATTCCTCATGGCGAAGCTGATGAACCTCAAGAAATTCTGATCACAGATACAGTAGGGTTCATACACGAACTGCCTCCATCCTTAATGGATGCCTTCCGCGCCACCTTAGAGGAAGTCACAGAAGCCGATGCCTTGCTGCATTTGGTAGATTTGTCTCACCCCGCTTGGTTGCGTCATATTCGTTCAGTCCGGGAAATCCTCGGACAAATGCCAGTCACTCCTGGCCCTGCGTTAGTTGTTTTTAACAAGATCGATCGAGCCACTAGTGAAACACTGGCTTTGGCTAGAGAAGAATTTCCCCTAGCGGTGTTCATTTCTGCGAGTCAGCGGTTAGGATTAGAAACCTTACGTCAACGCCTTGGCCAGTTGATTGAATATGCCGTTGACTGTGGGTAAATACTGAAATATCATTAATTTTTAATCTTCACTTTACCCAGTATTATTACTGGGTTTTTTATTATATGAAGCCAAAAATAAAGTCTTTTTGAACATAAGGCTTGTATTCTAGACAACTTGTAATTCAATATCTACAGTGGAAAAAGGCTTTTCACTCGGTGCATCTGATTTGACATGGATAGCAAGCAGCAAATTCCCGTTATTAGCAACTGAGTCTTACCATTTTGTTTTCCAAACATTGATTAACATGAAACATCTATTTTCCAGCGCAGCAATACCTTCGTTTTTGGCTGCTACTGCCGTTGTGATATCGTCTTCTGCTTTTTCCCCGGCTAATGCCGCTTCGATGAATTTCACTATCAATGACTTCACCGGTTCAGATACTAGGGTGAAGTTTACCTTAGACGATGCGATCGCAGGGTCTGGCAAAGTTCAATTTAAAGTAGATTATTTATCCACTGGCAGCAACACAATTGCCGATATCCGGGGTATTTTCTTCAACATTAAAGATGACTCACTCCTTAATGGCCTCAAAATAGAAAACCTAGCAGCTACAGATATAACAGCCAAGAAATTTGGCCCTGCTGGTTCAATTAGCTCCATTGGTAGTGGTAGTAACAATCTCAACGGTGGTGGCGGCTCCTTTGATATTGGGGTAGAAATTGGTCAAGAAGGTATCGGTCAAGGAAAAGGCGACATTCAATCTACCATCTTTACCCTATCCCACGCTTCCCAAGCTTTAACCTTGGCTCAATTTTCTGAGCAAAACTTTGGAGTGCGGTTAATGAGCGTCGGTTCTGGAAACAATCGTAACGGAAGTAGCAAACTCAAAGGACAAGCCCCTTACTACACTCCCCCACCACCTCCACCTGTAAAGGTGCCTGAACCTGGTACAATAGCTGCCCTTGGCCTATTTGCTCTGGGTGGGCTGAAAGTAGCAAAGAAAAAGGCTCAAGTCCCAATTGCAATGACAGTTTCTTAGAACCTGTATTGTGATACACCTGATGTATCCCCTAAGAGAATACACAGCTAGTTCATATGTTCTCTGTTAGCATCAGGTGTGTCTTTCTTAATCCAATCAAATTTGCTTAGTGACCAGGTATTCAAACACGCTTTCAGTGATTCATAGCATTTCTCATTTTTATGAGGTACAAGGTAGGATAGCACAGCTGTGCTACCCTACAAATTTCTGTACCTCATATAATTGGGAACCGCTATATTGATAAGTTTGCTATAGAGATTATTTTAGCCAAAAGTCTAGATTTAATATTCTCTTAACTAACCTTTATTTTTGCAAACAAATACAGTCAGACGCATTTGATAATCAAGTCAAAACTCTATATGGCAGCTATACTCACATCTTGCACCTGGAAGTATGAATGTCAAAACCACAACTACGTGCAAGGGGAGCTAGGCGTTCAATTTCAAGTAAAAGAATAGACACGACTATTTGGGGAAAGATAGACTCTAAAGCAGTT
>JAESFX010000348.1_pt1 | contig 16890 bp, 16 predicted proteins | sample 9269501 | NCBI WGS metagenome assembly JAESFX01 (sample SAMN14515570, study PRJNA621655) | algae metagenome | isolation source: Desmonostoc geniculatum HA4340-LM1 and co-occurring heterotrophs from cave... | place: USA: Maniniholo cave, Kauai, Hawaii | collected 2009-07-28
AACTACAACAAAGCCCCGCAAAGAGCAATCAAAATCTGCTTAGTACTGTAGATTTTCATATCTGAAGTCTGTTTCTTTTCAACTTAGCGTTGCTGAGTCTTTTCTTGTTGCCTAGTCTAAGCTCCAGTTGGGAAGAAGACCAGCGATAACCGCTAAAGTTGGATGGAGCTAGTTCCATTTCTGTTCGCACTTCTATGTCTCCGCCCCCAGTTAGCAAGATGTTTGTGACTAGATCGGGATTGCCAATCACAGACTTTGCGCCTTCTTTAGTCACAGGTAAGGGGGAAACAGAGGTAACTTTACCGACAATACCGCCAAAGCGTTCTCTTTTCACGGAAGTGGGGGTAATTTGCACGAGCATTCCTGGTTGAATTTGTTTACCATCTTCGACACGAAAGTAGGAGACGGCAATTAGTGAAGTCTTTTTGTCACCGACGTTCAAGGTGACGAGGGGAGTTTTCGGACTAGTAACTTGTCCGACAAAACCAGCCACTTCTAATACACAGCCGCTACTAGGACTAATAATTTGGCTATTATCTAATATTTGGTTTTCTAGTTGGGCGATCGCTCGATTAACTTCTTGAATTTGATTAATTTTTGTATTCAGATTTTCTACGTTTTCTTGATCGATACGTTGGCTCTTAGTCTCTAAGTCTTTTAACTGCGCTTGCAGTTCGCCTACAGAACTCAAATTTTGTAAGTATCTCTGCTGGGCTTCTGTTTCTTGTACATCTAATTGCTTGAGCTGTACTTTGATATCAGAGACGGTTTGCGTTGCCTGTTTATATTCTTGCTCTGCTTGTAAGTATGTATCTTTGGCAATGGCTCCCGCATCTACGAGTTGCTGGCGCTTCTGTAATCTATCTTTGAGTATAGGTACGACAGTTACAGCATCATTCAGGCGTTGCTGCAAACTAAGGCGCTGTTCGCGGATGGCATTTAAGCCTTTTTCATAAAACGCAGGTGTGAGAGTTTGAGTATCCCGCAAACGTTGAATATAACTAGCTTTAGCAGATGCGATCGCCTCTTTTTCTTTTGCAGTACGTTGTCGCTGAAGCAGGGATGAATTTTAAGATAAAGTTTCTACAATTTCTCCTGGCGATACGCGATCGATTTCTTGTACGTCTTTGACATTGCCTGTGGGAGAGACACAAATACTTAATGCTCCCTCTAACAAAATTTCTAGTGTATCAATAATTTCTTTACCTTCTTGAATGATAACTTGATGAGGACGATGCTCTTTAAATGTGCCTACACTGAGCATCCAATCAATATCACATTCCCTAAAGGCAGCGAAATTAGGAGTATTAACCAGCATTTGTCTAAGCATAGGTTTTAAACTTGATTGGGAGTGGATTTAAATCATTTGTTGCAGTAAAACACAGCTTCTTGTTAGTTTTCTGGAAGTTTTCAACCTGGGTAAAAGAAGTAATAAAAAGTGAGTCAAAACAAAGTTTTTTAGAAAAGGGATGGAATTGCATGAGAAGCTAGAATTACCAGACAACTAACTTCTTGCTTATACTAAGTACACAATTTCGTAAATTGTTGGTCAATTTAGGTTTGAAATTGAAACCCATAGACGCTTCTCTACAAGACGCTACGCCCAGCCTTGCTTCCCCGTAGGGGTACGCCTTCCCACAGGGTAGGGGAGCGGGAAGCTTGTTTCGCTATGAATTAAGATAATAATGTGCTAAGTTATACTTACTTGGTTGTTGTTGGTAAAATCTTGAACAAAACTTTTAGACAAAAGTTAATAGAGATTTTATCATTGGTACTTTAACTAAATATCATGTCTTTGTGCTATCACAAATATTTATCTTTGTTAGATACTTGAAAATTAATAGGACTTAATAATATGAGTTGGATACAAAAATTTGTAAACATGACAGCAGTTCCTATATCTATGACAGTATTGGTAATCTCTAGTTTGCCCAGAATCGTGATAGCTGAATCACCAGTAGCACTTAAATTTCCAAGATTCCAGAGTTGGCAAATTAGTCAGAAGTTTATCCCACCAAATCGAAATGCACCACAGACTACAGCAGGTGGGGCAACTCGTGGCGCTTCCTGCTATTTACAGGGTAAAGAAACTTTAACTGCCTTAATGCCCCTAAATAAATCAGGTTTAACCCTTGCAGAACGTCCAACATTTTACTGGTTTATACCGCAGATACCAGTAGAAACTGCTCGTTTTTCACTTCTAGATGGTGACGATATAGTTTACGAGACGACTTTTAAACTTCCTAAACAATTAGGAATTATTGGTTTTACTCTCCCGTCAAAAGCGCCAGGATTGAAAGTTAGTAAAAACTATCACTGGTATATGTCGATCGCTTGCGGTTCAGAGGAATTAGCAGAGGCAATCACTGTGGATGGTTGGGTAGAACGAATCCAACCTACTACTGATTTATCAAAGCAGCTAGCGAGAACAAATCCTAAGCACCTTTCCCAAGTGTATGCCGCATCTGGAATTTGGTATGAAGTGCTACATACATTAGTACAGCAACGTCTTAGCGATCCGAGCGATCGCACAGTCATAGCTAATTGGCAAGAATTATTGGAGTCGGTGGGGTTAAAAGATTTAGTTTCCAAACCTTTAAGTAGATATCCGGAATGCCAAGACTAAATAATTTATGTGGAGTCAAATCAAGCAACAACTTTGGCAATATCGCGGTATCTTCATTGCTGCTCCCAGTGCGGCAGCATTAGTGTTCATCCTGCGGTTGAGTGGATTATTGCAGATGTTGGAATTGGCAGCGCTGGATCAAATGTTTATTTTACGTTCTCCAGAACCTGTTGATACGCGAATTGTGATTGTAGAAATTAATGAATCTGATGTGCAAAAACTTGGTAAGCGCGGTTATTGGCCTTTACCTGACGGCTTGCTGGCACAAGTTTTAGAGAATTTAAAACAACAAAAACCCAGTGCTATTGGTTTGGATTTATATCGAGATTTACCAGTAGGTTTTGGACATCAATCATTAGTTAAGGTGTTTGAGTCTACACCAAATTTAGTTGGTGTACAAAAAGTAGCTGAAAGTGAAGATAGCTCGGCGGTAGCACCACCACCAGCGCTGAAAAAACTCGATCGAGTGGGTGCAAATGATTTTCCCTTAGATGGGGATGGGAAAATTCGCCGCAGTTTGATGTATTTGGCAGATAAAAATGGCGAAAATGTGTTTAGTTTTGCTTTTAAACTTGCCTATCTTTATTTGAGCGATCGCCAAATTGATGTCGGACAAACAAAGGATTATTTAGTAAAAACAGGTAATGTTGTTTACCCATTATTTCAAAGTAATGATGGTGGTTATATTCGGGCTGAAGACCAAGGTTATCAAGTACTAATCAATTATCGTAGTTCTCAAGACAAATTTCAGCACATATCTATTATGGATGTGTTAGATAATCGGATAACCAAGGACTTAGTAAAAGGGCGCATTGTCTTGATTGGCCCCACAGCAGAAAGCCTCAAAGACCTATTCTATACACCATACAGCAGTACTATATTAACAGCACCTAAACGAATGGCTGGTGTAACTATTCACGCTAATGCCATTAGTCAAATTTTAAGCGCTACTTTAGATCGTCGCCCGTTAATCAGAACATGGACTAAATTACAGGAATGGTTGTGGATTTTTCTTTGGTCACTGATTGGTGCAATACTAATATGGCAACAAAGATATAGCGGCAGTTCTAAAAGAAAATCATTATTACCTTTGATTAGTATTTTGCTAGCTGGATGCTGTCTTGTGGGTAGTAGTTATCTAGCCTTCATAGCAGGTTGGTGGATTCCTGTTGTCCCACCATTACTGACATTAATTGGTTCGGGAATTGCTGGGACTGCCTATATTGCCAGGACTGCGGGAGCAATTCGTAAAACCTTTGGTCGTTATCTCACCGATGAAGTCGTTGCTAATTTATTAGAAAATGCGGAAGGTTTAAAACTTGGTGATGAGCGCAAAAAAATTACTATTCTGACTTCCGATCTAAGAGGTTTTACAGCTATATCTGAGAGATTATCTGCTGAAGAAGTAATTAAAATAATTAACCTTTATTTAGGATACATGGCAGATGTAATCACTGAGTATCAAGGCACAATTGATGAATTTATGGGTGATGGAATTTTAGTTTTGTTCGGCGCTCCCATCACTAGAAAAGATGACGCGACAAGAGCGATCGCTTGTGCGGTGGCAATGCAACTAGCAATGGAACCAGTGAACAAAAAAATCCAGCAAATGAAATTCCCAAAGCTAGAAATGGGTATTGGCATTAATACAGCAGAAGTAGTAGTCGGTAATATTGGTTCGGAAAAACGGACTGTTGTTTAGGCGATAACTTTTCTACAAGACTCTACGATAAGCTGCGCGAACGCTTTTCTATTGTGCCAGTTTTTTCCCACACTGAAAAACTTCCCAACTGGCACGAGATCCAAGTTACCCTGAGCGAATTACACAGCGATTTCTGCGAAATTCTGACTCAAATAGAACAAGAAGAATTCGCAGCAAAATGGACTCAATTCCAAGCAAGGCAACAACTTAACTCTCAGGTAAAAGTTAATGCTTTAGGAGAGTTAGCATCAGTCCTCAAACCGAAGCAAGCCGAACTGATGCAGTCAGGTACACCGCTGCTGATTGCCGCAGGTGCAGTGGGAAGGGCATTAGGAATTAAGATCCTGCCACCTGTGCGTTCTGAAGACATGAAGCGGATTAAAGAACCATTAGAAGCGATCGCTCGTGCATCGCGAATTCGCATCCGACGGGTATTACTCAATGACCGATGGTGGCAAAAAGATAGCGGTCCTTTACTAGCATATACTAATCAAGATAATTTTCCTGTTGCATTGCTACCAGCAGGGGTAGGAAAGTACGAAATCTTTGACCCAGAGAAGCACGTCCGCATACCTGTAAACAATCGTACTGCTCAACAACTAGCTCCCTTTGCCTATGTATTTTATCGTCCCGTACCCGAAAACAATTTAACTGCGATCGCCTTACTTCTGTTTGCCTTTAAGGGGAAAATTCGAGAATTGATTGTTATTTTCCTCACTGGCGTTGTGGGTGCATTGTTGGGAATGTTAACCCCCTTGGCAACTGCTATCCTCATCGATTCTGTCATTCCCGATGCAGATAAAGGATTTTTAGTGCAAATCGGCTTGGGTTTGATAGCCGCCAGCTTTGGGAGGATAATTTTTCAAATCGCCCAAGGTTTTGCCGGTCTGAGATTAGAAAGTAAAGCCAGTTTAGACTCCCAAGCAGCTTTATGGGATAGATTGTTTAATCTGCGGGTATCTTTCTTCCGTGAATATTCAATTGGGGATTTGCAATCTCGTGTTTCCGCAATCACTCAAATCCGGCAGAAACTCAACGACACAGTGCTACGCACTATTTTTACCAGCTTCTTCTCTTTACTAAATTTGGGACTATTGTTTATCTACAGTTCCAGTCTAGCTTTAGTTGTCGTAGCAGTAGCGTTGATAGCGATCGCCTTCACTACCATCTCAGGTTTACTTAGCCGCCAAAAGATGGCACAATTTACTATGATGGTCAGGACTTATCGGGGTTAGATATATCGGCAGTGCGTAGACAAATTGGTGTAGTACTGCAAAATGGTCGCATCAATAGCGCCTCAATTTTTGAAAATATTTCTAGTGGTGCATTGGTGACAATGGAAGAAGCCTGGGAAGCAGTACGGATGGCTGGGTTTGCCGATGATATTAAGTCAATGCCAATGGAGATGCACACAGTCATTTCCGAGGGGGGTACAAATCTCTCAGGTGGGCAACGTCAAAGGCTATTAATTGCTCGTGCTTTAGTTTTAAAACCGAGAATTATAATTTTTGATGAAGCTACCAGTGCTTTAGATAATCGTACTCAAGCTGTAGTTAGTAGCAGCTTAGACCAGTTAGGAGTAACGCGCATAATTATCGCCCATCGCCTCAGCACCATCCGCAACGCCGACCGAATTTATGTGATTGAAGCCGGTCGAGTTGTTCAGCAAGGTAAGTTTGAAGAATTAGTGAATCAAAAGGGCTTATTTGCTAATCTGATGGCACGACAAATGGCGTAAGCTTTCAGGGGAAGGTGTACTTAAGCTTCCTAAAAATCAAATATGAATCCTATAGTATAAATTTATAAGAAGAATTCAGAACTCAGGAGCGGAGCCGGAGACGCTCCGCCGACCGTCAGAAAACAGGTATGAATTCTGTACGAGTGGGTGACGAATATTGGTTAAAACCGGACTTCGTCCCGCTGCGCTAACGCCCGAAGTCAAGCGAAAAAAATTAAAATATTCTCGCCATAAAACTCTATCCCTTTATGGGTAGAGTATTCTGAATTCTGAATTCTGTATTCTGACTCCTGTTTTATAGTTCATGCTCAATAAAACTGCTACAACAAAATACGCTTTATCACTGCACACTACAACTCCTGAATTAGGCATAGCAATCAGTAATTTTGTCGGCGACACTCGCTCTCAAGTCTGGAATTTGGGGCGTGATTTATCTAGCTTAATACATCAATATTTAATTGAATTTATCAAACCCCAAACTTGGGCAGATTTGTCCTATATCGCAGTTGCAAAAGGTCCTGGTGGCTTTACTGGGACTCGCATTGGTGTTGTTACTGCCCGAACCTTAGGACAACAATTAGATATTCCTGTATTTGCAATTTCCACTTTGGCTGCGGTGGCTTGGTCACAAGCAAGCAAAACCCAAAATCCAAAAACTCTTGCTGTGCAAATGCCAGGACAACGAGGGCAAATTTTTGCTGCTATTTATCAGGTGATACCAGATGCTTCTGGACTCATCGCTTTATTGCCAGATACAGTTATGACCCTAGAAGCATGGCAGGAAACTTTAGCTAATTGGAACACTAGTTATCAGCTAATTGAAGCCCAATCTGGGTTAGCAGCTACAGTAACAAGTATTTTAGAACTAGCTGAACTTGAGTGGGAACAAGGCAAGTCTCCTAATTGGTCAGAAGCTTTGCCTTATTATGGACAACATCCAGTAGAAATGTAAGTAGTACCGATTCACGGCGTTTGTAGTCAGCAAAAAGGACGCGGCGACGCGGCGACGCGGAGAGTTTTGAATATTAAAAGTTCATTCAATCGTCTAATAAAGTCATTAATGCTTGCAATTCCGAGTCTGGTGACTCTGATAACTCATGCCGCAGATCTAACAGTTGAGTTTGTAATGCTGTAACTACATTCACCATATTAGATTCTTGTGCGATTTTTAGCTGACTTTCTTTGATTCTGATTTTTCTTAACAGTTCATCTACAGCAGAAATTGAATCATAATCTTGAGAAATCATAGCCTTACACCTACTAGAAATTACAGGAGTAAAGTTAAACTTGTTGCTTACACATTGTCTCGCATCGTTTAAATTTTAAGTAAAAATTGTACATGCTATTGGCACAGACTTATCATCAGAGTGATTTTTTTTATTAAATAGTGCTGCAAATAAACAACACGGTTGACAAAACATGGCTTAATAGTCATTGAGCTATAGCAATCCGATTTGATTTGGAGAATCACTCGTAGAGGTAAGGAACTGGGGACTGGGAACTGGGGACTGGGAAGAAGGAATAAAGGTGTACCTAGTACAGCATGGCGTAAATAAACATACCATTTCAAATGGCGCAAGAGCTTGGAATATAATTCTTTTGACTTTTGACTTTTGACTTCACGGCGGTACTAGCTTCCCAATAATCAAATATGAGTCCTATATGACAGGACTTACGCAAAAAATAGCCCAAACCCTAATTTCCAGGTAGGGGCAATTCATGAATTGCCCCTACCGCATGTAGTTTTGCGTAAGTCCTATATGATAATTTTTCAGAAGAATAAGTATTTGCGATCGCACTACTACTTGCTAGAATTCTCAACAGCTGGTTAAGCATCTGTTAATGTTGAACCTCAACTTGGAAAATTAGTATAAAATTTCTCAATTTCATGGCAAAAGTTAATTGTATTTACTTAAATAGATTCTTTTGATGCCATAGTAACATTACATAATCAGGTTAGAGCGAACTTCAGACTACCATTGAACAGCACAGCAAGGTTATCTTTAGGACTGAATAATGGCATCTTTGGTTACATTTTCTGTAATTTCCTGCTTGCTAAAAAATGAGTCGAATGAAAATTCAGTACTGAAATGCTCAGGAGGAGTGAAATGGGACTTAGCGACGGACTTTTGAACCCAAACAAAAAAGCTATGGTCGTAGAAGACTGCTGCAACATGATCGAAACACAGGTTGCGTCCAAGTCAGGTATCAGCGGCATAGCTCTGAAAGCCGCCTTCGGGGCTTTAAAGGGAGTCAAACCTGGATACATTTCTTATGCTGTTGAACAGCTTTTGCCGGAATGCTTAACCGCGCTCGATCCCATCTGGGATGAAGGCGTCGAAAAAGGCGACCCAGTAGGGTATGTGATTGCGAATTCGTCATACACAGCAGACGCCCTCTTAGGTGTCACTGACGCGAGGCTTAAAACCGTGAGACGCCAAATCGTGCGAGGAACCTATGAAAAACTCCGCGGCTCAGCCAAAAAACACGTTGAGGAAGCGGTGCCAGACTTAGTTAACATTATCGATAAGCACAGCAAGGGATGAGGGAGATGAGGGGGATGAGGGAGACAAAGAAATATTTTCTTCCCCTGCTCCCTCCACTCCCCACTCCCCACTCCCTACTCCCTTTTTCAACCTAGTACTGAACCGAGTTTAACGGTAGGATAAATATAGACAGGATTTAATTGTATCTACTGTTTTCATGGGAATGACTGAGCCACCCGATCCTGACTCTCAGCAATTAAGTGAACTCACCGATAGTGTAACAAACAAATCGGTGGATAATTCTTGGAAAAATCGCATTGCTGGTGTCTGGAATCAAGCAACAACAGGTTTAACGCAACTCTTACCCGTAGAACAACTGGCACAGAGCATTGTTGATTGGTTTAGTGTTAGTGAGACTCAAGTTGCAGAGATTTTAGAGAAAGTTAGAGCCGAACTGCCAACCACAGAAGCCCTGTTAATTGGTAAACCCCAAGCTGGGAAAAGCTCAATTGTGCGGGGACTGACGGGAGTTTCTGCCGAAATTGTTGGTCAAGGATTTCGTCCCCACACCCAACACACCCAGCGCTATGCCTATCCTTCCAATGAACTGCCATTACTGATTTTTACTGATACGGTCGGATTGGGTGATGTTAATCAGGATACTCAAGTAATCATTCAAGAGTTACTTGGCAATTTGCAACAAGACACTCGTTCCGCCAGAATCTTGGTTTTGACGGTCAAAATCAATGATTTTGCAACTGAAACCCTACGACAAATTGCTCAACAGCTACGCCAGCAGTATCCAGATATTCCCTGTTTGCTAGCGGTTACCTGCTTACACGAAGTCTATCCCCCCGATACTGTCGATCATCCTGCTTATCCGCCAAACTTTGAGGAAGTCAATCGTGCATTCAATGGGATACAAGAAGCTTTTGCCGGACTAAGCGATTGCTGTGTACTCATTGACTTTACTTTAGAAGAAGATGGCTACAACCCAGTATTTTATGGCTTAGAAGCCCTAAGAGATACGCTCGCAGAACTACTCCCCCAAGCAGAAGCCCAAGCGATTTATCAACTATTGGATCGAGAAGAAGTTGGTAAGCAAATTGGCAACCTTTATCGTGATACAGCACGCCGTTACATTTTGCCTTTTGCGATTATGTCTGCAACCCTAGCCGCTGTGCCATTGCCATTTGCCACAATGCCAGTGTTAACTGCCCTGCAAGTTTCGATGGTGGGTATTTTAGGAAAATTATATGGGCAAACACTTACGCCATCCCAAGCCGGGGGTGTTGTGAGTGCGATCGCTGGTGGTTTCCTCGCACAAGCCATCGGACGGGAATTAATTAAATTTATACCAGTTTTTGGCAGTGCGATCGCCGCATCTTGGGCTGCCGCCTACACCTGGGCATTAGGAGAAGCAGCCTGCGTTTACTTTGGTGATTTAATGGGAGGTAAAAAACCCGATACCCAAAAAATTCAGTCAGTAATGCAAGAAGCTTTTCAGGCGGCACAAGAACGTTTTAAGAGGTAATCAACAGTAGCTGAAAATCTACCATGATGGACAGCTCGATCTATGAGTCCTTGCTGATTTGATTGTTGCAGTTCTGTTCCATTCTTTTTTCAAATTGGCATAACATTCCTATTACTACTGAATTCTGAATTGTGAATTCTGAATTCTGAAATGAGCCAATTTTGTTAAAATTAAAATAATACTCCTGTAAGTGAAGCAATGAATTCAAACGTAATTGGTGGAGACCTAGAAGTTTGCTGCACTTCTCCCATGACTGGGTTTTACCGGGATGGCTTTTGTCGTACAGGTGGCCAGGATTTTGGATCGCACGTTATATGTGCCGAACTAACACAAGAATTCCTTGAGTTTACTAAATCGCGCGGCAATGACCTGAGTACACCTGTTCCGGAATATAATTTTCCTGGACTCAAAGAAGGCGATCGCTGGTGCTTGTGTGCTTCTCGCTGGCAAGAAGCCCTTGATGCCGGCGTTGCTCCCCCAGTAATCCTTTCAGCAACTCATCCTAGAGCTTTAGAAGTAGTTTCTCTCGACGATCTCAAAAAACATGCCCTAACTTCTTCTTGATTGGGCATTGGGAATTGGGAATTGGGCATTGGGCATTGGGCATTGGGCACAAGAGGCAGAGGGGAAAAACTTACTGCTCCCCTGCTCCCCTACTCCCCATCTCCCCTGCTCCCCTGCTCCCCATCTCCCCTGCTCCCCCTGCTCCCCCTGCCTTCCCTGCTTCCATGCCCCATGCCCCATGCCCCATACCGTACTAACTCACCGGAACTTCCACAGGCAGTTTCAATACGTTAACAACCACACCAATTAATTTCGTGGGGTCAATTGGCTTAGGTAGATGCTGTTGAAATCCGGCTGCAAGCGCTTGTAAACGGTCTTCTTCTCGCGTGTATGCAGTTAAAGCGATCGCCGGAATGTGTCCGCCTTTTTCTGGTTCTAAAGAACGCAGTTTACGAATCAGCGTGTAACCATCTTGCTCTGACATCCCGATGTCACTAATCAGGATATCTGGTTTTGCTTGTTCTAATACTGCTAGTGCTTCATCTACTGACGCCACCGCAGTGGCAACTGCCCCATAGTCCTCAAACATAAAACTGAGAAAGTTACGGGTATCTGTTTCATCATCTACAACTAAAACTTTTAATCCAGCAAGGGGAGTAGAGACTTCAGGGGGAGAAATTTCTCCTGCTGCTTCTCTACTGGCTTTGTTTCCCCGATTGTCTTGTAGCAATGGCAGTTTCACAGTAAAGGTTGCTCCCTGTTCTGTGCCTGGACTTTCGGCCGAGATAGTCCCTTTGTGCAGTTCCACCAAGTGACGGACGATCGCTAATCCTAGTCCTAGTCCATTGTGCGATCGTGTTGTGGTGCTATCTGCTTGCCGGAAGCGCTCAAATACTTTCGGTAAAAACTCTGCACTGATGCCAATGCCTGTATCTATTACTTGAATTTGGGCGTATTGGAATTTTGGATTTTGGATTTTGGATTTTGGATTACTGCTTTCATCGGTATTTGAAGAATCTAAATTTTTACCCTCAGATTCCAATCCAAAATCGTCAATTGAAAATCCAAAATAGCTAGATAGTCTGACTTCTACCCGACCACCTTTATGTGTAAACTTAATGGCGTTTGTTAATAGATTCCAAACAACTTGCTGTAAACGGGCTGGATCGCCATAGACTGAACCAACCGTTGTATCCAAGACAGTATTTAATTGAATATCTTTCGCTTCTGCCAAGGGACGCACTGCTTCTAAAGCTGCCTCCATCACCGAGATCAAATTCACAGCACATACATTTAATCGCAACTGACCGCGGATAATCCTTGATACATCCAAAATATCCTCAATTAGTTGCATCTGAGATGTAGCGTTGCGCTCGATCGCCTCCAGGGCGCGAGAAGTGGCTTTATCGTCAAGTTTCTTAGAGCGGAGGATTTTTGACCAGCCAAGCATCGAAGTTAGGGGCGTGCGGAGTTCGTGGGAGAGAACAGCGAGAAATTCATCTTTCATCCGATTTGCTGCTTCTGCTTCCTGTCTCGCCGTTTGTTCTCGAATTACTTGAGCGCGGACTTCTTCTGCTTGCTTGCGTTCAGTAATATCTTCAAGCGTGCCTACATATCCCAGTAATTCCCCTTGACCGGAAAGCATGGGTGATGAACGAACCTGAACCCAACGAACATTACCATGAGTAGTTTGAAAGCGAAATTCTTCGGAGTAGTCACGACCTTGATTAATATAGGCAGACCAACTAGTAACTGCTCGTTCTCTATCTTCAGGATGAACAGATTCCAGCCATCTCTTTTCTAAACTCTCTGCCGCTTTCATGCCACAAATTGTCTGATAACGCGGATTCGTATACCTACAGCGTCCTTCTGTATCAATTTCAAAAATGCCAACTGGTGAGCAGGTACTCAGGGAACGAAATCTCTCTTCACTTTGCCTGAGTTCGGCATTAACGGCTACTAATTGGGCTGCTTGTAGCTTGACGGCTTCTGTTTTCTTAAATAGTTCTGCAAATACTGTGACTTTAGAAGTGAGGATATTGGGATCTATTGGTTTGAGTAAATAATCCACTGCACCTAAGGCATAGCCTTTAAATAGCATTTGGTCGCTGGTGCTGAAGGCGGTAAGAAAGATAATTGGCGTGTGACGCGATCGCCCCCGATTGCGAATCAAAGTCGCAGTTTCAAAGCCATCCATCCCTGGCATTTGCACATCCAACAAAATCACTGCAAAGTCCTGATGCAGCAGACACCTTAAAGCTTCTTCCCCAGAAGTAGCTCTCACCAGATTCTCACCCAGTTTTTCTAGGATTGCCTCTAGTGCGAGTAAATTTTCCAGTTTATCATCTACCAGGAGGATGTTTACTTTGGGTTCCATCTGCATGGGTTCATTTCCGTGATAAGTAACAAAGCTTGACTATTTGGTCAGCAATGTCTGAGAGTGTCAAAATCCAGTCTACTGCAACAGCAGAAATTGCCGCCTCTGGCATAATGCTGCTCTCTGCTGTGGCGGGTTCCTGTACAATAGTTATTCCTCCCCGCGCTTTTATTTTTTTTAAACCTTGCATACCATCATGATTGGCTCCTGTCAATATTATACCGATAACTTGCTCACCATAGATATCGGCTGCCGACTCAAATAATACATCAATTGATGGTCGGGCATAGGAAACAGGCTCATCTGTTGAAAGAGCAAAGTGACCTGGTTCAACGAGCAAGTGATAATCTGCTGGAGCTAAGTAGATATGCCTTGGTAGTATTTCGTCTTTGTCTTCTACTTCTTGAATCGGTAAGGAAATGGATTCTTGTAATAATTCCTGGAGTGCCTTGTTCGACTCTTTGTGACGGTGTTGGACGATGGCGATCGCTACTGAAAAATCCGCTGGCAACCTTTGGAGAATGATTTTCAGCGCTGATAATCCACCTAATGAAGTACCAATCACCACAATTTTAAATGACACCAATTTAATCCTCATAACCGCCGAATATGGGCATTAGGCATGGGGCATTGGGAATGGGGAAAGGGAAAGGGGTAAGGGGGAAAGGTTAAATTTATCCCTTTACCCTTTACCCTTTAACCTTTACCCTTTACCCTTTAACCTTTACCCCTGCCCCTTTGCTCCCCATCCCCCTCATCTCCCTCATCTCCCCCATTCCCCATTCTCCATTCCCTACTTCTCCCGCAACTACTGAAGATTATATATTTTTGTCATTTGCTTTACAAATAAATATTTTATAAATGTGAAATACTTTACATAAAAATATCATCTTTATGTTTAATAAAATTTTAATTATGCATAATCAGATACATTTAAAAAACATTATTTTTGCTAGATAAATAATGTTTTAAACTTTAATCTTTTATTTTTTGACAATTCATAAAAATTTACTTAAGCTAAAAGGTAGGTTAAGCAAATTAACAAACGACAGCGATTTTGTTTAGCTCCATTAACAATTGCTGTTGCAGAGTATCGGCATGAGGAAAAAATCGCCAGCAAAAGTATTGTCTGTAGGCGAATTAACCAGATTTGACTACAAAAAACTAAGACATGACTAAGCAGATTGCACCGCGCAAATATTAAACCAGTGAACAGTTATCAAGATTTCAAAGGGGGACTGATAACTTGAGAATTCAGAATTCAGAATCCCGAATTCAGAATTAATAAGGCTGGGATAACCAAGGTTAATAATTTTAACAAAATCAAGCAGGTATAAAACCATTGATTTTCTAGCCATTCTGACTCCTGATTCCTGACTCCTGACTCCTGAATTCTGAATTCTGAATTCTGACATGATAACTGCTGAACAGATTCGGGTCATTTATTGATGGATACTTGTGGTGATGTTAGTGAGTGTCCATAAACCTTTGAAGTTAGCCTCAAATGCGGTAAATATGTCCAGGAGAACACAATGCTTGAGTATTTTACATCTTTGAATGACCACAATTTGCCGTATCCAGATACGATTCACCCCATCGTTGTCCACTTCATAATTGCGATGGTGTTGTTTTCCTTCTTCTGCGATGTAATTGGCTATTTCACTGGTAAAACTCGCCTGTTTGAAGTGAGTTGGTGGAATATGTTTGTCGCTACGATCGCCATTTTCGTAGCCATCATTTTTGGTCAGTTTGAAGCCGGTTTGGCACAACCTTACAGCCTAGCTAAATCGGTGCTGAATTTGCATACGTTGATTGGTTGGTCGCTTTCGGGAATCATCGCGGCGATTACAGCTTGGCGCTATGTAATTCGTAGCCGTAACCCGCAAAAAGTACCGTTTTATTATCTCGGAGCCGGACTAATTTTAACTTTAATAGTTGGCTTGCAGGTATATCTCGGAGATCAACTTGTTTGGGTGTATGGACTGCATACAGTACCAGTTGTAGAAGCAGTAAAGGATGGTTTATTGCCATGAACTCAGAACTGATTGACCAATTGAACGGACAACTAGGCACAAACGGACTACCTTATACAATTCCCATTCATCCCAACTTAGTCCATCTGACACTGGGTTTATTCATCATTGGCATGACCTTTGATATCGTTGGTGTCTTGTTTCCCTTCCAAAAATGGGTCTTCAAATTTTTGGGAATTACTGTGGAACGTGACAACTTCTTTGAAGTTGGCTGGTACAACATGTTCGCTTCCTGCATCATTACATTTTTCACAGTGGGAGCAGGTTTTTACGAAATGCTGTTGGCAACGCCACCAGCTGATGTGAAAAGTGCCTGGGGATTGCAGGCAATGGAAACCATGCTTTGGCATGGTGTCGGTGGTGTGTTCTTATTAGCGGTGATTGTTGCCATGACCATCTGGAGAGGATGGCAGCGCTTCGTTTGGAGCAAACAAGAATATAGACAGACAGATAGACAAGTGCAATGGATCTATCTGTTCGCAGGCATAGCAATCATGTTCATTATGTACATCCACGGCACACTAGGAGCGCAATTAGCCGCCGAGTTTGGTGTACACAACACAGCAGATAAATTACTGCGACTAGGCCAAGACCTCAACACAACACTCAAATAAGTCGTTATTGGTCATTTGTCATTTGTCCTTTGTCATTTGACCAACGACCAATGACCAATGACCAATGACCAACGACCAACGACTAACGACCAACGACCAATGACCAATGACTAACGATCAATAACCAATGACTAACGATCGATAACCATGAAAATCCAGAAGATTTTAAATATTTTGACACTGCTTACAGGCGCGATCGCGGTGACTGCTACTAGTCTCTGGATCGGCAAACAAGCTTACTCTTGGCTTCCTCCACAAGCAGCAGCTGAATCCCAACTAATTGATAATTTGATTAGTTTCTTAGTAACCCTTGGTAGCTTCATCTTCTTGGGAGTAACGAGTACTCTGATGTATTCTGTGATCTTCCATCGGGCGGTTAAAGATGACTTTACCGACGGCCCCGCAATTGAAGGTAATGTCACCTTAGAAGTTGTCTGGACAGCAATTCCAATTTTGTTGGTGTTTTGGATTGCGGGTTACAGCTACCAAGTCTACGAACAAATGGGAATCCAAGGCCCGTCCCAACTAGTTCACCTGCATAATCCATTGGGAATAGAATCAGCTTATGCAGCAACAAAAGACTCACCAGATACGGCTTTAGCTGAACCCGTCGAAAAAATTGACGTATTAGCCAAACAATGGGCTTGGGTATTTCATTATCCAGAGAAAGATGTCACTAGTACTGAATTGCATTTACCGAGCGATCGCCGGGTGCGTTTAGCGCTAAACTCACAAGACGTTCTGCACGGCTTTTATATTCCTGCATTTCGCCTCAAGCAGGATATTATTCCCAACCATGCGATCGACTTTGAATTTACTCCTATCCGTCCCGGCCAATACCGATTGACCGATTCCCAATACAGCGGCACATATTTTGCCACCATGCAAGCAAATGTGGTTGTTGAATCTCCTGAAGATTACCATCAATGGCTCTCCCAAGCCGCAACTCAAAAGCCATCCTTAGCCAAAAACCAAGCAGCTTCTGAGTATGCTCAAACATCCCATCAATCAGTTCAAACTGGTTGGGCTACAGTTCCTCCCGCCGCACCTCCTCTAGTAAATTCGCCTGGTTGAAAATACCCCACCCACACGAATCAAACAAACTCTTCTTCCCCCTTCCCCCTTCCCCTTTCCCCCTTCCCCCTTCCCCTTTCCCCCTTCCCCCTTCCCCTTTCCCCCTTCCCCCTTCCCCTTTCCCCCTTCCCCCTTCCCCCTTCCCCTTTCCCCCTTCCCCCTTCCCCTTTCCCCCTTCCCCCTTCCCCTTTCCCCCTTCCCC
>JAESFX010000349.1_pt1 | contig 16878 bp, 19 predicted proteins | sample 9269501 | NCBI WGS metagenome assembly JAESFX01 (sample SAMN14515570, study PRJNA621655) | algae metagenome | isolation source: Desmonostoc geniculatum HA4340-LM1 and co-occurring heterotrophs from cave... | place: USA: Maniniholo cave, Kauai, Hawaii | collected 2009-07-28
CCACGGCTGCAAATTAGTTTTGATGTCTCTGGTGAACACTGGCAACTTTCCCACCCAAATGGTAAACCTTTTACGACATTTGGGGAATTAATGGCACAGTCTCAAGCTGCACAACAAGAAGCCCAAGTTGCACAACAACGACTGCAACAAGCAGTACCTCGACTACTGAGTATGGGATTAAACCGAGAACAAGTAGCTGATGCTTTGGCATTGACTGTAGAAGATGTGGAAGCGATCGCCATAAATCTCTGATACGATGACGCAAATCAAATTAACGTCCGGTTAATTACAACCAATTACCAACAAGAACATAAGCCGCCCAATACCCTGGACGGCTGTAGTAATGAGAGCTATGAAATTATCAGATTTATCGACAGAAACTCTAGAAAAAATTAAGTTAGTTAGGTGGGATAGAATTATTGAGAAACATGAAGGACCAGAAGATTGGGAATCGGTTTTAAGATACGACGAGCCAGAATTTTTGGAAGTAGAAGGATGTCCAATATTATTACCTGTAGATATATCACATCACCCTAATATCACTATACTACGTTGTATTTGGAGTGCAGATAGAAATTCTGTAACACTCTTTCTATCTGATACTACCTACGATGACGATCCCTTTTTTTCTGGATTTCTCGCAGTGTGCGATCGCCTGAAAAATGAAGAATTTTTCTTAGCAATTTTGTACCATGAATGGTTTGTTATTGAAAGAGCCGCAGTTTTTGAATAATAGATTCTTAATACCTGAAAACGCCTGTAAAATTCAGTCTGTACTATGCCTAAAGATACAAGCTTTTTGTCAGTAGTTTATGCGATCTTCAATTGAGGAAAGTAGTTATCTTTTGATCGGGGATTATGCCGCAATACTTTGGACAATTGCACACAACTGAGCCGGCTTGGTCAATTCTCTTAGCAGTACAAGCAATACAACAAGACGATCGCCATGTCCTGTTAAAATGCGGCAATCCCTGTGTGAAGATTAGCGTTCTAGCACCGAACTTAATTCGGGTACGCATGACCCCAACAGGTGAATTTTTACCCAGGCGATCGTGGGCAGTGGCACAGGCGGATGAAGAATGGTCTAAAGTGCCGTTTAAGGTACTTGAAAAAGCAGAGACTATAGAAATTACAACTGAGCAATTGTCTGTTGTCATCTCCCGCGATCCTTGTCGTATCAAGTGCTTCGACTCAGCAGGACAGCCCTTTGCCCAGGACGCAGACATGGGGATGGGGTGGCGCACTGGTACTGTTGCTGGGTGGAAACGCATAGAAAGCGACGAACATTTCTATGGTTTCGGTGAACCCACTGGCTTGCTAGATCGGCGATCGCAACTGAGAACCAACTGGACAACTGATGCCCTTGATTACGGGATTTTGACAGACAGCATGTATCAGGCGATTCCCTTTTTTATCGCCTTGCGTCCGGGATTAGGCTACGGACTTTTTTTCAATACTACTTTTTGGAGTCAATTCGATCTGGGTGTCCAGCAGCCTGGAGTCTGGGGGATGGAAACTCAAAGCAGTGAACTGGATTACTACATTATTTATGGGCCAGAACCCGCAAAAATTCTTGATACTTACACCCAGCTAACCGGACGAATGCCTTTACCACCTCGATGGTCATTAGGTTACCACCAGTGTCGCTGGAGTTATGAATCACAGGATATAGTACAGAAATTAGCCCATGAATTTCGTCAGCGGCAAATTCCCTGTGATGTTATCCATTTAGATATTGACTATATGAACGGCTACAGGGTTTTTACCTGGAGTCCCAAACGGTTTGCTAATCCGAAAGAATTAATCCAAAATCTCAAACAAGATGGTTTTAAACTAGCAACAATTATCGATCCAGGGGTCAAGTACGAGCCAGAGGCAGATTACAAAGTCTTTGATGAGGGATTAAAGAACGATTATTTTATCCGTAAAACCAATGGCCAGCTTTTTCACGGCTATGTTTGGCCTGACAAAGCTGTGTTTGCTGATTACCTGCGGCAAGAAGTTCGAGATTGGTGGGGAAGTTTACTCAACAGTCTAACCGAGGTTGGTGTTGTCGGCATTTGGAATGACATGAATGAACCGGCACTAGACGATCGCCCATTCGGTGACCCTGGTAACAAAATTTCCTTTCCCCTTGATGCAGTCCAAGGGCCAAGCGATGAGAGAACTACCCACGCTGAAACTCATAATCTGTACGGGCTAATGATGGCACAGGCATCTTATCAGGCACTTGCAAAATCCCGCCCGACAGAACGCTCTTTTTTCTTAACACGCTCCGGATTTGCTGGTATTCAGCGTTGGTCAGCAGTATGGACAGGCGACAATCAATCTCTGTGGGAACACTTAGAAATGTCCATACCAATGCTGTGTAATTTGGGGTTGTCAGGCATTGGCTTTGTGGGTGCTGATATTGGCGGGTTTGCGGGGAATGCGACGGCAGAATTATTTGCTCGTTGGATGCAGCTAGGAATGCTTTACCCCTTGATGCGGGCACATTCAGCATTAACCACAGCACAACATGAACCTTGGACATTTGGCGATCGCGTTGAAAAAATTTGCCGCGAATATATTCAACTCCGTTATCGATTACTGCCCTACATTTACACCCTTTTCTGGGAAGCTGCAACCACTGGCGCACCAATTCTGCGCCCCCTGCTTTATCATTTTCCCAACGATCCCAAGACTTTCGCCCTCGCAGATGAAGTAATGCTTGGTTCATCATTACTCGCAGCACCAATTTATCGCCCCGGTGTTGAACATCGTGCTGTATATTTACCTGAAGGTCGCTGGTATGACTGGTGGAGTGGTGAGGCTTTTACAGGGCTAACCCACATCTTGGCACACGCACCACTTGAGCAAATGCCATTATACGTCCGTGGTGGCTCCATTATTCCCATGATACCAGTCATGCAATACGTAGATGAACGTCCCATAAACCAAATGACGCTACGGATTTGGAAGGGCGTAGGTGAATTTACCCTTTATGAAGATGACGGTCACACCTTTGAGTACAAAACAGGAGCCTTTTGCACAACAACTTACCGCGTTTATTTACAAGGTGAACAAACCATTGTTGAAATTGCAGCCAGACAAGGGAAGTTTTCACCTGCAACGCGTAAAATTATTGTGGAGCTAGTCGGCGTTGGCGAACAAAGCTTTATTGATGATGGCACGGCACATCAGTTAGAGTTTTCTATTTAATTTTACCTTCCTCAGTGCTGAGTCCACAGTAAATTAAAACGGGTAGGGGCACAGCCATGTTCCCTACAATTATCTGTACCTCACTTATTTTCTGGTGGTCCTAAATTGGCAATTTCATAACCATTAGGATAACTGCGAATGGGAGAATCGCTAAAAAATTGAGATTGTTGGTGCGGTGGTAAAAAACGCAATGTTAGACCGCGCAATTTTAGGATACTTGCAATAGCAGTTCGTAGCAATTGCGAAGGATGTTCAAAACCAAAAGCATCCAACATTGGATCGTCAAGTCAAGCGTAGACGAGGGGTTTGAGGGGCGATCGCATCCACCAAGGAAACCAACTTAAAAACAGATCGCGGGTTGCTTCACCAACTCGACGATTAGTGTCGGAATAGCGAAAGTGTTGGCGTTCGTAGTCGAGATTATAGCGTTCAAATTCCTCGTAGGTTGGAGGGATATTTTGAATATGCATTCGCTGACCTATTTCTCGCCAAAAGTAAAAAGATGCTAATTTTTCTTTTTCACACATCCATCGCCAGCCAAACCGAGTATTCCAACGGATGGGATCGTAAATGAAATTTTGCTTTCTCCTGACATCAGTAGAGATATAAATTCTTAGTTGCTCTCGGTTTTACCCCACCCTAACCCTCCCCTTTCTAAGGGGAGGGAACTAGATTTTACGGTTTCCCCCCTTTCTAAGGGGGGGATTAAGGGGGGTAATTCGACTTGCGTGTACACCGTACCTTGCTAAGGGGAGGAGAGACAACATACCCCATAGTCAATTGCTAAGCTATGGTCACATCTGGTGATAGGTAAACATCTTGAATGGCGTGAAATAACTTCACACCTTCTTCAAGGGGACGCTGGAATGTCTTGCGTCCAGAAATTAATCCCGAACCACCAGCGCGTTTGTTAATAACGGCGGTGCGAACTGCTTCAGCGAAGTCATTTTTGCCAGTAGCACCACCAGAATTAATCAGCCCCGCACGTCCAGAGTAGCAATTGAGTACTTGGTAACGAGTCAAATCAATCGGGTGGTCAGTTGTCAATTCTGTGTAAACTCGTTCGTCGGTTTTGCCGTAACTCTTACCAGTCGCTTTGGCAACTGCTCCGTAACCATTGTTACATTCGGGTAACTTTTGCTTAATGATGTCGGCTTCAATGGTTACACCTAAATGATTTGCCTGTCCGGTGAGGTCTGCTGCAAGGTGGTAATCTTTATCTTGTTTAAAAGCGTTGTTTCGCAGATAGCACCAGAGAATAGTCGCCATCCCTAATTCATGGGCGCGTTTAAAGGCTTGGCTGATTTCTCGAATTTGCCTGGTAGACTGGTCTGAACCAAAGTAAATTGTTGCACCAACCGCCGCCGCCCCTAAATTCCAAGCTTGTTCGACATCAGCAAACAATACCTGGTCAAATTGATTCGGGAAGGTCAGCAATTCGTTGTGATTGATTTTGACAATAAAGGGAATTTTATGGGCATATTTCCGTGATACGATACCCAATACTCCCAAAGTACTTGCAACAGCATTGCATTCTGCGGCGATCGCCAACTTGACAATATTTTCTGGGTCAAAGTAAATCGGATTCGGCGCAAAAGACGCAGCGGCGGAATGTTCGATGCCTTGGTCTACTGGGAGGATGGACAGATAGCCTGTGTTTGCCAGACGGCCAGTAGAATAGAGTAACTGAAGATTACGCAATACTTGAGGATTGCGATCGCTATTAATCCAAACTCGATCTACAAAATCCGGCCCCGGCAAATGTAATAAATCCTTTGAAACCTTTGCTTTGTAAGTAAGCAGGTCTTCTGCCTCTTTACCTAGCAATGACTCGATAGAATTAGTCTCTATGAGCGTTGTAGTCATAGCGTTTTCCTCAAAAGTTGAGCAAATGACCTTGCCTTTAAGATAGCATTTTAGGCAGAATTCAGGAGTCAGAATGGGCTACGCCCCGCTACGCTAACAGAATTCAGAATTCAAAATTCAAAAGACAGGCAATAAATTTTTTCAAAAATCATTTATGATTGCTGTATTTATCAATTTTTGAACCCGATTCAAATAAAATTCCTGATTTTTTTGTAATCGAAATGGGATTTTAAATTCTGATGATGTTGCTATTGCTGTATGGTGTATGCTGTTGGTGAAGAAAAGGAGTAAAATTTGCTGCGGTTTTGAAATAAAATAAAACTTGCTACTGCTATGAGCAAATAACCAAATCCTCGTTGCAAGTGTCTAGGCTGTACAAACTGAGAAAGATAAGCTCCACTAATTGTTCCTACGCTGGCAGCAATTGTAAATGAAGCCTGAAAGTATTGATGCAAGCAGGTATAGTCACTCGTCAGCCACAAGGAATTAGTGTTTTTTACCAAATTGCTGATCCGATAATTTTTGAGCTATGTGAGCTGGTGTGCGATCGCCTTGCGATTCGTTTGCAAGAACAAAGCCAACAGTTAGAGCAACTCCAAGCACTACGCCAACCGTAAAAATGTAGGTAACTGAAAGTTTTTTCAGAGGGATTAAAGGGTGTTTATAAAGTAAAAAGAAAATTATTGTAGAGTGTGTTGAACGCGTATTTCGAGATGATTTGTCATGAATAATAGGCTATGGAATTTCACGTTATACCAATTTTCTGTGAACTTGCACATTATTTTGACCCCTCCTAACCTCCCCTTGGTAAAGGGAGGTTAGGAGGCGATGGGGTTCTTTCTATGCATCTTCATATGGAAATGGTATTAACTGTAAACAGTCATCAGTTAACAGTCAATTGTGGTAATAATTGTTAAGAGAATAAATAAACGCCATGAGTAAATTTCAAATCAATATCGACTTCAGCAATATAGATTTAGCTGCCCTAGAGACAGAAGAAGATTTTGAAAGAGAGGCAAAAATATTACTGCCAAAGGTACTGGTAAAACTAGGTGAAAGTGTCGGCGAAAAAACATGGGAAGAATTACAGCAAAAACTCGCAGGTTCTGGAGGAAAACTCAAATCTTCTCCAAGCGAAAAACGTCGGTTTATTCAAGAAACAGGAAGAACTTATCAACGAAATGCCAGCAACAGAGAAAAGCAAGAGTTACAGGTCTATATAATAGAGCAATTACGCCAGCACAAGCAGCAAAATTATAGGTAATACCAATTTAAAAAATCATAGCGATAGATGGATAGCCAAAAGCGATTACTACTAATGCTTAATACTTTGCAACAAACAGTAGACCTAAAAGTTCTGCAATGGCTGCGCCCGCCGAATGCATCGCAGAACTTTTAGGTCTACTGACTTTGACGCTCACTCTTGCATTCCAGTATATAAAAGCCTTACAAATAAGCGGACACCATCATTTTTCTTGAGAGTTTCATAAGACGGACTTTCACAGTGACCAATTGCACGGAGATCTGACAACAGTTCTGGATGGAATTGGCAAGTAAAGGAGCGTCGAATTTTCTTGGTTTCAAAGTCTTTGTAGTTAATACAGGTAGCGGAACACTCTGTAACTATTTCACCGTCGATCGCAGTTGAACAGAGAATTTCAACGGCATCAGGGAGTTGTATTAGCCATGATAAAGGACTTCCAGCGATTATGTGTCGATAAGGAACAATAGCATCATGAATACTTCGGTAAGCCCAGTTAGCAAATAGTATTGCCTCTTCGTTAACTTCATCTGAATGAAACATTGAAATTGATACTTCATGTTCATATTGAATTGTTGTGTCAATTACACCTTCATGGGTGTCAGCAGTAATATCATGAGCATGAATGATTTCCCAGGGAATACCTGAAACTTTGCCATCGGGGGACTGATAAGGTAATAGCACGCGATCGCCAACTTCTTTTAATTCGTTGCGCGTCACTGCAAAATGATTGTCATTCCACCCAGAAGCAACCAAGCGTCCATCACGCTTTTTGACTTGAAGTGTTTCGCCCATAGTTGCAATGCGTTGCACAACCTCTTGCAGTGAGTTCAGTGCTTTCGCCTCATTGTCACGTTCTAGAGATTTTGTACCCAAGACTTCTTTGACTGATCGGTGAATCAACCGGATATGACATTCAGCAGCTAGTTGATGTCCTACACAAATGAAGATCGCAGGAGCGCTAATAGGCGATCGCGAGATCAGTAATTTTTCCACTAAGGCAAACATATCTTCTCGTGGACAAACCGGACTTGTCCAAGTGGATGCATCATAGACCGACGGATCGCCTCCTTCTATTACCACTGCATAACCCGAAGTAATTGCTGGAACAACTAATTCTGGATCGATAACTCCAGTTGACCAAGCAGGAAACAATATTGAGTCCATATCGGCAACTTTCTGAGCAATATAAGCAATGTTTTTGGAAGCCCGAACTTCTTCGCCAAGAGTATTAACGCCCACATGTTCCCACGGCTCAATAATAATCACCGAATTGCGTAATAACTTGGGATGCAACAACAGAAACTCCAAGTCTGCCCGAGAATTAATCACCTTTTCTAATGGCTTTCCATGTCCCCATTCAAAAATGTCGTTAAGAGCAACAATTTCTTTTTCAGAAAATGGATCGATAGACGTTCTATCTGCTAAAAAACGACCAAGTAAAATATGTGCAGATTCAAAATCTGTGTAGCCTTCATGTAAATAACCAGGAATTAATCGCCAGTCATTTGTAGTTTGAATTTTATCCAAGTTCTGATCTTGATTCATTTTTACTCTCAGAATGGGAAATCAAAACTTATTTTCTCATAAGATTTCCGAGTCTGCTAGTCACGTCTTTAAGAGCGATCGCCTCACCCAACCACTGATATCATGTCCGGTTAAAGACTTATCATTAAGGCAGCAGGGGGGCAGAGGAGCTCTTGAGCAGAGGGGAAGGGTTTTTGGTTTTCTGCATAGATTCGGGAATCATAACTAATTAGCCGGACACGATCTGACTATAAAGTGTAGTTATATGACTTCAAAAGCGCTGTAAAATAATTCTGGTGATAATTAGTAAAGGGGATAGATGACATTCGCTTATCGCAAAGCACCCATCCCCGAATAGCTGCCCAGATCGTGAAACCTGGAATCCTATAGTCCGGTATCTAATAATCCCAGTATCGGCCGAGATATGTTGATTGTCACCCGGATAGATACTGATTTATCTGTCATGGGGCATGGGGCAGAAGAGGCGGAGGAGCAGAGGGGCAGAGGGGCAGAGGGGCAGAGGGAAAACCTAAAGCTCCCCTGCTCCTCTGCTCCCCTGCTCCCCTGCTCCCCTCACTCCCTCATCTCCCTTATCCCCGCGTCCCCCCATCGCCAACAACGCTGTGCCGTAAGCAGCTTCGGTATATGTTGAGGTGATGACAGGCACTTTTAAACACTGTCCACGAATAGCAGTCCAAGTGTCATTTGCTGCGCCGCCACCAGCGGTATAAACGCGAGTCAACTTGTCTGCTCCCATTTGTTGTAATAATTCATACCCTCGTGTTTCTATACGGGCAATACTTTCTAACAAGCCATGTAGAAATTCCACTGGGTTAGCTGGGCGTGGTTCCAATCGTGGGGGTAAATTGGGATCGTTAATCGGAAAGCGATCGCCTGCTTTCAACAATGGATAATAATCTAACTCGCTGGCTTTTGATACATTAATCTCACGGCTAAGGCTTGCTAACTCAGCGTTGGTGAAAAATTTCTGTAGCACTGCACCCCCAGTGTTAGAAGCACCCCCAGTCAACCACAATTTACCCAAGCGATGGCTATAAATTCCATACCGCGCATCCTCTACACGGGTACGACTCAAAAGTTTGAGTACCAGCGTCGAACCCAGGGAAGTCACGGCTTCACCAGGTAATTTTGCCCCACTGGCAAGAAAAGCGGCAATACTATCAGTTGTCCCAGTACACACCAAACAATCGCGCCGAAAACCAAACTTATCTGCAATTTCACAACGTAATTCTGCCACGGGAGTACCAGGTGGCAAAACTCTGGGTAGTTGAATCGGTATTTGCAACTTTTGCAGCCATTCTGGGTATTTCAACTCTTCCACGTCATAACCCAGCTTTAGGGCGTTGTGGTAGTCGCTAATGCCTAAATACCCATGCAGCAGAAATCCTAGCCAATCTGCTTGATGCAGGAAATATCTCGCTTCACTAAAAGAAGGTAATTGCTTCATCCAAATCAGTTTGCTCAAGCTAGAGGTGGCACTTAAGACGGTATGATTGGGGGGTGCTATGCTCCTCAAATCATCTAGCACAGATGATCCCCGCGCGTCGTTGTACAATAGCGGTGCATCTATTGGCTTACCAGCAGCATCCACAAGCAAGACAGTGGAAGAAGTACCGTTAATGGCGATCGCCCCAATTTTTCGCCGCAATTCCTCAGGTATGTGTTCTAGCAGCGCAAACAAAGCCTCCTGCCAACAACTCGGCATCACCGCGACTGGTAAATCCTCAAAAGGATATCGAACCTCAGCCTGGATGCTAGCTTTGTCATCAATCACCACACCGCGTGCGCCAGATGTCCCGAAGTCGATACCCAAATACAAACCCATAGATTTATAAATTTTTTTAATGGATAATAACTAACGACTACCGATCAATAACTGCTTTTGTTGCATCTTGTAACAAGATCTTCCACGAATCTGGCAAAACAAGGAAAAGTAGTAAACGAACAGTTCAAAATCTATTCAACTTAGGAGATTAAGAGCCATGCCTATCTTAGACACTCTGTACATCGCTCAAGTATCTTCCCTCTCAGATACTCAAGTGTACATCGCTCTAGTTGTGGCGTTGATTCCAGGAGTTCTAGCTTGGCGCTTAGCCACAGAACTTTACAAATAAGGCTACGATGTGACACAGTTGAAAAGCTAATAACCCTGGCATTACGGGGGTGCAATTTTCAAACGCTTACGGTTTTACGCCCTGAGTAGTTATGAAGCTCTGCACTTACGTAAGCCAGGTTATTTTTTAACTTGTGCAGCACTTGTAGCTATTTCCAAAAAATGAAGTAATATGACAGCTAAATCAAGCATTCAAGAGTGCTGAGTCCTGTTAGCTTTCTTCTCGACGAGAGGCTGCGCCAACGCCCCCCTACCGCTAACAGCACTCTTGATAGTTATTCCCTTCACCAAGAGAGGTTATTTTTTAGGATCATGAACGCGATTCAACCTTCGAGACCACCGTTAGAACCGATACAAAAACGCCGAGTCATTCCCCGCCCAAAGCGGCATCTTCGTCAACGTTCTTACCAAGTGATGGCATTGGAAAGTACTGCCAAGATCGCTGTTAATCTTTTCATTACAGCCGCCGCCGCATCTGCCTTGGTACAACTTTTGCCTTATCACTGGTTACAGCAAGAAAAATTGCGAGAAATTCACACTGAAGTCAACTTGATGCAAGGACACGTCAACAATTTACAGGCAGAATTTAGCCGTAACTTTGATCCCCAGCAAGCTAAAAGTATTAGGCAACAACAAGGATATCGATTCGATCCCAGCCAGCGTCGGGTGGTGCTGATGAATCAGGATGGGAGAGTAATTGAACAAACAGATTTATTACCCTAAGAGAAATATCGAATTTGGGATTATTCTGTTCCTTGTGATTTTGGCTACGTATAAACCGGGTGAAAATTTATATTATTGCTAATAAATAACAGCGTCCCTATACTCCAATTGCAAATTCAAAATGAAGAATTCACTTGAATTTGCCAGAATGGCTCATCTACCAATTAGGACGCTCAGGAGATAGCAGATCGTTAAGCCAATTTTCGAGTTGTAAACGCAAGCGATAACCAGTAACGTCCTTACTGTTGTTTATAGGAGGTAGTTGAGTAAGGGCACGACGATAATCCGCGATCGCACAATTCCAGTCACCCCAAAGATGATAAGTTCTGCCACGTTCAGCCCAAATGTGACCTTCCAGTTGACCGAAAAGCAGTGCTACCTCAAAATTCTCAATTGCCTCTTCGTATTGACCCAAATCGCGTAAAGTAATGCCTCGGTTAATCCACGCCCGGACGTAACGAGGATTCAAATTAATCGCCTCACCATAGTCGGTGAGTGCTGCTGCTAATTCCCCACAAGCAGCGTAGTAATTTGCTCGATTGTTGTAAGCACTAGGCAAATACGGGTTTAGTTCGAGGGCGGTGTTATAGTCGCAAAAAGCTTTTTGCATTTCACCACTTTGGAAATAAATCAGCCCCCGGTTGTTGTAGTGAATTGCATTGTCAGGATGGCGGAAAATTAGTTGGCTCAAAAGTGCGATCGCTTCAGTATAATTTCCTTCTTGAGCCAACTTCAAAGCATAAGAGCGTAAGTAACTGTCCTCTAATTCACTGCGATCGCTTGTTCTCTGATGTTGATAATTATTGGTATTATTGCTAACAAGTTTTTTATATTGATTACTTGGATGGTCACCGGAAGCTAAAAATGGGTGAATATTCATATATTTATGCCTAAAATGCCTGCTTTGTGAAATTAAATCTAGTTTTTATTTACTAGTGTATTTACTAATATGTCTATTTTTAGAGTATTTAAGGTTACGTGAAAACCATCCTCAGAGAGAACTTAACTACTCACATAAGTGGAAATCTGCGCCCTAAATAAACCATTGCTCCTCAAACCTAATCATGGATACTTGATCCCTCAGGTGAATTCCAGAAATAGCCAAGATAAATTTCCCAGATCGCTATCGCTGCGGGACTGGGGATTGGGGACTGGGGATTGGGGATTGGGGATTGGGGACTGGGGACGGGGACTGGGGATTGGGGATTGGGGACTCAAAAATTTGTTGTCAGTGTCTAGCACCACGCGACCAGTAAAAAATTAAAAATCCTGTATTTCTAAGCTTTTGAAACATTTGGAATGCTATTCTTATTCACGTCGCAATCTACAACTCAACTAGTAACAGCGACAAATTCGTAGAATGCCAACAAGCTTGATTAGTTACGGGGCTGGCGACAAGTTTTCCAATCCCCAGTCCCCAATCCCCAATCCCCAAACCTTAAATTTTGAGAAATTTTCTGATGACAACTGCAATTTCTTATCCCAATGCCCCCGATCTGGCAACCGATGATTACATTGTTATTGGCTTAGCAACCTGCTTCGTCAAGGAAGATGGAGAAGTTCATCAAATCGAAGTTATAGAACCGATTCCCTCTGCGGCTTTGGAAGCGCTGCTAAAGGGCATTCCTACCTCCTACAAGCTGGCTTGTGCAACAACTTTGGGATCTTTGCTGGATGGCGATTCACAATTCGTGCCAGATGGCTTTCCACAGTCGGCTCAATTCGGTGAGGAGTTTATACCACGGGTGTTTGCAGCAGCTCGTACTTACAAGCGTCGTGAGTCTGCAAAATCCCTCATTGCTTTGGGTACAACCTACACTGAATTCAAGTATTCCGTTGACCGTAAGCGGGTGCTAAATGCCACTAGAGTTATTACTAAAGAAGATAACGTTAAGCAGCATTCTCATACTCACAAAGTTCTTTAGGTAATTATGCTAAAACTTTACGGTAGCGCTCGTAGTCGAGCTTCCATAGTTCATTGGTATTTAGAGGAACTAGAAGTTCCCTACGAATTCGTCAAGCTTGATATGCAGGCGGGTGAACACCTCCAGCCTGAGTATTTGACAATTAATCCATTTGCAAGAGTTCCAGGAATTGTTGATGGAGATTTTCAGCTTTGGGAATCTGGGGCAATTTTGCTCTATTTGACGGATAAGTATGAAAAAGCTCCAGTTTCACTAGAAGAACGTGCTGTGATTTACCAGTGGGTGTTATTTGCCAATTCCACCCTTACTACAGCAGTTTTGGTAGAAGCAAATCGCGATCGCCAAATACCACGTTTGTTGACTACCTTAAGTGAAATTTTCAGTAAACAACCTTTTTTGCTGGGCAATGAATTCACTGTTGCTGATGTGGCAGTGGGGTCTGTTTTGAACTACATTCCTATGCTTCTAAAACTAGACCTCAGCCCTTACCCAGCGGTGTTGAATTATATGAAGCAATTGGCTGACCGTCCGGCATTTCAAAAAACTATCGGTGCAAGAACGTAAAAGGGACTGGGGATTGGGGATTAGGGAGATGAGGGAGATGGGGAGATGGGGGAGTGTGGGGAGTGTGCGGAGAGAGGGGGGAAAGATTTCTTCCCCATCCTCCCACACTTCCCACACCTCCCACACTTCCAATGCCCAATGCCCAATGCCCAATGCCCCATGCCCCATGCCCCATACCCCATGCCCCAATCCCTTTTACCGATAATTTGTAAATTGCAAAGCCACAGGATAGTCTTCTTGTTTTAGCCGCACAATAACAACTTGCAAGTCATCTTTAGATTTGGCAGAAACCCGTACAGCATCACCTTGAATTGAGGCTTGTACCTTTTTGAATTCGTCACGAATCAATTTGGAAATTTGTTTGGCGATTTCTTGACTGATGCCTTTTTTGAGTTTAATTTCTTGACGCACGCGGTTACCGCTTGCTGATTCAATTTTCCCAAAATCAAAGATTTTCTGGGAGAGATTACGCTTAGCGGCTTTTTCCCGCAGGATGTTGTGTACAGAATCTAAGGTAAACTCGCTGTCAGTACTGACATTAATGCTTTCTTCAGCCAACTCAACGGTAGTTTGAGTATCTTTGAGGTCATAACGGCTTTTGATTTCTCGCGCAACTTGATCGACAGCGTTAACCAATTCTTGTTGGTCAAAGTCGCTCACAATGTCAAAGGAAAAAGTAGAAGCCATAAAGTATTTTGGATTTTAGATTTTGGATTTTAGATTTTAGATGGGGTATGGGGCATGGGGCATGGGGCATTGGGCATTGGGCATTGGGCATTGGAAGTGTGGGAGGTGTGGGAAGTGTGGGAGGATGGGGAAGAAATCTTTCCCCCCTCTCTCCGCACACTCCCCACACTCCCCCATCTCCCCATCTCCCTCACTCCCTCATCTCCCTCATCTCCCTTATCCCCCAGTCCCCAGTCCCCATGCCCCATGCCCCATGCCCACTCCCCAATTAACTACTAGCTTGTATGATGCTCAGGAATATGAGAATAGCAGAGCCAAGGGAACCAATGCCAAACATTAACGATCGCAAAAGCGGTATATTCAAAATATAAAAAATTGAGTAAAGAAAACGGGCAGCCACAAAAGCGATCGCAGCCGTCGCTGCTGTAGAAGAATTTACACCAGTTACGTATGCCATGAATGCGGCTGCGGCAAATACCATAAACGCTTCAAAGGAGTTCTGATGTGCCCAGGTGGCTCTTTGAGCGTATGGTGGCAATTTATCAAACATAGCGCGAGGGGCAGAGAGATCGTACCCAACACGCACACGGGCATAAGCTACTACCAAAAATGGCACGTAAATTAGAACGGCAGCAGCAGCGATCAAGTACAAAAAAATTATCATTAGTTATTAGTCATTAGTCATTGGTGATTAGTCATTCGTCATTGGTCAAATACATAGACGTGTTTTGCTCTGCTCAACACAAACTAGGACAAAGCACAAAGGGCAAAGTCTGTAGAAAGATCCCGCAGCAGGGTATGCCGGCTTCCGGCAATAGCCTAGCTAAGCCGTGTCCCCCAACGTCTGGCTCCGCCATCCCCCAGTGTACGGAACTTTGTAAGAGAGGACAAATGACAAATGACTAATCGAAGTAGAAGAGTGTCACCACTTTTCTTTGTTCTTCTGCATCTTGACAAGTTTGCAACAAAGTGCGGCTGTCGTGAAACGCGAAGCAAATCAGTTGCTGGCAACGAGAGACAATTTCCTTGTTGCACAGGTAACTAGCTTCTGCAAGAGACAGATTATCATTACTGGGATTTTCCACTAAATGCATTACCTGCTCTAGTTGTTGGCGGGATTCCAAAGGCTGGCGTTCCAAGCTTTGGGGTAGAATCACCGTTAACAAGTTTGGATCGGCTCGCGTTGCTCCCCGGATGGCAGCAGAATTTGTACCTGTAGCACCAGAAGTGATGATCCGATTACCCGATAAAACTAGGGCATAAGTCATCATTTCAATAAGATTCTGATGCGTAATCGGCACATGACGAGAACCCAACAAGGCGATTCTTTTAGAACCCGTTTGCTGGATTGTCGCCAGTTCTTGCGCTAATGTATCTACGTTAATAAGGTCTGTTGACTGGCTCAAAGATAGACATGCATCAGATTAAACGACCCAGATATTCTACCAAAGAGCGTGTAGGTGCGAGGCAAACCTGAGTTAGACATTGCTACAATTTTTCAATTTTTTGGTTCAGTGACTGAATTACTCGATCGCACCAAGTCAGCCAATGCCTTTCATAAGTAGGGAGCAGGGGGCAAGGGGGAAAAAGAAAAAATTACCTTTTTCCCCTCTGCTCCCTGCTCCCCTGCCTCTTCCCATGCCCAATGCCGATCGCGCTAAGACAAAGCTGTTGCGGGAGTTAAACCGAGTTTAGATAACAGGCGGTCAATGTCAAAATGCTCAACCATCAGCTGGCGAATATACTGAACCTTAATCGGCTCGTGGAGGCGGACTTGACCAAAAGTGCGGTCAACAATTTCCACCGTGGTAAGGGTGTCTAAGTCAACGGATAAAATGGGAATTTCCAGTTCTTCAGCACGACTGAGAATGAACGGTGGAGGTGGTAGTTGCCCGGTGAGAATTAAACATTGGGTAGAAGTTTCCAAAGCAGCTTGCTGAATTTCCACGCGATCGCCTCCTGTTACCACTGCCATATTCCGGCGTTTGCGGAAATATTTCACAGCTGAGTTGACATTCATCGCTCCAATTGCCAGACTTTCCACCAATAAATCTAGGCGATCGTTGCGACACAGAACGTCAGCTTTTAATTGCTTAACAAGTTCGCCAACGCTGACACTCTTGAGCAAATCGCTGTTTGGCAGCATTCCCAGTACTGGAATATCCTGCTGTTCCAAAAACGGGCGCAACAGAGTGTCAACCGCTTTTAGTTGTGCCACAGGGATATCATTGATGACGACACCAATCAAGCGATCGCCTACACGTTGCTTAGCAGCCAATAATGCTTCAACTGAAAGCAAAGATTTATAGCGGGTTACTAACAGCACGCCAGCATCCAGTACTTCAGCCAGTTGTAACAAAGATAAGTCAAACAAATTGCCTTCAGACAAATCACCAGGTCCCTCTAGCAATACCAAATCTCCTGGCGACATTTGCGAATATTGCTGTAATAGCGACTGCTGATAATTGGTTTTGTCCTCCCCACGCAAGCGTTTTTGCACATTTAGTTCATCCAAAGCCAGCATTGTAGGTGCAACACGGTTTTCCGGCAAATTGAGGCTAAGAGCGATGAACTGGACATCTTCCTCAATTAAAGTTCCGCTAGACGAATTTAAACACGTACCGAGCGGTTTACCGTAGGCTATATCCAGTCCTTTTTGCTGTAGCTGATGAGACAAACCCAGAACAGTTGCAGATTTACCGCTGTAAGTCTCGGTTGATCCAATCAGCAAATATTTAGGGGATTTGGGCACACATGCACTCCTAATTTCAAAAGTCAGAAGAACCCAGCTAGGTGTTTCCTAATTCTAGTTCCTTCTGGCAAAAGCCTCTTGCTGTTATAAACTAGCATTTCTTAGAAGAACTTCTTAACCCTCTTTTGTCACTCTAGGCAGAGGAAAAATAGAAATAAGGGATATTGAAGTTTTGAAAAATTGAGCAAGTCAGATTATTAACAATCATTTGAAGTTGAAAAAATCCCTCAGATAGCTT
>JAESFX010000350.1_pt1 | contig 16872 bp, 16 predicted proteins | sample 9269501 | NCBI WGS metagenome assembly JAESFX01 (sample SAMN14515570, study PRJNA621655) | algae metagenome | isolation source: Desmonostoc geniculatum HA4340-LM1 and co-occurring heterotrophs from cave... | place: USA: Maniniholo cave, Kauai, Hawaii | collected 2009-07-28
GCCAAGCTTAATTCCTGCAACGTTTTGTCTTCTTCTATAGTCAGTTTTATTCGTAGTGCTGCTGGCATTTTCAGTCATCTCTTCTATTCTATTCTTATCTTATAATTTTTCATGTCTACCTACTTAATATTTTGAAACGCAGAGGGGCGCAAAGTAAAGCGCAAAGGTACGCAGAGATTTGTACCTCAGCAGACTAGGAAACGCTATATCACCCATAACTATACAAAATTTTCAGTTAAGTTCTTTTATTACAGGTAATTTGGCAGATACCATACATATGAGCGATGCAGAATTAATGCTCCTCAAGGGATTACCGTATGTATATTGACTTGAATGTAATCCTTAAAGGCGTGTAAACATTAATAAACTGGGGTCAATATCCCGTAACTTGGCACAGCCGCTAAGTGCCATTGCGATATTTAACTCATCTTGTAGAAGTGAGATCACATGAGATGCGCCGGCTTGTCCTGCTACTCCTAGTCCCCACAAAATTGGTCGTCCGATGAGTACTGCTTTTGCTCCTAATGCCAGGGCTTTGAGGATATCTGTACCTCTACGGATACCTCCATCCAAGAGTACTTCCACCCTACCATTGACTGCTGGTACAATTTCGGCTAGAGCATCTAAAGAAGCGATCGCACCATCGAGTTGTCTGCCTCCATGATTAGAAACAATAATTGCTTTGGCTCCATATTCTACAGCCCGCAGTGCATCATCTGAGCGTAAAATTCCTTTGAGTACTAAGGGTAGTGGAGATATAGACTGCAACCATTCCAAGTCCCTCCAAGTGACTGCGGGGTTTAGCTGTTGGGCAAAATAGGTAAACAACCCAGATTCGCCTTTTTCATGGGAAATATCTAGCCCTGAGATGGTTGCAAGATTCGCTAGATGTAAATCTAGGGGTAAAGCAAACTCATTACGTCTATCTTTTTCCCGCTGTCCGAGAACTGGTGCATCTACAGTGAGACAAAGTGCTTTGTAACCTGCTTTATAGGCTTTTTCTACCAAAGCACGAGTTAATTCTCGGTCTTTGTGAATGTAAAGCTGGAACCAGCGCAGGGAATTTGGAAATTGCTCACACGCACTCGCTACTTCTTCAATGCTCTTTGTTGCCATTGTACTTAATATCATGCCCACACCAGCTGATGCCGCAGCTAAGGCGGTGGCGACTTCTCCATCGGGATGAGCCAGACATTGAAAAGCCATCGGTGCAATCAACAAAGGTAGTTGCAGGGGTTGTCCTAAAATGGAGGTATTAAGATGGCGATCGCTAACATCGACTAATATCCGAGGTCGTAACTTGATTCGCTCAAAGGCACTACGATTGTCTCGCAAGGTGATTTCGTCCCAAGCACCACTACTGTAGTAATCAAGGGTCATTTGGGATAGATACTGTTTAGCGAGTTTTTCGTACTCAAACAGGTTAATGGGTTGAAAGCGATCGTCGTGAGGTACAACTGTCATGGTAGCGACCTTGGGTTAAGCAATGGGATGTTTTTTAATCCCACCAAAGTTATGATAAATCCCTCAGGAACCTATTTAATAACTCTTCCCTGGATACTTGCAGCAATAAAGGAGTAAATTCTTCTGGCGATAATGCCAATAAAGGTTCAACAATTCTTCTTAGTTCTGCATCTAAAGAACCAAACCTAACTCGCAACAAATTCTCTATAACATTGCGACGTTCTGCTCGAATTCCTTCTTGAATTCCTTCTTGAATTCCTTCTTGAATTCCTTCTTGAATTCCTTCTTGAATTCCTTCTTGTTTAGCTTCCGCTAATTTTTGCTCGTAAATAGGTGATAAGCGCATAATCAAATCTCTATCCTCATCGTCTATATTTTGATTTACTTCTAAGGTCGTCTTTAAGCTCAATAATAAATCTATTGCTTTGGAACGCAAGGGATTATCTTGGGGAAGTGCTTCTAGTTCATCTATGGCTTGTTGCTGGACTCTGCCTTTACCTAGAATTCTCAACCATAATGTTTCTTCTGTGGAGGGTAATTGGTGAATAGCTACGATCGCTGTTCTCAAATAATCACCGAGAAAATGTACTCCTACTCCCCAGTTATCTTCATCTGGGCTAGTTCTAAAACCATTCAAGATAGATTCAGAAGCCGTGGGTGACAAAATCCACAAACGTGGTAACTCTGATTCTGGAATCCGGTTTTTATCAGCTTTTGTTTGGCGCTTTACTTCAGCAAAGATATCAAATAACTTATTCATGCAACTGCGAATTTCTGCAATTGTAGCTGCATTTCTAAATGGTTCAATTAAAGCAGGTTCCGCCGCAAATTTGCCTAACAACCCTAATTCTATCCTATCCCTTGATTGGGGTGAAGGTATAAAATAAACATCAATTTCTCGGATTTGTGCCGGAACTTTCCGACTTGTTTCCACTTCTCCTAGTGGTTGTAACAATTCTTTAATATAGTCTTTTGCGAACTGGTCGTAGGGAAACCTGGTCATTAGCTGATTTTTGGCGTGTAGCAATATTTTACAAGTAGATGGTTCTTGGGCGAGTCAACAGACACAGCAAGTGCGATCGCTCAATTTCTAAACTACAGTCCAACTCAACTCAATCCTAAATGCAATTTCAATGCCGCATCAATTAATACAATCATTTGTTGATTTAAACTACCTATTACTTCGCCAAGAATCCGCTGCTTGGAAATTGTTCGTACTTGTTGTGCTTGTACTTTAGAAGGCTTTGTTAAACCACTATCCTCTGGATTGAGCAAAACCTCAAAGGGATAAACACGGTTCACATTGGAAGTAAGTGGTAAAATCGTCACTGTAGTAGCAGCACGATTGTTTGCATCATTACTTATTACCAGCACTGGACGGCGTTTATCCATTTCTGAACCCACCGCCGGACTAAGGTCTGCATAATAAATATCACCACGTTTCATTTGTTAAACCATCTGCTAGTGTCAGATCCCAATCGGTGTCAACTTCAGTAGATGCTTGTCGGTAAGCTTCTTCTAGTTCTCGGTTTCGCAGTAATTCCAATGCTTCTTCAATCACTTGAGAACGAGATTTGCATCCTTTATTTAGCTTATAATTTTCGATAAACTCCACTAAAGATGGTGGCAAGGAAATGGATAGTTTTTCGACGTTCATATTCCTACCATTAGTAGTAAAAATAATTCATACTAATATAGTAGCTTAATCTAAAGCATCAAAAGTGCCTAGATCCTTCATTCAGCGAGTGAATTTTAGCGATCGCCTACAGATGATCTTGAGAACCCCAGGAAAAGCCATCGCGCCATCGTATTTCCTGGGGTTCTCCTCTTATTTACAGTCAAATATCTGTGCTATTCGATACATATACAGGCTAAACGCTGCCCGATGAAAATCTCGCACCCAACCAAATAAAGTGGTTGTGATTTCAGTAGATTTACCAGTTTCGCCAGCCGCCTTTGGGTGCAATTTCATTACTAGTAGATTCAAATCTGTGACCTTGAATTAAAGATTGATATTCCGTGCTGCTTGCCCAGCGGTCAATTTCTCGCGCCCGTAGTACTGGTACTGGATGGGTTAATTGGGCTGTGCGGGCAGCTTTGACCATTTCACCGAGTTCGGTCTTGCTGATATCATCATAAGCACGGGCTTGGGCAACAAAAGCATCGAGGTTTAGTTGCGGCGCTAAGGTGGGAGAACCACCAGCTAGTTTCATCAACACGGACATAACAACTTTGGGGTCTTGGGTTGCTAGCAATGCGGCGCGATCGCAGGTAAACTCAGCACAGCGTACCCATTCCAAAAGTTGTGCTTGTATCGCTTGGGCAATGAAGCCTCCGACATTGGGGACAATTGCCGCAGCTAATATTAATAAATTTACAGGCGTCAAGTAAACGCTATGGTCACACTTGAGATGTCCCAACTCGTGGGCAATTACCGCTTGGATTTCCTCTGGTGTGAGGATATCAATTAAGGATGTGTGCAGGACAATAAAAGGCTGCTTACCCCGCACAGCAAAGGTGTAAGCGTTGGGAGCCGGATGTTGTCGGACGTACAACTGGGGAGGCTCGATATCCAAAATTTTGCAGGCTTCTAACAACAGCTGGTGTAAATCAGGCAGTTGTTTTTCACCCACCAGAACGCTTGAGGCAATATTTTCCACATAAAAAACCTGCTCTGCCATTGGGCCTAGCCAATTTCGCACCAACATATCGATGCCTGGTATCTGCTTGAGGGCATTAGTAGATTCTAGGTCTAATGGATGGCGAAATGAATCAGCTTTTAAACCAATCAGGGGGGTTTTGAAGAAGGACATAGTGCAGCAAGCTATAAAAAATACAACTATGGAAACTGGCTACTTAAATAAACAGCCTCCCACAGATAGTATAGCGATTTAAGTAGGGTCGGCATTACCTCCTGATACAGCGGGGAGCATGGGGGATTTGGGAGTTTGGAGTTAGGAGTTTGGAGTTAGGAGTTAGGAGTTTGGAGTTAGGAGTTAGGAGTTAGGAGTTAGGAGTTTGGAGTTTGGAGTTTGGAGTTTGGAGTTTGGAGTTTGGAGTTTGGAGTTTGGAGTTTGGAGTTTGGAGTTTGGAGTTTGGAGTTTGGAGTTATTCTCCCCCTGCTCCCCCTGCCTCCCCATCTCCGCATCTCCCTCATCCCCCTCATGAGAGCATCAATTTCAACTTCACAGGCTACTGATGCTGGGAACGATTTCTACATCTACTGATGGTTCACCCACCCGCAGGATTTTAGCTCCCAATTGCTGCAACTTGACATCAAGTCGATCGTAGCCGCGATCGAGGTGTTGTAATCCCTGAATTGTGGTTTGTCCTTCTGCGGCTAGTCCTGCTAAGACTAGTGCTGCTGACGCTCGCAAGTCTGTGCCCAATACTGGTGCGCCAGAGAGCTTTGGTACTCCCCGGACGAAAGCAGCATTGCCTTTGACACGAATATCTGCCCCCAAACGATTTAACTCTGAGGCATGACGCAAGCGATTTTCAAACACAGATTCGTTAATTACGCTGTCGCCTTCCGCCAATGTCAGCAAAGCCATGAACGGCGCTTGCATATCTGTGGGAAAACCTGGATGGTATTGGGTTTCAATATCTGTTGCCTTCAGGGTTTCTGCTGGGAGAATACGTAAGTGTTCCGGCGCTTCCTCGATGATTGTCACTCCAATATCCCGCAGCTTCGCAATCACTGGGATGAGATGTTCTGGAGCCACTGGCGAGAGGGACAGTTCTGAGCGGGTAATTGCTGCTGCGACTAAAAACGTCCCTGCTTCAATGCGATCGGGGATAATACTGTAGTCAACAGAATGCAACTTGGGGACTCCTTCGATAATAATTCTGCTAGTCCCCGCCCCAGTAATTTTTGCTCCCATCGCGTTACAGAAGTTAGCCAAATCAACTACTTCTGGTTCTCTGGCAGCGTTTTCGATAATTGTTTCGCCCTCTGCCAAGGTAGCCGCCATCATCAAGTTTTCTGTGGCTCCGACGCTGGCGATATCTAAGTAAATCTTCGCTCCTTTTAACCTCCGGCTGCTGCCAGGAATGTAGGCATTACAAATGCCATGTTCAATCTGCACCTCAGCTCCCATTGCTTGGAGTCCCCGGACATGCAAATCAACTGGTCTTGCTCCAATAGCACAACCACCTGGTAAAGGCATCTGGGCGACTCCTAGTCTTGCCAAAATCGCACCAATAGCGAAAAAACTCGCTCTCAACTGGGTAACTAGCTCGTAGGGGGCTTTTGATGTTTTAATTTCGCTGGCGTTGATGTCTAGGATGTCACCCTGTCGTGTTAAGCGTACACCCAAAGCCGATAACACCTGACCCATCCGCTCTACATCCGCTAATAAGGGAACATTACGGATGCGACAATCCCCTGGACACAGCAAGGCTCCAGCCATGATTACTAATGCTGCGTTTTTTGCCCCGCTAATTTTCACATGACCTTGTAAAGGATGTCCACCCCAAATTTGCAAGACTGAGGAGTCTGCATTCGGAGCAAATTTGGCATCTGGTAAGTTGCTAGAAGGATTAATAATCCTACCTCCAAAAGTAATACGTATTTTATATGTTTGAAGTTGGTTTTGATTCTACAGTAAAGATTCAATTTGTCCACGTTTTAGGACAAGATATTTGATTGAAAAACTGTGTTTTTGGTCAAAAATGAACACTGAAAGCCATGACTAGCAAGCTTTTCGAGATTTTGTAAAATCTCACAAAAAGTAACAACTAAGTAGTAACTACAAGTAGCGCTTAATACTCAATGATCTAACTTAGGTATTGGCTAAAAATCAATACTCCAATGGATATTCCTAGCTTTGAGGTAGGACGAGACTTTAACTGATGGCTCAGTTAATTAGTATCTTGTTGTTCACAAGTTTTATTTGTGGGAAGTTGCAAAGATCAAATAAATTCTGAAAATTTTTCAGTAGGTCACATTATTTTCTGGCGATCGCGCATTTGGAGTCAAGCTCGTTAAATCGTCGATGTTGCGTTTCATGGTGTTGCAGATTGCATCTAGGGGTAAGTCATTGGCATCATAACCAAAGGGATTTTCTATTTCCAAACCGATGGCTTCAATGCCAAACACTGTAAAACCAACTAAAGCAGCAATTAAGCCTGTCCACCAACCAAGACTACTCACAATTTGAAATGGTAGTAGGAAACAATATAGCAACAGTAATTGCTTCAGGTGAATGGCATAAGCCAGGGGCATTGGTGTTTTTAAAATTCGTTCACAAGCACCTAAATTATCCACAAGATTATTCAATAATCCTTGCATAGCTGTTAATTGGTAGGTATTGATGCAGTTACGATTGTATTGCTGCTCTAAATAATCTGCTATCCAAAAAGCTACTTCTATGGGAGGATTATTCATAATCTTCAGTTTCACATACTTACTAGATGGCATTAATTCTTCTAATTCATCATTGACAGGTTCTCCGCGCAAATGTAATTTAGTTGCCACAGCAAAAGCTACCAATAAATTTAATGCTGTAATTTTATTATCTTTATCTTCTGGGGATATTTCATCAATTGATACCCAAATCTGCCTCGCCAGGTTTCGGACATTATTTACTAGAGAACCCCAGCATTTCCTCCCTTCCCAAAATCGTTCATAAGCAGTATTTGTCCGAAATACAAGTAACAAACCCAAAACAATACTAGGGATAACGCTTCCTAAAATAGGTTGGGATACAGGCAGCTTCCAATGATAAAGTATAGAAACGAAAAACCCAAAAATTCCACACCATAGAACCTTTTTATAAATCGCCTTTACTACTGAACCCTTAAGTTGTAATTTTGTGTCTATCCATTTCAGGTTTACAGCACTCATGTAGTCACCCTAAGAGAACATCTTAATAATTACTTAAAAATAATAGCTCTAGACTCAGCAATCTTGCCAAGTAGAATAACGTAAAAATTAGCACTATGAATCAAGGAAGTATGCTTGTATCAATGACTGTATAGCAATCCTATTTGATTTATAAACTACTCATATAGGCAGGGAGTAGGGAGTGGGGAGTAGGTAGAGACGCAATTAACCCTTGTCTAGGGACTTCCAAATAAAAAAATATACAACTTTTCTTGTGGGGTGGGCGTCTCGCCCGCCCGTGGAAAGGGGCAGACAAGATGTCCACCCCACAGGAGTGGATAATTGATTTGTTGGTAACCCCCTAAAAGTTGATACCCAGATCCCCAGCTTATTCAAGAAATCGGGGATCTAAATCCCGCTTAAGTAAGCGCCATTCATACCTACGGCTGGCTACGCCTATGCAGCTAATTGTAAAGAAATGTAAAAGTTTCACGTAGGCTGCATAAATCTCCCACACTGCCTTGATAAGTCTATAGAAGAAAAGGTACACGCCTATCGATGATGACCATAAGGCATTAATCGTTATCATGTACCCTAGTAAATCAGCAAGTTCTAACCTGTACAAATCCTGCCCTGTAAATTCAGTGTAAAGACATAACTAAGTTATGTCTTTTTTCGCGATCGGTCTCAAAACTCTGAGGATAAGGGGTTTTGCTTCCTCGCCTTGCCCCGTTATAGTCAAGCCACAATTCCAAGCCTAGCCTTTGTTCGTAGAATTTTGTGGATGCATTGAGATCGTGAGTATAAAAGAAAGTAATCTTTTGTTCTATTTATAGTTGATTAGACATAAAACATATTTGAGTATATACCCTAACGACATTTGGCGATCGCATAGGTCAAAATTTATTTATGTTAGAAACCTGTTACTACTCCAGAACGCCTTAAGCGTATCTGGAGTTTCTTTTTGATAAAGCTATCAAAATTTTCTCAATTATCCGGATATGCCAAAACAAGGTTGAATAGGGATGCATACCGAATTATTTATATCTAACACGGAGCATCAGTTTTTGATGTACTCCTCTGCCAAACAACTCTTGTAGAATAGCCCCAGTTCATCTGGGGCTATTTTGCGTTGAAGGTGTGTAAACCAGAAGCACAATAGCGAATCAACGAACATAATTTACTACATTTGAGTGTATACCCTGATGACGTAGGATTAACTCATGGAAAAAATTGATATAGGTAAATGCGTATCTTTCCTGACTCCAGACTTGTGACAAACATTTCTGGAGTTTTTTCATTAGCACGAGTATTGACGCTAGGATAAATATCAAAAGCGATCGCACTTTCTCATTTCAGGCTAATTTAAGTGCGATCGCACCGAATACAAATACTTATTTAGTTGTATATGTCACAAAAATATCCTTTTTCATCTCTACTTCAGCTGGGGCATCTGGATCGTAAGTTGGTGTTAATAAAAAACTAGCAAAAGACGGTAAAGAAACTCCGGCTTTGGAATTACACGAAGGATAGAATAATGTATAAAATGGCTCGGCTACAGAAGGAGTGCCTAGTTTCGCACCCATAGCAGTCGCTATAGCTTGAGCGCGACTTTGAGCGTCTTTCATTGCTGATTGATAAACTGAACTCTGCAAAGCTTGACAATCATTGACTGCGTATTCCACACCCACACTCTTGATAGTCAAGTTTTCGAGTTTGCTCGTCGCTGTGTTGGCTTTACCAACAATTTCCTGAATGCGATCGCGGGTTGGTTTTTCCACTCTCACCAATATTTTGGCATTATTTTCACTGGAATTAGTGTTAACTTGCACTTGAATTTTATCAGAACTAATTCCACTAGCAACTATGCTATCAACTATCGGCTGGAGACTTGCTTTAGTCAGGGTGTTTTTGCTTACTAAAGTCGGTAGAGGTGGAATTTGTCCTATTGGTGTTTTGTCATTTAATAATAGAGTTGGTAAAGTTTTGCGGTGGACTTGCGATAGCATTGATGGTTGCGCTTCTAACTCATCATTGCCATCTTTACTACTGAATACTAATTCAATATCCGCTGTATCTGCTGGGGCTTTTACTACCCCTTGACCCATTACCATTATTGAATGGCGATCGCTCGCTGGTGGATAAAATAATTGGGCATTACTGACTTTAGGTGTTAATGCTTCCATCCCAACAGTCATAGTTATACTTACCAGCGTCACAGCAGTTATTTTTCTCATGTTCTGGCAATGCCCTTTGAATATATTAATTGTCAAATTTTACACTTCAAGGGCAATATACTGAATCTTTGATGAAAAAATTCACTCAAAAAATTACTAGAGGAGAGTTACGAGTCGCGATCCCATGTCACTTGAAAGTTGATAGAGATACCTCGGTAGGTTAGCACAGCTGTGCTAAGGGACTTCCAGAAAATAAATTATCCCAAATTATTTGTACATTTTTCGGGTAGCACAGCTGTGCTAACCTACTATGGAATATTTTTTTCGTTGGAAGTCCCTAACCTACCGAAGGATCAATATTTTCGTGAAAAGGTGGGTACTTTTGCAATTCGTTAACCAAACCAGTGAGAGGGTTCGCAACCAGGTTGAGCTGTTTCACAAAGGTGATGGCTAATCCAATCTGACTTTTCTTGAACGATTGAACAAATACCTTGGTGAATCAAATTTTGTAAATGTAGTTGCTGTTCTAAAGGCTTACGAGGCAACTGATAATTTAGCAAACTTTCTTGTTCCGCCTTTGCTAGCGGAATATGTCCCTCAGATATCACGCTATAAAAAGAGGGAATGCGGTTGAGAACGAAAGCAATTAGCTCTTGGCGCAAGTCAGGAATCGCAAAGGCTTGTTGATATGGATGGTATGGATATGTATCCAAAACGCTTTCAATCTCTCCTATTACTGATTGCTTTGTCAAATTAACTACAGTTTTCATAATTTTTTAAACTCCTTTTTTTAATCGAATCAATGATTACTGAAGTAAACAACTTTTTTAGATACCAAGGTTGTCATGAAAATCAGTTATAAATGATGTAACTGATAGATGCAATAACCCTGAAACTAGCCTTTTATTAGCGTAGAATATCAAACATTTTGTTGTGCTGATTTAAGTTAGAGTTGATACTGGCTTGCAGTATTTTTGATGAAAACAGCACTGGATAAACTGATAAACTACCGACATCTTATATTTATAATGCTTATTATTTCAAACTTCTGCCAAAAAGGCAGAAATCTACATAAAACGCAGCATAAAACTTAGGGGATCAAGATTAATAGCAAAAACACAACTTGCATCGGTCAGAAATTTTTGGTGAAATTAAACCTTATTGGTAACCAAGATTACTTTGAAGCTTTAATAGAAAATTTCCTGTTTCATAGACAAAACTTATTTGTTGCAGATTGATTTAGGAAGTCAGAAAAATACTAACCTACTAGACTGTCAAATCAGTCTAGCGACAGATGAAATGATTGAGTAAAAACGTTTAAAAAGTTCACATTATCTCAAGTTGACGGCCTATTTTGAAAATAGCGAATGGAGAATAGGAAGTTGGTAGTATAAAAAAGGTTATTTTCATCACAACGGTATCTAAAATGTCTAGCTTGAAAAGTTCTATTCGCTGTGTTCTCTGCGGTAGCCTACGGTTCAGCGAAGGAAGCGGCGTGGAAACCTCCAATACTTTGCTGCGTCTGCGATTTTTTTCTACCTATATAAGTTTTTACTAGTGGTTTATGACAAAAGGTTTGAGACGCTGGTAGGCAATTCAATGACTGAAAAATCCCTGTAAGTACTGCGTGCAGACTAAACCCGGTATTGAGGCACTAATTAGTGGAATATCAGTCATGAGTCCTTGGTCATTGGTTATCATCAAATGACAAACGACAAAATTACTACTAATGACTGCTGAAAGCTAATAGTAGAATAAGGTACAGAAAAGCTGCACGGAAGGGAGGAAGGGAAATTGGATGAGATGAGGGCGGCGCTGGAGTTAGCGACCGAAGAAGAATTACAAGACTTAACGGCAATTTTATTTAGTCGTAAGTTCAATCCCCTAGACTACGTTCACACACCCGAACCGATCGAAGTACAAAGTCAAGATCGCAAAGCTTGGCTAGACGCACTAGAAGGTCGCTTCCGCTTTTTAGCGGCAGATGGGATGACGGTATTGCGAGGACGCACAGACCAAGTAACTTACCGACAAGCACTCGTTCAAGTATGTAAGTATCTAAAAATTCCTTATTCTAATCAGTTGACAACCGTTGATTTAGAAGCAGAAGTATTTTTGCATCTACTAGGACAGGTGTGGAAAAAATTGCCTGAACAGGAAAAGCAAAAATTAACTTTACGGGTGCAGCGTCAGCTTGTCAAATCAGAACTAAAAGAACCTTTACCACTTTTATTGCAACGCGATCCCTTGGGGTTACTTTTTAAAGGCGGTAGTGCATTAGTTGTTACTTCCATGCTCCAGCCACTTGTACTCAAGCAAATTGCCCGTCAATTTGCCATACATCTTGCTACCTACGAAGTAGCTAAACAAGCGGCGATTACAGGCGCCGAAGCTGCTACAACCCAATTTCAAAGCTATGTAACTATGCAAATGGCCAGACGGGGTATGACTGTGAGCGCAGCTCGTTATGGAGCAGTCCGTAGTATATTTACCGTGATTGGGCCGATGATGTGGGCTTGGTTTTTTGCGGACTTAGGGTGGAGAGCGATCGCTACTAACTATGGTCGCATCATTCCTACCATCTTCGCCTTAGCTCAAATTCGTCTCACTCGTGCTGAATGTTGGGAGCCAGCTTGAACAAAGGTTTTTACCATTTCAACTCCCGTTGGAACTACTCTTTATTGGCACTGTTAATCTTCCCATTGAGTCCTTTAGTCGGGGCTGTGACTATAGGTTTTGTATCACTATTCACTTGGATCAAACAAAACCACCAAATTAGCCGCCGCCCCCTCAACTGGGGATTTGCCCTTTTGAGTCTGTTGCTGATTGTTAGTGCTGGGTTTGCCCAGAACAAGACAGAAGCTTTCCTGGGCTTATTTAATTTTTTACCATTCTTTTTAGTTTTCGCCGCCTTCAGCACCCTGATTCAAACAACTGCCCAATTGCGGCAAATGTCTTGGGCTTTGGTAATCGGTTCCATGCCGGTGGCGACTCTCGGTTTGGGACAATTATTTTTGGGCTGGAATTTTAAGTTCCAGTTTATCTGGGTTGTGTTGAGTTGGACAATTAGACCAGGAGGAAATCCACCAGGCCGCATAGCCTCATTTTTCTTGCACGCCAACACCTTCGCTGCTTATCTAGTAATAGTATTTATCCTGAGTCTAGGATTGTGGCTCGAACAATGGCGATCGGGCATTGGAAGTGTGGGAGGAAGGGGAGGAAGGGGAGGAAGCATAAATTCTCTTTCCCCCCACACTCCCCACACTCCCCCATCCCCCCCACTCCCCACTCCCCACTCCCCACTCCCCTTCCTCTTCCTAACCGTGGCGGTAATTACGAATTTCATCACCTTGATTTTCACCAACTCACGTAATGGATGGGCGATCGCTATTTTTGCCTGTTTAGCTTATGCACTCTACCAAGGTTGGCGTATTCTTGTGGGTGGCGTCGTTGGTATCGTCACTAGCGTCATGTTGGCAGCTTTTGCTCCCTCACCGATCGCTCAATTTTTTCGCCAGTACGTTCCTGCTTTCTTTTGGGCAAGATTAAACGATGATATGTATCCAGGTAGACCAGTGGCTTTAATGCGAAAAACTCAGTGGGAATTTGCCTGGTCGTTGGCTTGGCAACATCCTTGGACGGGCTGGGGTTTACGTAGTTTTACTGTACTTTACAAAGCACACATGCAAATTAAGTTGGGTCATCCCCACAATTTGTTTTTAATGTTATCTGCTGAGACTGGTTTTATCACTACTTTTTTATTTTGTGGCTTAGTGGGTTGGATTTTGATTATGGGAGTCCAATTACTGCGAAATTCAAAACACATATATACAGAAGATAGATTGCTAATTTTCAGTTATCTTCTGGCCGTTGTGGGGTGGATTCTATTGAATACCGTAGACGTAACCCTATTCGATTTTCGTTTGAATGCCCTTTCATGGTTAATTTTGGCTGCTACTTGTGGAGTAGTTCATCGTTATAACCCAATACGGTTCAGTTAAGGCTGAAAATCTTGTAAAGTAAGCATTGTCCCAAGAATGAAAATGAGCGTGTGGTGCATCTCAAAGATTTCTCATTGGTGTCTCCAGATATACAAAGGCGACACAGGAGACATTGGGAGCGTTTCTCAATGGACGAAGAATTGTAGTCATTGATGGTACTTGTTTCGATGTTCCAGACAGCGATGGGAAGTAGAAAATACCATTGATGAGTTGAAAATACATCTGTTAGGGCGCAAAACTCACGTTCGTTCCCAAAAACCACGTGAAGTCGTGCAAGAGGTATACGGCTGGTTGTTGGGACATTGGTCAGTCAGGGTGTTAATGTTTCAAGCTGCAACAAAGCCCCGGAATTCCACCATTACGCCTGGGTTTTACAGGAACATTACGAGTCATCCGTCGTGCCATTCCTAAGTTTCAACGTTTACAACCAGAAGAATTCCCTTTTTTTTCGATTGGCTAACCCTAGAGATTTTAGATACGTTATTACCTGAACGAGTTTCACGTAATAACCCCAGAGTTGTGAAAAAACCTGTATCAAAGTTTCGTTCTAAAAAGCCAAAACACAGAGGTACTGGACAACGAGTTGAAGCTCCTAAATTTCACATCAGTAATCAGTCTTTCAGCCTTAACTGAACCGTATTGACTTATAGACTGCTTCTCTAATCTGATTAGAACCTCTTTCAAATTTGAGATTTTTACTAATACATCCTCTGCTAAAACACGGTAGTATATGACAGCATTTTCAATGTTGTCAAACTGTACTTGGCGATGATGATTCATGTGGCGCTTTTTCAAGTTATGTGCAAGACCAATATACATAACTGGGCAATCATGATTACCCAGATAATAAATTCCAGGTGCTGATGGTAGTTCTCTCCGCTGAATGTAGGATAAAACTGGCATATCTCTATAGTTTAGATTTAACTTCATAATTTTTTATTTCCACCTAGTAATACAAAAGTTGCTTACTAAGTTAGTTTGCCCATAATTAGTTATTGCAAGTGAGAATGGAGAGGAGTATTTACAACACCCATGACTACCCAAATCACCATTAACCTGCCTGACGAAAATCAAGAGCGATTAATCGCACTTACAAATTTTCGATAAATTCTTCAGGTGTGACTTTTGCTTGCTTAAGAACACCACTGAGTGTGCCAACTTTTAACTCGCGGTGGAGTGGTACAACACAAACAATTTCTCCTTCGGGAGTTGGTTTCTTAAGTACAATATGACTACCAGTTTGCCTCGTTTGAATAAATCCTAAGCGCTCTAATGCACGAACCGCCTCATTGCCTGATATCCTTGGCAATTTAGGCATAACTGACCTCTATACTCGTTACAAATCTGGGATTAGTATCAGTGTCGAGCAAAGGACATTCTTCTAGGTATAGCCTTGTAGCTTCTTTAAGATTAGCAAGAGCTTCTTCAATTGTTTCACCTTGGTCAACTGTGCCGATTTCAGGACATTCAGCAACATACATATCTTCTTCTTTATGAAGAATGGCAGTGAAGGTTTTGGTCTTCATGGTGTTTTATTTTGATAGAGCAATGGCTACGCCTAATTATTTTAATAGTTTATGTCAGTCAAAAAACCAAATCATGTTAGCGAGGGTAAGTTGAAATCCCCAAGAGTTAATAATTCTTTGGCAAAGGGAGAACGCTCACAATTAGTAAATCCCAGTTTTAAATAGCTTCCTCTAAATTCCTGAAATCCCGGTCTATTATTGAGAATAATATAAGGATTGAGAAATATTTTGGAACTTCCCCCATATACAACATAATCGTAACCAAAGCAATTAGAATCTTCATATCCATAAGGGATGAAGCGACTTATAAGAAGATAAATTTTCTCATTTCTGTAGACAACCAGTTCAGACAAATTATCATAACCTGCTATTTCATAATCTTTGTAATAACCAGAGGCTATTAATAAAATAGGACGCTGTTCTTTGATAGCTCTAGTTAATAGAGGTAATCTACTAGTGTTGATTGTCAATTCATCCCCATCTTGTGCGTCAAAATGTGAGCAGTAGCCAGCTTCTTTAGCTTTATGAATTTGAATATAAGTCGGACCATGTACTGTTGTAAATTTTGGTTGATTTGGTACGGTTGTATTGTTAAGAATTGGTTTATAGTAATCAATAGCTTGCTTCTCTAACTTTCTGAGAGTCCCTGTTAAGTCTACGATTGTAACTAATAAATCTTCTGTTACAACACGGTAGCGGATGTAAGCATTTTCAATAGCCTCAAACTGTTCTTGACGATGATGGTTTATATGACGGCTTTTCAAATTACGCGAAAGCCCAACATACATAACTGGGGAAGTACTATTACCAACGTAATAAATACCAGGTTTTGCTGGTAGTTTTTTACGTTGGATGTAGGGTAAAATTGGCATCTCCTTATAATTGAGATTCAACTTCATAATTTTCTGTTTCTCCTAGTGGTCATAGAATTTGATCGCTAGGTTAGTTTGCCCATAATGTATGCTTCAAAGTCTCATGCCTTGAAATTTATTCCTTACCAAACTTGACTTAAATCTAAAACAAACACAGGTAGTAACGCTTACGGTTGAGTGTTTTAAATTACATTCTTCAGTTTTTGTGAGCCTGAAACACATAATTACTAATTGCAAGTGAGAATAGAGAGGAGTATTTACAAGAGCTATGAGTCGTAGGGTGTGTTATGCCGTAGGCTAACGCACCTTGGATTGTTGACGGTGCGGCGCTTGGCGACAACACACCCTACATTAAAATTTCTTAACATAGTTGGAAATATTAGCACCGACTTAATTAATTTAAAATAAGTAAGCCCTATTAACTTCAACTTTTAAATTTGATGCCTGAACTTCGCAATGATTTTCAATCAAGAGCTATTACAGAAAGAACAGGCACATTTACTGACAATATGAAATTACCTATTCATAGATGATTTAGGTATTCTGCTGGATTTTCGGCAACTTGGGTTGAAGGAGTAATCGCAGAACTGAAACCGAAAATTGTCCTCGATCCATTTGCAGGATCGGGCACTGTTTGTATCGCTGCTGATAAACTTGGTGTCAATTCCTACGGCATTGAAGCGCATCCTTTTGTTTATCGGCTTGCACAAGGGAAGCTCTCATGGGAAATACATGCTTATGAGTTTTTGCAAGCGATCACTGAGATTAAAAATCTTGCTGCTAGTCTTCAGCCAAAGTTTCCAGACAAAATGCCACCGTTACTAAGCAAATGCTATACCGAGGAAGTATTAATAGATCTCTTCAAAATCAGGCAAGCCTATTTAGGGTTTGCTGAAAAAGTCATTCCAAGGCAAGAGAGAAATTGACTCAGTAGTTAGGGAAGAGCAAAGATAAGTTTTTGTTGCCTGTAATCAAACAAGATATCAGTTTTGCTAATCGAAAAAG
>JAESFX010000351.1_pt1 | contig 16396 bp, 15 predicted proteins | sample 9269501 | NCBI WGS metagenome assembly JAESFX01 (sample SAMN14515570, study PRJNA621655) | algae metagenome | isolation source: Desmonostoc geniculatum HA4340-LM1 and co-occurring heterotrophs from cave... | place: USA: Maniniholo cave, Kauai, Hawaii | collected 2009-07-28
CCCGTGAGGCACGCACACTGGAATTACTCGACCAAGCAATGGCTCTTGCTGTAAATTATATTACCGAAGATGATGCCTTCGGTTGGTTCAACCACTGTGGTCTATTTACCTGAAAATTGCTGTAAGTGCGAGTGCTTCACCGTTTATACTCCTGGGTTGAAGCAAGCTACATCTGCCAGTCATGCAGAATACCTAACTGAATTCTGGTTTCTGAACGGAGATCCTATGTCTCCGGTTTCCCTCCTGAATTCTTTATTCTTAAAAAAACTCAGGAGCCGCAATTAATTATTCTGAATTCTGTTAGCGTAGCGGGGCGTAGCCCATTCTGACTCCTGAATTCTTCTTCAATTTCAACGTTTGAATTTTTGATTATGACAACTTTATCTCCTTCTGTGGAAGTCCAACCTAAAAGATCGTTTTGGAAGACATTGCAGCGAGTTCCGTGGACTTGGCGAATCACCATTGCATACCTGACGGTGATGTTGTTTATGCCCATAGTTGCCATGTTTCTCAAAGCGAGTACTGAACCTCCGGCTAGGTTTTGGGCGATCGCAACTAGTGATATTGCATTAGCAACATACAATGTAACTTTTGTGACTTCATTGTTTGCAGCCCTGCTCAATGGCGTATTTGGTACCTTGATTGCTTGGGTTTTAGTCCGCTACGACTTTCCCTTGAAACGCTTAATTGATGCCACAGTAGATTTACCGTTTGCATTGCCAACATCAGTAGCAGGTTTAACATTGGCAACAGTCTACAGCGATAATGGCTGGATAGGCTCCCTGCTAGCACCTCTAGGAATTAAAGTATCTTTCACTCGGACGGGAGTAGCGCTGGCAATGATCTTTATCTCACTGCCTTTTGTGGTGAGAACTGTACAACCTGTGCTTCAGGAAATGGAACATGAAATTGAAGAAGCCGCTTGGTGTCTGGGTGCTTCTCAATGGCAGACATTCTGGAAAGTGATTTTGCCGCCATTATTTCCGACAATATTGACTGGTGTTGCCTTGGGTTTCTCCCGTGCAGTCGGGGAATATGGTTCAACAGTGATTATTTCTTCCAATACACCATTCCAAGATTTAATCGCGCCTGTGCTGATTTTCCAGCGGTTAGAGCAGTATGACTATTCTGGTGCAACAGTAATTGGCATAGTTCTACTATCAATTTCGTTAGTGTTGCTATTGGCTATTAATTTCTTACAAGCATGGGCAAGGCGATATGACAGTAGATAAGCCGAGTTTTCACTCATCTGCATCTGATGATATTCCATATACACCCAAGCCGAAAGAGCAGAAAAAGTGGGTGCCAATAGTTTTAATTGGTATAGCGATCGCCTATTTAACTCTAGTTCAATATATCCCTGCGATTAACGTTTTTATCCAAGCCTTCAGCAAAGGAGTCGGGCCGTTTGTATCTAACCTGAGTAGGCCAGCCTTTCTCCATGCAGCTTGGTTGACACTGTTATTAGCTGCAATTTCTCTACCATTAAATACAGTATTTGGTTTGTGTGCAGCTTGGGCGATCGCTCGCCATAAATTTCCCGGACGCGCCATAGTTTTGAGCATTATTGACCTGCCCTTTTCCATCTCCCCCGTAGTCGCAGGATTAATGATTGTCCTACTATACGGACGCAATGGCTGGTTTGGCCCTTGGCTGCAAGCGCATGATATCAAAATTATCTTTGCCTTTCCAGGGATGGTGTTGGCTACAGCCTTCGTGAGTATGCCCTTCGTGGCGCGGGAAGTAATTCCTGTTTTAGAAGAATTTGGCAAAGATCAAGAAGAAGCAGCTAGAACTTTAGGTGCTAAAGATTGGCAAATATTTTGGCGCGTCACCTTACCCAGTATCCGTTGGGGCTTACTCTACGGTTTAATTTTGACCAACGCCAGAGCAATGGGTGAATTCGGTGCAGTTTCTGTGGTGTCAGGTAACATTGCCGACCAAACCCAGAGCTTACCATTGTTTGTGGAAGACGCTTACAAACAGTATGAAACCGAAGCTGCCTTTTCTGCGGCTGTACTGTTAGCCTTACTAGCAGTAGTCACCCTAGTGCTAAAAGAGATTTTAGAACGCAAAACCCGCATTAAAGATGTTGAATAGGTTGGGCATTTGTCCTTTGTCATTTGTCATTTTTCATTTGTCAAAAGCCATTAGTTATTCCCCTTATCCGCCCATCTCCCGACTTCCCACTCTTCTCTATGACTAGTAACACACCTACAAATAAACGGATTCGACTCAGAATTCCTAAAGATTATCACCAGGAACCAGTGATCTCTCGCCTGGTGTCTGATTACAATTTGACCGTTAATATTACAGCAGCAATTCTGGGAGCCAATGCTATCGGTGATGGTTGGTTTGACTTAGAACTCAAAGGAACAGAGGCACAAATTCAGAGTGGACTAGCTTATCTCCACGATTTGGAATTAGAAGTCTGGGATGAGACTAAAGCAAGTGATTGGTAAAGTAGTTTGATTGCTGTTCCCTAATTTTTCAACTTAGAACCAAGAGTTGACAATATCTCTTTTTAGAGGTAACGGAGCAGATATTACTATGGGCGATCGCTCCCTTAAAATCATCTTTGAAAAAGGGCGATCGCACTTTAATTACCAGGTTCTGGTGCAGTGACATTTAAAATATTAACCAGCAGGTCAAAAATGGTTTCCTTGGTAGCTAATAACAGAGCGTAATCTGGCGGTTTTAGGCTGAGAGAATCTAACCACTGATGACAGATTTCGCTAATAGTCTCTAAATGCTGAATAACCAAATGAGGAGCAATTTCATTACCGCTGTGTTCCAGGATTTGGGGAACGGCTTGCAGTAGACTAAGTAGGTAGACATGAAAAATTATAAGATAAGAAAATTTTCTTCACTCTGTTTATCTGAGTGGATAAATGGTATTTGTCGAGATTGTTGATTATTTAATGTATGGAAAGTATTAACTGATAGATAAACATTATTATTTAAGTCATCAACTTTTTTTCTCAGTCGCTGCTTGAGTAAATATCCTCCACATAAAATCCCCAAAGCTAATATACCTATAAAAGGATAAGGCTCAGGAACAGATGTTTTGCAGGGAGTAGAAGAGTTATAATAATTACCTGCGCGTGAAGGCTCGATATTTATTAGCCAAATAAAAGACATTACTCCCAAGACACCTGTAAATAAAACAGTTCTAGTGATTTTTAGTTGAGAAAATTTCATGATTTTTACTTTCCTATCGATAATGATGTTTAGAATTTAATTCAACTACTTTCCTGGAAAATATGGCGTATATAAATGCCAAATCCAGAAAAATAAGTTAACCAAAAGCCAGGTGATATAAAGTAAACAAGCAGGAGCATAAACCGCTAGAATCCCTATATCCTGGGTGCGTTCTCGACTAGGTTCTCTTCGCCATAGTTGACCATAATATGCAAATGACCTTTTACGTAAATGGTTAATTCCAGTCATTGCTTCTAGCAAATAATAGCCATCAAATTTATTAAGTGGGTTGAGATTAAGAGCTAAGGTAAATTGGGCTGCTAGCATTAATAAATAAGTAGTTGTATAAAACCAATTTCCTGGGGTTGATATACTCCATAAACACAACGCAATTCCCCAAATAACTACTTGACAAATTACCCCTGCTGCCATTACTAAACTGCGCTGTCTACGTTTGACTAAGCCATAAGCATCAGTAGTATTAGTGTATGCTCCTGGTAACAGACAAATAAACATTAGTCCCATGTCTAAGACAACACCGTTGTAATGTTTTAAAGTGAAAGCATGACCTAGTTCGTGAATAGATACTACTAACATCATCAACAGAGCAAAAGGAAGTATTAAACTATAACCTTGGCTATTCCATAACTCTTGTCCCAGGTGATAAATTTTCTCTTGTTTGGAAAAAGCGATCGCAGTAGAAAAACCGAGAAAAATGCAGAGTAACAAGTAAAACTCTCTTGTAAAAATAAAAGTAATTTTAGTAATATTGCGGTTGAGCCAATTATCGGGATTAAATAGGTGAAATTTAAAAAATAGTAATTGTACTATACTAAATTTTTTCTGAGACTTGGGTGGTTCAATCCCTTCTAACATTCCCTTAACTGCTAAATTTTGCAATATTGATTGCAGATATTGAGGGCTGGTTTTATATTTAGATACAAGATTTTCTATGGGTAGTTTTCCTAATTGTAAAATCAGGATTTTATCGCGATCGCTGACTTGCATATAAGCAATTTTATCTGTGTTTTGCAGCCGTAATAACCAATATTTATCTGTGTGCCATATCCACTGCACAGCAGATTTTAGTCGATATAATTTTATGGGTTCGGTGGTTTTGAAATCGGTATTTAAGTTTGGTATTTTATTATTTATATGAGATGCTAATACTTTCAAATCCACCAATTTTTTCAATAGCTCCATGATGAAACTATGGTCAATTTTCTCCCCCAACTCCTGTTGACATTTTTCCTGAACCTGTTTGACCGTCAACGTTCCATCAAAATGCTTGAGAGCGTAGCCTTCATCTGCTGAAAATAAAAATTTTTTTTCTGTTTTAATTGCTTGTAAAAGCATTTTATCTGAGTCAGATACAGAAAGTATTTGCCAGTGGATTTGAAGATTTGGGCAAAGCCAAGCTTGACAGTTGGCTAGATTTAAATTTGAATTTTCTGGTAGATGCATCTTCTAACTACGGTAGATTATGAAAGATTTTCTGTCTTATGAAAAAATAGATTTAACAAAAAGCTAGACAGAATCATGTCTTGGATATTAACGGCAATATAGTAGTCTGCTTTGATTTTTGAACTTCCTTATGTAGACAGAGAGTAGGCAGTAGGCTTCGACGTGAACGCTTAGGCGAACGGGAGTAGAGATTAGGCGAGAAGCCTTTGTAGTTTTACCTAACTTCGCAAAAATCAAATAGGAATCATTAGTATTTCAACACTTTTCTTTTCCTTGACACGACAATTCTTATAATTCAAAGAACCTGTTTGGGAAATCTATGTTTAAGCGCGTATCGAATACATCAAAATCCTGTATCATTCTGTGATAACCGCTTTACCTTGCTAAATACATGTTGCTAATGTGAAGCTTGGACAAAAGTAAATAAAATTTTCCTAAAAATAATATGGGTAGTCATACCAATTCTGTATGAAGATGCATAGAAAGAACCCCACTACCTGCGGCAACCCCCCCTCGCCTTGCTAAGGGGGGATGAAAGGGGAGTGGGAGGTTGGGAGGGGTCGAAATAATGTGCAGCCTCACAGAGAATTGCTATCAGGGGATATCTGCAAAGTCAATAAATATACTGGAAACTTTTCTCGTTGTGGGCTTAACTTAGCCTAGAAAAACCCAATTTAGACAAAGTTATACCATTTCCAAAAATCTTTGCAGCAGATGAATCGACTGTAGGGGCGTACAGCTGTACGCCCATACCTATGTATCTGTATCAGGTGTTTCGTGAAATGGTATTACAGCAGTTTTCATGTATTTGAACCACATCTGTCGTAAGGGCACAGCATTGCTGTGCCCCTACCGCGTGGGCTATTTACCTGAAAATAGCCGTAAAAGTGGTGTGTCACCGAAACAGTACTGAGTGCCCAGGGAGGAGTGCTGAGTAAAAAAGTAAAATTAGATCGACTAGGCTAACGAGTGTTTCGTTCACTTTGCTCCCGATGACAGCCTTGCTAGTTGGGCGCCAAAGGCTAAGTTTTTATTTCAACCTACGATCGCAAAAATAAACTGGGAACACTGAAAGTAGGTATTTTACGATTCCCTACACTTTATGACAACACACGATTACAAAGCGTCAAACCTCCAAGACGTGGAAGAGTGTCAAAAACAGCTACACCTAACGGTTCAGTACCAAAAAATCTTGGCGAGAATTCTGGCGAAAATTCGGGCATCTGTAAACCTAGAATCTTTGTGTTCGACTTCTTGTCAAGATATTTCCCGGCAATTGAAGATTGAGCGAGTGGCAATCTACCGTTTCAACGCTGATTGGAGTGGTAGTTTTATCAATCGTTTTGGCTTTGCCGAACCACGCTGGGATACACTCAACGCTTTTGGACAGGACTTAGTGTGGGAAGATTCGTATTTGCAAGAAACTCAGGGAGGGCGATATCGCAAAAATGAGCCGTTTGCTGTGGGTGACATTTACGATGCTGGACACGCTCGTTGTCATGTTGAAGTATTAGAACAGTTTCAAATTCGCGCATATGCGATCGCACCTATTTTTATTGGTGCAAAACTCTGGGGTTTACTGGCAGGGTATCAACACTCCACAACCCGACAATGGCATCCTCACGAAGTGGAATTTTTAGCTCAAGCCGCCAGCCATGTCGGCGTAGCAATGCAGCAGGCAGAAATTTTAGAACAAAGCAAACAACGCACAGCAGAATTGCAAGATGCAATTGCGCGGCAACGTGCTTTGACGGAAGTGGTGGGAAATATTCGCTCGTCTGTGAACACCGAAATTATTCTCGACACCGCTTGTCAGGAACTCTGCAAACTCCTGAAGTTAGAACGGGCAGCAGTTTATCGGTTTAATGAAGACTGGAGCGGTGAATTTGTCAGCCAATTCGGTATGGTTGAGGCGCAGTGGGATAGAATCCACCCATTTGGCAAAAATCTCGTTTGGCAAGACACCCACCTCCAAGACACCAAAGGCGGGCGCTATCGCAATAACGAAACTTTTGCTGTGAACGACATTTATCAAGTCGGTCACTCGCGGTGTCACATCGATATTTTAGAGCAATTTAAAATTCGGGCTTATGCCTTAGCGCCCATCTTCATCGGTCCAAAACTCTGGGGATTGGTAGCAGCGTATCAACATTCAGGGGCGCGTCAATGGGCAAATTATGAAGTTGAGTTTTTGGGACAGGTGGGGGCACAGCTAGGGGTGGCGATTCAGCAAGCCGAAAATTTAACCCAGTCGAAACAACAGGCGATGGCGTTACAAAATGCGATCGCTCGCCAACGCGCACTTACGGAAGTCGTCGGTAAAATTCGCTCTTCCTTAGATATTAATTTAATCCTGAAAACGACTTGTCAGGAAGTGTGTAAACTGCTACGAGTCGAGCGAGTCGGCGTTTATCGCTTTAATGAAGACTGGAGTGGCGAATTCGTCAGTCATTTCGGCATGGTAGAGGCACAGTGGGACAGCATCAATTTATTCGGCAAAAATCTGGTTTGGGAGGATACTCACCTGCAAGAAACCAAAGGTGGACGCTACCGCAACAACGAAAGTTTTGCCGTGAACGACATTTACCAAGCCGGACACTCGCGCTGTCACCTAGATATTTTGGAACAGTTCAAGATTCGTGCTTATGCCTTGACCCCAATTTTTGTGGGACGGAATCTCTGGGGATTGCTGGCTGCCTATCAACATTCTGCACCGCGTCAGTGGGGTAGCGTAGAGGTAGAATTTTTAGGACAAGTCGCCAGCCAACTCGGAGTAGCAATGCAAAGTTCCGAGATGCTGACCCAAATCCAAACTCGCGCTGACGAACTGCACAAATCGGCTGAACAGCGGCGCATCTTATACGATTTAGTCGTCAAAATTCGGGAATCCTTGGATTTGGAGACGATCTTTAAGACTACAGTACAAGAAGTGCGGCGATCGCTCAAAGCAGATCGAGTCGGCATCTTTCGCTTTGACTCTGATGTGGGTTTTTGCAGTGGTGAATTTATCGCTGAAGATGTCCTACCCAAGTTTGATTCTGCCCTAGCCGTGAAAGTGCAAGACTATTGCTTCGGCGACCAGTACGCACCGCAGTATCGTCAAGGACAAGTGCAAGTAATTTCTGATGTCAACAGCGTTGGCTCGAAAGTGCCCCATCTTGATGTCATTGAGCGATTCCAAGTCAAAGCACAGATTATTGTGCCACTGATGGAAGGCGATGAACTTTGGGGATTGTTATGCATTCACCAATGCACCCATGTACGTGATTGGGAAGAAGCTGAATTAGAATTTGTCACCCAAGTCGCGGCTCAAGCGAGTGTAGCACTACGTCAAGCCAAGTTGTTCCAACAATCGAGTTTGCTTGGTCAAACCCGTGAAGAAGCAAATCAACTCGCCCAAACACTGAATGAGCTACGCACTGCCCAACTGCAAATTATTCACTCTGAAAAAATGGCCAGCTTAGGGCAACTGGTAGCGGGGGTTGCCCACGAAATTAATAACCCAGTTAATTTCATCCACGGTAACTTAGAACACGCCCACCAATATACCCAAGATTTGCTGCGCTGTGTCGAGCTTTATCAACAATATCATCCCACTGCCGCACCAGAGATCCAAGAGTTTTTAAAGAAAGCCGAAATTGATTTTTTATTCGACGACTTACCTAAATTATTCCAGTCCATGAAAGTCGGGACTGAACGCATTCGTGAAATTGTCAGCTCACTGCGGAACTTCTCGCGCCTAGATGAAGCTGACTTCAAAGCAGCAAATGTTCACGAAGGCATTGACAGCACTTTGATGATTTTACAAAACCGCTTGAAATCCTCAACCGACGGTCCCACCATTCATGTAAGCAAAGACTATGAGAATTTACCTCTGATTGAATGCTATCCCGGTCAGTTGAATCAGGTATTTATGAATTTACTGTCTAACGCCATTGATGCCTTAGAAGAACGAAACGCCCAAACTACCCCCGAAGCAATGGCAGCAAACCCCAGCCAAATCAGAATTTCTACCTCACTGCTCAATAAAGATTGGATTGCCATTCGCATTGCCGACAACGGACTTGGCGTGGATGAAAAAACACTCTCTCGGTTGTTCGATCCATTTTTTACCACCAAAGGTGTTGGTAAAGGCACAGGACTAGGGCTTTCCATCAGCTACCAGATTGTCACAGATAAACACAAGGGCAAGATCTACTGCCAATCTGAGCCTTTCAAAGGCACAGAGTTTGTAGTTGAACTGCCAATTCGTCAGGCGAAAACTTAAAAATCAGTACCTCAAGTCAAGGCATTGTATCATATCCGGTTGAACAGTTGTCATTGTGAAGGTAAGAGAGACTTTGAATTTTCCCCCTTCCCTCGTAGGGAAGGGGGTTAGGTCAATCGTTAGCTTTTCCACATAACGTGAAAAGTCAGAGTCTTTTCTTCCCCTGCTCCCCCTGCTGAAGAACAACTTTCGCTACTCATTTCACGATGATCTCACTTTTTCGCATTGCATCGACCTGCAACTCAATTGCATCGACTTACAACTCAATTGCATCGACCTACAACTCAATTGCATCAACCTGCAACTCAATTGCATCGACCTGCAACTCAATTGCATCAACCTGCAACTCAATTGCATCGACCTGCAATTCAGGTTGTTTTACTTCTAACGACTGACACTTTTATTGTGTTGTAATCAACTACGCTTGAATGATGAAGTCCGTAGCTGTGAGAGTCGGCGCACCAGTAAGAGTGGCAAATAGACCACCACTACCAAAACCAGCCGCGCTACCATTTTGGTTATAGAACAACTGCCCACTCACAGCGTCGTAGACAATTTTCGCCGTGCTAGTTGCCCCATTAGAAATGACTTTAAAATCACTAGCATTACTAAAACCAGTTCCCGCAGCCGAAGCAATAGCACTAAAGGTAGTCTTATCCAAAATAATCTTGTCACCTTGGGAATGTTTGAAGTCAGTAATGGTATCTTGACCAACAGCAGAACTAGCAAAAACAGCATTGGTATTGTAAAGGAAATAGTCAGCACCCACACCACCTGTGAGAACATCATTGCCAGCACCACCAACCAAAGTATCATTGCCAGCACCGCCAATGAGAGTATCATTGCCAGCACCACCCCTGAGTAGGTCGTTGCCACTTAAGCCATCAATTTTGTCATTACCCCCCTGACCATTTACAACATCAGCGGAGTTATCTAAACCCTTAATATTGTTAGAGAGGTCATTGAGGAAAGTAACTGTATTGATGATGCCAATGCTGGTATCAGTCGAGTTAGCATCCAGGACATTAAAACTGTCAATGATGCTAGTTTGCCCATCAAACAGAATATTGCCAACGGCTGGTCTACTTCCAGAAGCTTTCAGGTTTTCCAGGTTTTCCAACTGAAAGTTTTTCAGAGTCACTTTGGTATTAGACACATTTTCAAATGTGACTTCTAAGTTGTTGCCATTTTGAGTCAACAGCAGATTTTGAGCAGTCAAGCCAGAACCGAGAAATTGCAGTGTGTCAACATTGGCAATTACCGTTGCTGACGGGTTAGTGCCTTTACCAACACCACCAAAATCGGTAATGATATCATTGCCATCACCTCGGCGAATCACAAACCGATCTTGACCGCCATTGCCTGTGAGGGTGTCATTACCAGCTTTGCCATCGATGATGTTGTTACCAGGTGTGCCAACTAGAGTGTCTGCACCAGCAGTTCCGGTAATGGGAGCGATGACTTTCAAGGTGGTAGTAGCAACTTTACTAGTATTACTGTGGGCTTGACCGTCATCAACGACAAACTGAATAATCCGGGCAGTAGTGTTGGGAGTGGCTCATATCTGGCATCAGGCAACTCTAAAACTCGCACGCACAAGACTTTACCTGCAAAACCAGAGTTTCAAAACCAGGCAGACTTACTTAAGCACACTTGAGGATAACGATTATTGGTCGGATATATTACAGCAATTTTTAGGTAATTAAACCATTATCGTAGGGGCGCACAGCTGTGCGCCCCTACAGGGGATTGTGGTTCAAATAGGATGAAAAACCCTGTAAACCAATGAAAATCACGCATCCAAATTCTGCCACTAGGTTTTGACATGAGTCTCCCTAGTTTTTCACTCATCATTAATTCTGATAGGCAATCAAATTCGCAATCTATCAGAATTAATGCGATCGCTACACTAGCCAGTCGATTAATTTCGATTAAAAAACCTTAAAATTGCGTTTCAATCTGCGGAAACACTTAATTCATACCAAAAAATGATTATCACATATAAAATAATTTGTCAATAAATAAATGTCAATTACTTTACATGAATTGAGTAAATTTTACGTAAATTTACTTATTGTTTTTTTCTGGACTTTATGGGAATCTCCTGTACATCACAATAAAATGCATTAATAAGATAGATTTACCGTAGTTTAATAAAAGCCAAAAAGATGAAAATCTCTGTCAGGCATCCAAAATGCTATTATGTCTACCACTAAAACCGTAAAACCTGCTTCAGTCCACAGTCAAATTCTCGTGCCCCAGCGGTATCACAGGCAACCTGTAATTTCTCGATTAGTTTCTCGTTATGATTTAACCGTCAATATCAAAGCTGCATCCTTGACATTAGACAGTGACAGCGACGGCTGGTTTGATTTAGAACTTTCGGGAAATCCGCAAAAGCTGACAAGTAGCCTATCTTACCTGCAAGGATTGGGAGTAAATCTAGTACAAATAGCGATCGCCAACCAAATTCAACCCACCCATAACTCCCCACCCTTCCCAGATTCAGCCGACAAACTCAGCCCTAGAGACTCTACATGGCTAACAAATCAATGGCAAGAGCAATTTCAGCAATGGATTTCTCTAGGTCAGACCAATCGATTGCGCTTGCAACTGTGCGTTTTAAAAAGCTACTACGAAGAACCTGTGATTTCTAAGTTAGTTTCTCGTTATGGGCTAACAGTCAATATCACCAGTGCGTTACTTAAACCCGACACCCAAGATGACGGCTGGTTTAATTTGGATTTATGGGGTAGAACAAAGCAGCTATACTCTAGCCTGAGTTATTTAGAAAAACTCGGACTACCGATTTGGTTGGATTTATCTAGCATTTATGGCGATCGCTAAATTCAGAATTCAGAATTCAGGAGTCAGAATTCAGAACTCCCCCATCTCCCCCATCTCCCCCATCTCCCCCATCTCCCCCATCTCCCCCATCTCCCCCATCTCCCCCACTCCCCACTCCCCACTCCCCACTCCCCACTCCCCCAAACTTAAATTTCGTAGTACCAAATATCTTCTTCACGTAGCACAATTCGATGGAGGGAGAGGCGATCGATCAAACCCTCTTGCTCAAACTGTCCAAGAACACGAGTAATGGTTACACGAGTTGAACCCAGCATTTCTGCCAAGTCTTCATGAGTTAGACGCATATCTATTAAACGCCCCTTCTCAACTTCGGAACCAAACTTTTGAGATAACCATGCCAACAGCTTGATGAGCATAGTATCCACCTTTTTATGGCTACGAATCACCATCAATTCTTGAGCCTGTTGGATATGGCTAAGTAGAGTTTCTGTTAATTGATTCCACTCCTCTAAAAGTAGGACTGTCGCCCCCACTTTAGTTAAGCATTCCATCTGATAAGGTTCTAATTTTGACAAAGCTTTCCCAACGACATCTCCAGGTCCCCACAATCCCAGAGCAACAGTTGTACCATCTTCCAGATAAGTAAAAGTCCTGACAAAACCCGTTTCAATCTTCCACAGACCGTTCGGATACTCTGGCAGAAATGAACGACGCGCAAAAATCTGCTTAGTATTATTACTTGGTAGATTAGAAAGATTTGTGTATAAAGAAACCATATCCAATTATACTGTTTTTTGATAAACTAACCGTAGTATATATATACCAGGTTATAAAAGCTTCTGGTTATTGAAATTAATAATGTTTTTAGGGAATGGGGCATAGGGCATTGGCAAGAGGAATGGGAGGACAAGGGGAAAGACTTGTTGCAACTTTTCTCCCTATCTCCTTAGGGACTTCTAGAAAATAAATTATCCCAAATTATTTGTACATTTTTCGGGTAGCACAGCTGTGCGCCCCTACTATGGAATATTTTTTTCCTTGGAAGTCCCTTATCTCCCCATCTCCCTATCTCCCCATCTCCCCATCTCCCCATCTCCCCATCTCCCCATCTCCCTTATCCCCATGCCCCATTCTCTAAATTCCCGCACCATCAAGAAAATCTTCAATCATTCCATCAGAATTATTGCTCTTAGGTTTGTTGGTTTGTTCGTCGCCAAGCTGATTTGGGAACAAGCTTGATTGATCTTCTAACTCCTGTAAGTGTTTTTCTAGAGCTTTGACTCGTTCAAATAAAGCGCGGATGACTTCAGCTTCCACGTCCCGGACTTTATCATGATCCAAAACATCGCCATTGTTATTGTTCTGACGAGTCACACGCCCTGGAATCCCGACAACGGTGGTGTTGCTGGGCACATTTCGCAGCACTACTGAACCTGCTCCAATGCGGACGCGATCGCCAATTTGAATATTTCCCAACACCTTGGCACCTGCCCCCACAACTACATGAGAGCCTAAAGTTGGATGGCGCTTACCAATTTCTTTGCCAGTACCACCAAGGGTAACACCTTGATAAATCAAGGCATAGTCGCCAACGATCGCTGTCTCGCCAATCACTACTCCCATACCGTGGTCGATAAACACTCCCTTGCCAATTAATGCCCCAGGATGGATTTCAATTCCAGTTAAAAACCGACTAAGATGAGAGACAAACCGGGGTATAAACGGAATTCCTAATTTATACAGCCAGTGCGCCAAGCGATGGAAAAGTAAGGCTTGAAATCCAGGGTAACAAAACAATACTTCCAGCCAGTTACGGGCTGCTGGGTCGCGCTCAAAAATCGTTCGCAAATCAGTTATTAGCATATTCACTTAACACATCATCGGTAGGGAAGACTCCCAAAGCGGCTATGCAGATAATTTCTGCAAAAAATGACTTATTTTTGGGAATTGTGTAGGATAATCTACGGTAAGTCGATAGGCTTGTAGTCTTTAGTTGCTAGTAAGTGGGATGCTATCACATCCGACACTTTGAAAAAATAAATTTCGCATAAAATACGATAAATCTCTCAATTCACCGTAGTATGTTGAGTACTGTCTTGAATAGCCAAAACTACTCTCTCCTCGATCTGTCTTCCAAAGTGGAATACGCGCTGCTAGCACTTTTAGAACTAGCAAGCCACCACGGGAAAAAACTTCCTCTGACCATGAGTGAGATCGTCGCTAAGCAACCCATACCTGAGCGCTATCTAGAACAAATTTTGACCAACCTCCGGCGTGCCGGTGTGGTGCAAAGTCAACGTGGCTCTAAAGGAGGTTTCGTTTTAGTTCGTGAACCTTGGCAGATCACCCTGCTGGAAATTGTGACTTTGGTTGAAGGCGAACGCAAAGAGAAAGATACCTCTGAATCTCCGACTCTGGAAAGGACTCTGGTTTATGAAATCTGGGAGCAAGCCAATGCTGCTGCTATTGAAGTTTTGGGTCGATATACACTCCAAGATTTGTGCCAGGAAAGGGAAATTCGCGCCCAGCAAAGTCCGATGTATTACATTTAGCCACAGAATTTTAGATTTTAGATTTTAGATTTTGGATTGTTCATTCAAAACTTAAAATCTAAAAAGGCCTGAGAGCAAGATTGCTTTATTTGTGGAACAAATCCTTTCATCCCAAATATACAATTCTTTACTCAGAGCAACTACCTCAAGAGCGGGAACCCGCAACAGACAGGTATCGGGTCAATCTAAAATTCAAAATCCTCTCATCCAAAATTGTTTGACAAAGGAGTACTTGTATGAAGATCGCAAAAGACATCACAGAATTAATCGGACGGACTCCTTTAGTTCAATTAAACAAGATTCCCCAAGCTTCGGGAGCGGTTGCTCAAATTGTGGTGAAGCTAGAAAGCATGAATCCAGCGTCTTCTGTCAAAGACCGGATTGGCGCAAGTATGGTGGAAGCGGCAGAAGAAACAGGCTTGATTCACCCCGGAAAAACGATTTTAGTAGAGCCAACCTCTGGGAATACAGGAATTGCGTTGGCGATGGTGGCAGCTGCCAAGGGTTACCACCTTATTCTAACGATGCCTGACACAATGAGCCAGGAAAGACGAGCCATGCTCAGAGCTTATGGCGCACAACTAGAGTTAACTCCAGGGGTAGAAGGAATGCGAGGGGCGATCGCTCGTGCAGAGGAAATTGTAGCTCAAACCCCCAACGCTTATACGTTGCAGCAGTTTCGCAACCCTGCTAACCCCAAAGTTCACGCCGAAACCACCGCAGAAGAAATTTGGGATGATACCGATGGACAAGTGGATATTTTGGTGGCGGGAGTCGGTACTGGTGGGACGATTACGGGAGTATCACAGGTCATTAAACAACGCAAGCCGAGTTTTCAAGCGATCGCAGTTGAACCAAGCAGTAGCCCAGTATTAGCCGGTGGTAAATCAGGCCCTCACAAAATCCAAGGTATCGGTCCGGGATTTGTCCCAGCAATTTATCGGAAAGAACTGGTAGATGAAGTAATTCAGGTTACAGACGACCAAGCGATCGCCTACAGCCGTCGCCTAGCAAAAGAAGAAGGATTACTATCTGGCATTTCTACTGGCGCTGCTTTGTATGCGGCGATTCAAGTTGCACAGCGACCAGAAAATGCAGGTCGGCTAATTGTTATGGTGCAGCCTAGCTTTGGCGAACGCTACCTCAGCACCTCACTGTTCAAAGACCCAGAACAAAATGAATGGTTGAGCAAAGTTTGATTCCATAGATGAATTTTGGATTTTACTGTGTTGTTGTTCGATTGCTCTCATGGTGTTATACTATCTTACAGGTGTTGCACCTATAAACACATAAAAGCGAGTAAGATACTTGTCAACAATTGAACTATTTGTTTGAAGGAAGGATAATTATAATTACTCGCTATAAAAACTGATAAGTGCTACACTATGCCTTCTAAAAAACCCACTATCACAATTCGTGTGACAGACGAAGAGTACAAAGTTTTACAAGCATGGGCAGATAAAGATTACAGAACGGTTCCTAGCTTGGTTTTGGCTTTAACCAAAAAAGCAATTGATGACCATACACAGCAGAATCATCAGGAAAAATCAGCATGACAGAATCACAAATCCAAGACATTTACTCGCGTCTAGACACTCTTGAATCTGAGGTAAATTCACTCAAATTACTAACAGGGACAATAGGTACAAGCCAAGTAGCGATCGCCCAAATCCTTAATACCCAAACAGAACACACTCAAATTCTGAACAGCCACACCCAAATTCTGAACAACCATAGCCAATTACTCGATGAAATTTTGCGGATACTGCGCGATGCCTACAGCGGCAAGCTACGCAATGGTGGGAGTGGCTTATCCAGCTTTTTGATAAAACTAACCCACCAAATAAACCAGAAAGACTCAGGATTAACAAAACTGTAAAACCTAAAAATTGACCAGTGACTATATGCCGGGGGCGAAAAGTAGAATTTATTTGAGAAAAAAACAACAACAAGATAACAATATCATCAATATTAGTGGCATTGACTCTCACCGGACTAAAGTCACGGTGATTCAAACTGTTGTTCCGAATGAGGCTAAAGCCATCATTCTCCACAGTTATCTTTCAAGGGATTAACCCTGTGGGACAGTCAAAAGTCCCCTACC
>JAESFX010000352.1_pt1 | contig 16371 bp, 18 predicted proteins | sample 9269501 | NCBI WGS metagenome assembly JAESFX01 (sample SAMN14515570, study PRJNA621655) | algae metagenome | isolation source: Desmonostoc geniculatum HA4340-LM1 and co-occurring heterotrophs from cave... | place: USA: Maniniholo cave, Kauai, Hawaii | collected 2009-07-28
AGTCATCAGAGTAGGCTATAACGGTTGCTGGTAGAGAGAGCAAGTATTCTAACGTTTCAATTAAATTCCGGGGATTCATTATGAGAGCCAAATTCCGTGTAGAGAATATAACCCATCATGCTAGTGGTGGCAATTCAGTTAATTTAACTCCTGTGCTGTCAGGCAGTGAAGAAAATAAATCGTTTTGGCAATCAACACCTAGCGGCAAGCTAGAGATGTACATTAACAACCCTAATGCACGCACCTTTTTTGAGCCTGGGGCTGAATATTACATCGACTTCACACAGGTGGTTTAGTTCTCTGGGGATTCGCTGTAAAGTCCATCGTTGGGATTTTTTGTTTGCGGTGCAGCTTGTCGCAGTGCCTCTACCATTGCCGCAACTTGGGCATCAGAAACCCGCTGCTGTGCTTGAGCTAAACTCTAACACCCACGAAGAATACGATGCCTCTTTGTTAAAAATGTTGCTGGATTCACTAACTAACAGGCGACTTAGATATTAACTAAATTTTCTACAGTATTGGCATCATTGGGTAATGCAGCTGTTAAAACTTCGCTGCCTTCTGTGGTAACTAAAACATCGTCTTCAATGCGGATGCCGCGGACATCAGCAAATTCTGATAACCGCTGCCAATTGACAACATTTTGATATTTTGAGCGGACATTGGCATCATTTAAAATTGCTGGTACTTGGTAAAAACCAGGCTCAATTGTGACTAACATTCCTGTACGTAATGGACGATTTAAACGCAAGTAGCCCAAGCCAAAGCGATCGCTCCTTGTTCTTCCTGCTTCATATCCTGCTAAATCCCCTAAATCTTCCATGTCATGGACATCTAAACCCAACAGATGACCAATACCGTGGGGAAAAAACAGGGCGTGGGCATCCATTTCTACTAAATCCTGGGGATTTCCTTGAAGAATTCCTAAATCTACTAAACCTTCAGCGATGACTGTGGCAGCTAACAAATGAATATCGGCATACTCCACGCCAGGATGTATTTTGGCAATACAAGCGTCATGGGCTGCCAAGACAACATGATAAATATCTCTTTGGGTAGATGAAAACTTGCCAGATACTGGCCAAGTGCGAGTCACATCACCAGCCCAACCCGTTTCTGTTTCAGCGCCGACATCAGCAAGGATTAAATCACCTGGTTGCAAATGATGGTGATACTGTTCGTTGTGCAAAACTTCGCCGTGAACGGTGACAATGCTGTTATAGGAGGTGGTCATATTGTTGGCAATTATTACCCCTTCCATCGCTGCACGAACTTCGGCTTCGAGTTTGGCTTGAGGTGTTGCAGCCATACCAGCTTTGTGTGCCTGAACTGTGACAGCCGCAGCTTTTCGCAACTCGGCTAATGCAGCTTCATCGTGGGTGAGGCGTAGAAAAACGATCGCCTTAGCTAATTCTAAGTCAATTCCTTGGGGAGGACTTTGGGGTAAAACCCATCTATTTAATAGCTGGGATTGCTGCGTCCAAGTAGCAGCATCTTGTACAGGAAGTGTGGCGGCATCTTCTAACCAAGAGCCTAATTCTGCCATTGGACGAGCCACATCTGCTCCAATTCTCTCGGCGATTTCCTCGCGTGTTGGCATTTCTCCATGCCAAAGGGCGCTGCTGGGTGAAGGATCTTCCATGAATAATTCCAGCTTGCCCGCTTCTAGGCGAATTGCCGCGTTTGCTAGAGGTAGTCCGGCAAAGTAGAGGAAATGACTGCTAGCGCGGAAGGGAAAAACATTTGCCGGAAAATTGCGCGGGCTGTTGCTACCTGACCACAGAATTACTGGAAAATCAATCAGGTTGGCTAGTTTTTGCCGTCGGTGGCGTAGAATTTCGACAAGGGAACTAGAAGTTTGTTGAATAAGCATAAATATAAGCTCAAAAAAAGGATAAAGGTTATTTAGTCTTTATCGTCACCGTCTTTATCATTATCCCTACGCGTTTTTCTCCCGGAACCAGCAATCATTATAAAACTGTATATTACTTCGAGAATAATTTCATGGGACAAATCATTACTCAAGTTGATGCTTTCACGAATACGCCATTCACAGGTAATCCCGCTGCTGTATGTATTTTGCCTAATCCCCAAGATGATATTTGGATGCAAAACGTAGCACAAGAAATGAATTTATCTGAGACAGCTTTTCTAGTCAAACAAAATGATGGCTTCAATTTGCGTTGGTTTACGCCGATGGTGGAAGTACCGCTTTGTGGTCACGCAACTTTAGCTAGTGCCCATGTACTTTGGTCAGAAGGACATTTATTATCTGATGAAGTTGCACGTTTTTATACCAAAAGTGGACTACTCGTTGCTAAGTTACAAGGTGAGTGGATTGAGTTAGATTTTCCAGTAAATCACTCAAAACCAACGATCGCTCCTCCAGAACTTAGCCAAGCTTTGGGTGTACCATACAAAGCTGTGTTGCAGAATTCACTAAGCTATTTAGTGGAACTGGAATCTGAGGAATCGGTGCGGCAAATACAGCCCAATTTCCAGCTACTAAAAACGTTGCCTGTTGCTGATGTGATTGTTACCAGTACTGCTGATTCTAATTCCGAATATGATTTCGTTTCGCGCTTTTTTGCACCGGGAGTAGGTATTGATGAAGACCCAGTGACTGGGGCGGCTCATTGTTGCCTTGCTGCTTTCTGGCGCGATCGCTTGCACAAGGATGAGTTTTTAGCTTATCAAGCATCGAGTCGCGGTGGCGTGGTGAAGGTGTATTATGATGGGGGCGATCGCGTTTTACTTGGCGGACAAGCAATAACTGTTCTGCGAGGCGAATTAACTACCGCTTAAAACAGAATTCAGAATTCAGAATTCAGAATAGGCTCTCTTGCTAGCTACCAGATTTAGATGGTCTATTTAATTAATTTGGAATCTGCTCTGACTACAAATTAATTGCATCGGGGAAAAACTCAGCATCAAGAACTTGGGCAATGGAATAAGGACATTCTACCGGAAACGTATTTATTGATAGTTCAGTTTCATTGCTAGCAGCTTTCAATCCCCGATGGTAGCACTGGGCTAAAACTTCTTCTGGATAGGACTTGAGACTGGGACTCTCTTGCAGCAAATCTGTAATTCGGTTGCGTTGTTCGTCAATGGTATTTCGCCAGGAGCCACTTCGCAAACTAGGCTGATATTGCCATTTGAGCAAATGTTGTAATAATACCTCTAGGCGGCTTTTCAACTCCCGCCGTTCTGACCGTCCCAAGTTTTCAATCTCCTCAATCACAGCATCCCAGTCTACCTGTTCAAATTGTCCGTCACGAATCAGTTGCACAGTCTGTTCTGTCCATGCTACAAAATCTATTTCATACAACTGGGCTACGGTTTTTGGAATCGAGGTCATGAGCTTCCTGCAATTCACACTCAACGGGCTAAACTTTGAGATATCTTACCCTATGTTAACGCTAAGAGGGCTGCACAAGGCGATGGCGTTTTGCTTAGGGACTTGCGGTTGTAGAATGGAATTCAAAACCATACAAAGTTAAAGATGGCAGCTAAAGATTTGTTCCATGAAGCGGTAAGGAGGGCGTTAGAAAAGGAACAATGGGTTATCACCAACGACCCACTAAAAGTGGAAGTAGGAGGTGCAAAGTTTGAGATTGACTTGGGTGCTGAGCGTCTTCTGGCAGCAGAACGAGCAGGCGAAAAAATAGCGGTTGAAATCAAAACTTTTTTAGGCGACTCCCCTATCACTGATTACCATGCAGCGTTGGGACAATTCCTTAACTATCGCCTTGCTTTAGAACTTAGTGAACCAGATCGCACCCTTCATTTAGCAATTCCAGTCGCCTTTCATCAAGCCTTCTTTCAACGGGAATTTGCTCAACTTTCAGTTGAACGATATCAAATTAAACGGGTGATTTACGATCCATTTCAAGAGGTAATTGTGCAATGGATAAACTAGAACAGTATCGCCAGTGCATTCAAAACTTACTTAGCAACTACGCCGCCATACCAATTGCAAACGGCGAAATAGAATCACAAACTGTTTTTGATCTTCAACAAGATCGCTATCAAGTGATGAATGTTGGTTGGGATGGTAACCGTCGCGTGCATGGCTGTGCCTTACACTTAGACATTAAAGACGGTAAAATCTGGGTGCAACAGAACACAACAGAGTTACGAATTGCCCATGAATTAGTTGCAATGGGAATTCCCAAAGAAGATATTATATTGGGCTTTCAAGCGCCTTATATGCGGGAATACACTGGATTTGGTGTAGCATGAAGCGTGCTGAGTTAAGAGTGAGAAGTTATTCTCCTAAGGGGAGACGCAAACAGGTCATACCAATTTGAAAATAAAATGCAAAAATAGACCATTTTGTAGAGACGCGATGAATCGCGTCTTCAGCCAACAACGTGTTGCAATCATGAATTGAATTAGTATTAATTTTTGCAAGCCGATGCAACTAAGGTGCAGGTCGATGCATCAAAGGTGCTGGTCGATGCATTAAAGGTGCTGGTCGATGGAACTAAGGTGCTGGTCGATGCATCAAAGGTGCAAGCCAATGCATCAAAGGTGCAACAGGTTGTATTTAAATTGCACGCCAATACAAAACACTAAAAGCGGCTGTCACAATATGTAAATAAGCCTATGTTTTACTTTTACAAATGTCCGCTAAACAAACAAATCATCGAAGTCCTGTTACATCTGGTGACTGGCCGATTGAACAATTACCTGGACTCAGCCAAGAAGAACAATCCCAACTACAAAATTGTGGAATCAATACCACAGTAGCGCTAGTCAAACAAGGAAGGAATCTTGAGGCAAGGGTGGCGTTAGCAAATAAACTCCAGATTCATCTTCAGTATGTAAATAAATGGATGGCTTTGGCTGACTTGGCACGTATTCCCAGCGTCGGAACGCAATATTGCGGTTTATTGCTCCATGCTGGTATCGGTTCCGTGGCACAGTTAGCTCAGACTCCTACTCACAGATTGCACAAACAGATTTTGCGCTTGCAAGTAGCAACAATGCAGCGGCGAGATTTGTGTCCAGCAATTGAGTTAGTACAACAGTGGAGTCATGAAGCGAGAATGGTGGGGAGTGGGGAGTAGGGAGGTGGGGAGCAGGGGAGCAGGGGAGCAGTAAGTTTTTCCCCTCTGCCCCTCTGCCCCTCTGCCCCTCTGCCCCTCTGCCCCTCTGCCCCTCTGCCTCTTGTGCCCAATGCCCAATGCCCAGTCCCCAGTGCCTAATCTTTCACCAAGACACCATTGAGGAAGATATCAGCGAGTCCTTCTGCCATTTGTTGCATTTGTTGGGGGGAGGCGTCTGGTTCGATGAGGGTGTTGTTGGAAAAGCCGGCGATCGCAAACATTCCTAAGAAAACTTTGGCGACTAGGTTGGCATCCATTTGCCGATAGATGCCTTTATCCATTGCTGTTTGAAAGAAGGCTTCGGCAACATCGGTCATTTTTGTGATGACTTCTAATTGAATGCGATCGCGTAAGTCGGGGTGAAATTGCACTTCCATGAAACAAACGCGCATCATATCGGCATTTTTCTGGAAATTCCACATCCGACGGCGCATCACTTGAGCTACTGCTTTATAGCTACCCATTTCACTTAATTCTGTCAGCAGATCCGTCAAAATTTCTACCCATCCACTGGTGGCGACTTCTACCAAAATTGCTTTTTTATTGGGAAAATGACGAAATAGAGTGCCTTCAGCCACACCTGCCGTCTGTGCTAAATCACGGGTGGTGGTGCCATCAAATCCCTGAGAGGCAAACAAACGTTGTGCTGCCTGTAAAATCCGGGTGCGCGTCTGAGCCTCTGAGGGTGGGGGAGAATTAAAAACTCGCATAATTGTTATGGTTAAATATCCGGAACAGGACTTGTAGCATTATTGTCTAACGTCAAGTACAAAAAGCCGAAAAACCTTAATACAACATTAACGCTCTATTTGCTAAGTAGCGTGTTTCTTCGGTAGTGTAACTTTATCTTAATTTTGGCTTATGAACAAACTCACTCGGTCAATTTTGGATTTTAAGTCGCATCTTTGGTGCGCTAGAAACGCAACTTGGATTTTGGATTGGTTCAATAAAGTATCAGTCACATCCTGTCGGCTGTTTGTCGCCTTGTTGGCAGCGATCGCCTTTTGCTGGGGATTCCAGCCAGAAATGGCTCTGGCTCAAACTCAAACAATATCTCCACCAACTGCAAGTTCGATTCAACCTTATCTCGATCGAGTCATCAATGAGTTGACGGAGTTTCGCCTGGAAAATGGTTTGAAGTTCATTGTTTTGGAACGACATAAAGCGCCTGTAGTTTCTTTTCTGACATACGCTGATGTCGGTGGTGTGGATGAGCCGGATGGTAAAACTGGTGTAGCTCACTTTCTGGAACATTTGGCCTTTAAAGGAACGACGCGCATCGGTACGGAAGATTACAAAACAGAAAAACCGCTGCTAGAATGCTTGGAACAGTTAGATACTCAAATTCAAGCAGCCAAAGCTGATGGTAAAAAAGATGAAGTGACGCGGCTAGAAGCTGAGTTTAAGCAAGTGGAATCCCAAGCAGGTAAGCTAGTCAAGCAAAATGAAATGGGGCGAATTGTGGAACAAGCGGGAGGTGTGGGTTTAAATGCTACTACCTCAACTGAAGCTACCCGTTACTTTTACAGCTTTCCTGCTAATAAGTTGGAACTTTGGATGTCGCTGGAGTCGGAGCGATTTCTTGAGCCTGTAATTCGTCGTGAGTTTTATAAAGAGAAAGATGTCATTTTAGAGGAACGACGGATGCGGGTGGATAATTCACCCATTGGCACGATGTTGGAAAAATTTATCGACGCTGCTTACAAGGTTCATCCCTACAGGCGTCCGGTGATTGGTTATGACAAAGATATCCGTAACTTAACGCCAGCAGATGTGCAAAAGTTTTTTGACGCTTATTATGTACCAGGTAATTTAGCGATCGCCATTGTCGGAGATGTCAATCCCGCCGAGGTGAAAAAACTCGCAGAAACTTATTTTGGGCGTTACCAAGCTAAAGCTAAAGCTACTCAAAAAATTCCTGTGGAACCGCAACAAAAACAAACGCGGGAAGTGAGTTTAGAATTACCTGCTCAACCGTTGTATTTGGAAGGCTATCACCGTCCGTCAGTTACTCATCCAGATAACGCAGTTTATGAAATCATTGGCAGTTTATTAAGTGATGGGCGCACGTCACGGCTGTATAAATCTTTGGTAGAAAAGCAACGTTTGGCGCTGAATGCTCAAGGTTTCAGTGGTTTTCCTGGGGATAAATACTCAAACCTGATGTTGTTTTATGCTTTGACTGCTCCTGGCCATACACTTGATGAATTGGCGATCGCTTTACGCGAAGAAATTGAGAAATTAAAAACTGAACCTGTGGCGGCGGCTGAGTTAGAGCGAGTTAAAACCCAAGCGCGGGGGGATTTATTACGTAGCTTAGCTTCTAATACGGGGATGGCTCAACAATTGTTGGAATATGAAGTCAAAACTGGCTCTTGGCGGAATTTGTTTAAGGAGTTGGATCAAATTGCGGCGGTAACTCCTAGTGATATTCAGCGGGTGGCTAAGATGACGTTTACACCGGAAAATCGCACCATTGGGAAGCTGTTGTCGAAACAAGGATGAGAAACGAACCGCAAAGGACGCAAAGGAAGAGAGATATGGAAAGGTATAAGGGGAAGGGTAAAAGGAAGATGGCTTTGAAAATCCCAAGTGGGAAGAAAGTTGTTTATGGGTTGGTTGTGGTTTTTGCTTTTTTACTTTTAAATTTTAATTTTTCTGTGGCGGCGACGGCACAGGCGAAGCATTATACTGAGTTGCAGCTGCCACCGTTACCTGAGGTTAAGTTTCCCAAGTATGAGCGGTTTGTGCTGCAAAATGGCTTGGTTGTCTATTTGATGGAGGATCACGAGTTACCCTTGGTGAAGGGTACGGTGTTGGTAAGGACTGGGAATCGTTTGGAACCGCTGGAAAAAGTCGGGTTGGCTGGTTTTACAGGCGCGGTTATGCGGACTGGGGGAACTACGAAGCACTCGGCTGATGAATTAAATGAGATATTGGAACAACGGGCAGCGTCGGTGGAAACTAGTATTAGTGAAACTGCTGGTAGTGCTGGCTTTGATGCCCTCAGTGAAGATTTAGAAACGGTGTTTGGGTTGTTTGCTGAGGTGTTGCGATCGCCTGTATTTGCCCAAGAAAAGCTAGATTTAGCGAAAACCCAAGCTAGGGGTGCGATCGCACGGCGCAATGACGATCCTAATGGCATTGCGAGTCGAGAATTTCGCAAGTTGCTATATGGCAAAGATAGCGCCTATGGACGCACCACAGAGTATGCAACGGTGGATCGAGTTTCCCGTGAGGATTTGCTCAAGTTTTATCAGCAATACTTCCACCCGAATAATATGATTTTAGGGATTGTCGGGGATTTTGACACGAAAAAAATGCGATCGCTCATTCAAGCTAAATTCGGTGACTGGAAACCCAACCCGAAAATTGCCAAACCCCAATTACCAGAGGTTTCGCCAGCCAATACAGGCGGAGTGTTTTTTGTGAATCAGCCACAACTCACGCAAAGTAGCGTGCTGATTGGACATTTAGGCGGACAGTTCAACAGTCCAGATTATCCAGCGCTGAATGTGTTGAATGAGGTGTTAAATGGATTTGGCGGACGTTTATTTAATGAACTGCGATCGCGTCAAGGTTTAGCTTATTCTGTATATGGCATCTGGAGTCCCCGTTACGATTATCCAGGAATGTTCATTGCTGGTGGACAAACGCGATCGGATGCTACGGTGCAGTTTGTCAAAGCCTTACAAACTGAAATTAAACGTATCCAAGCTCAAAAAGTGACACCAAAGGAACTAGCTTTTGCTAAAGAATCTACACTCAACTCCTTTGTCTTCAACTTTCAAGACCCCGCTCAAACTCTATCACGGTTGATGCAATACGAATATTACGGCTATCCGGCTGATTTTCTGTTTCGCTATCAAAAAGCCGTCGCCGCCACCACAGCCGATGATGTGCAACGCGTAGCACGAGAATACCTCAAGCCAGAAAATATTGTGACTCTAGTTGTGGGGAATCAAACCGCCATTCAACCGCCGTTGACGCAATTAGCTGCACAGGTAACGCCAATAGATGTGACAATTCCCTCACAACCACAGGCGAAGAATTAGAAGGCTAGCTAGATGGTGTAATACTTGTTGAAATCTGCGGTAGTTGCATAGATGCCATAAAAACTTTGAGTCAAAGAATAGTAGGGACACGATGAATCGTGTCCCTTGACATATCAAGGGGACAGAAAAATTCCATAAATTTAGTTCAATTCGTTAGTTTATAAGACAAAATTTCCTGATTTTTGTCTATAAACTTAGCCGAAAATTATTGACTTTCTCCAATTCCAGAGCAAAATATATAAGAGAATAGTTTTGATATTTAATTTCAAAATTATCCACAATAGGTTATTTGACATTAAGTATTTCTGGAGTTGAGTCAATGGTTAGAATCAAAATTTACGATCTGCACCCTACTACAGACAAACAGCAGATCGATGAAATCAGTGTTAGAGAAATGAAGACAGTAGAAGGTGGTGTGGGATTCAATACAACGGGCAGACAATTTGCCAACACACTGAACACAAATAATCCATCCAGTACAACTGAGCCTGAGGCATCACCAATAAACTCGCTACAAGAAGTAAATTCGCTTTTGGATAACTTTAGGTTAGAACTAGATAAAATATTTAGGAGGTTGATATAAGAGTCAAGGTGCTAATTTATTTATGAGCAGAGTTTTGTTATTTCAGTTTTATCCTTATATTGGTGCGTTCTAATTCAAAGCAATATTAGAACGCACTTTTTTATGAAAAATTTTATTCAATACTTTGATGGGCTGCAAGATCCCCGACTTCTTCAAGAAGTCGGGGATCTGACCACGCTAAACCCTTGCTAACGTATTTTTATTATTCAAGTTACATATACATTTCTCGTAGGAGCGAACATTTAAAGACGCGATTTATTAGGTCTTTACATGACGATTTTGGGTTTATACTCCTACGGAAAAATCCATCACTGTGATTCCAATTCAATTGCAGAATTCTCTTTTAATAAAGACTCAACTCATTGACATGTGTCTTTCTAAACGGTTTCAGAAGCTTGACTTTGCCAATTTCATCAATAAAAATTGCAGTAACAGGTAAGAAAAGCAGAGCTTAATTACCTGTGAAGATAATCTGGTTAAAGCTACTTTTTTTTAGAGGAAATAATGGCAAATATCACTCTTTCTGAACTCTACGTTTCTGGTTCTGAATTGTTTGAAGGAACCGAAAGCTTTCTTAATGATTTAAGCGACGCTGATTCCATTACTGGTGGTTCCTATCCTAATTTCAGCGACATTTCAACTTTGACAAAATTAGCTGAAGCATATGTTAATACCTATGCTATCGGTCATGTCACCTTTGTCGCTAAGTCCTACAGCGGTGGTACATACTACTAATCTTTGAGTAGTTAAGTACAAAGCTAAATGGCTCTTTGGGGATGAAAAGTAGCAAGTCATCTCTCTTTGAAACATGAGGTTTCTTGATTAGTAATAATTCCCAAGAGTCAACCAAATAAATTCCACTACAGCTTAATTACAACAAGAATTCGAGGAATAAGTCATGGCAAATATCACTCTTTCTGAACTCTACGTTTCTGGTTCTGAATTGTTTGCAGGAACCGAAAGCTTTCTCAATGATTTAAGCGATGCTGACTCCATCTCTGGTGGTTCATATCCTAATTTCAGCGACATTTCAACCTTGACAAAATTAGCTGAGGCTTATGTCAATACCTATGCTATCGGTCATGTCACTTTTGTCGCTAAGTCCTACAGTGGTGGTACATACTACTAATCTTTGAGTAAGTACAAAGCTAAATGGCTCTTTGGGAATGAAAAGTAGCAATTAATCTCTATTTGAAATCTGAGGTTTATTGATTATTAATAATTCCCAAGAGCCAAACAAATCAATTCAACTACAGCTTACTTGCAACAATAATTTGAGGAATAAGTCATGGCAAATATCACTCTTTCTGAATTATATGTTTCTGGCTCTGAATTATTTGAAGGAACCGAAAGCTTTCTCAATGATTTAAGTGATGCTGATTCCATCTCTGGTGGTAACCAGTGGAGTGGATTTAGCGACATTTCAACCTTGACAAAATTAGCTGAAGCATATGTTGATACTTATGCTATCGGTCATATTACCTTTCTCGCTAAGTCCTACAGCGGTGGTAAATACTACTAATCTTTGAGTAGTTACTTCCAAAACTAAATGGCTCTTTGGGGATAAAAAATAGAAAGTCATCTCTATTGATTGTATGAGGTTTCTTGATTATCAATAATCCCCAAGAGCCAACCAAATAAATTCAACTACAGCTTAATTATAAAAAGTACTTGAGGAATTAGTCATGGCAAATATTACTCTTTCTGAACTATATATTTCTGGTTCTGAATTGTTTGAGGGAACCGAAAGTTTTCTCACTGATTTAAGTGATGCCGATTCCATCTCTGGTGGTAATAGCTGGAGTGGATTTAGCGATATTTCAACCTTGACAAAACTAGCTGAAGCATATGTTAATATCTACGCTATTGCTCATATTGCCTTTATAGCTACATCATACAGCAATAACAATGTTGCTTGATAATTAATTTGTAAGTAGAACGCCTTGAAAAAACCAAACTATGTCAAGTAATGTAAAAATAATAAAATTCAGTTCGTAGTAAGGACTTTAGTCCTTTTTTAGAGAACTAAAGTTCTCACTACAAACCTTTGATTACTTACCCTGTTCTACTTAGTTCATTACTCAGCCTTAGCAATTCTATTGAGTTTTAAAATTATTCTTGAAAACAGCTAACATATTTTTTCACGAATAATTTGGGATTGCCATATAATAATCTGCTTTCAGGAAATATCTGACACTATGCCATTTTTATTAAGTTCTCAAAATGTATTTGATTACTTAATTCCTCTGGGATTATGTACTCAAGAAGAACAATCATTGAGCAAAATTGAGCTAAAGCCTGCGAAAAATTTTAACTTATTAATCACCTTACCAAAAGGTCAGCAAATTTTAGTTAAACAAGAGCGTCACAATCGAGAAGGAAAAACTGCTGGTGAGTTTTTTGACGAATGGAGAATTCATAATTTTTTTAGCAGATTTTCAGAAATTAATCACATTCGTTCCTATTGTTCGGAAGTATTGCATTTTGATGCCGAAAATTCCATCATTGTTTTTAATTATCTGAGTAACTATCGAGATTTGGCAGATTTCTACATCAAGGAGAATTTATTTTCCACTGACATTGCAAAGGTAGTTGGCAGTATTTTGGCATCGATTCATCGTCTAAGTATTAGCCGTCCAGAATATCAAGAATTCTTTCAAAATGGCGAGGATGTATCAAATCAAGAACCTCCAAACCTATATCAAGGACTAGATAGAATTACACCAGAAATTTACGGTAGAGTTCCTGGCGATGGATTGAAATTTTTCGCTCTTTATCAACGTTACGATAGCTTAGGACAAGCGATCGCAGATTTGGCTAGTGCTTTTAGTGCTTATTGTCTGACTCATAACGATCTCAAGCTGAATAATATCCTGATTTCTCTCGATTGGGAACAAGCTATTTTTCAGCAATCATTCTCAGGTGAGAGTGTGATTCGGCTGATTGACTGGGAACGTTGCGATTGGGGAGATCCAGCAAATGATTTAGGAAATTTGCTAGCCAGCTATCTGCAAATGTGGTTGTATAGTATTGTCATTGGTAAAGATATAGCGATCGAAGAGTCATTACGTCTAGCTACAACTCCTCTACAACTTCTCCAGCCATCGATGGCGGCGTTAGTGGCTAGTTATTTAGCTGAATTTCCTCAAGTACTAGAACATCGTCCTGATTTCTTGCAACGAGTTATGCAATTTTCTGGTTTAGCTTTGATTAGATCTATTCAGGCGATACTCCAGTATGAAAAGAGATTTGGTAATTCAGGTATTTGTATGCTTCAGGTTGCCAAGAGTTTATTGTGTCGTCCAGAAGCATCTATACCAACGATTTTTGGTGTGCAACCATCAGATCTCTATCCAACAAACTTATCTCTTGTAAATTTTGGATTTTAGATTGCGGATTTTGGATTGAAAGAAACTACTCTTATTTACACAGCAGCCATTATGCAACTATTAGACTCGCTACAAACTCAACTATCAGAAGTTCCAGAGCCATTGCAGACATCATTACAGGACATCATTCATAAAGTTGAAATCCAGTCTCATTATCGGATTCAGCACCCAGACTACAAACCAATGGAATTACCAGAGTCAGCAATTCCTGGTTTTCAGCAATTACCTTTGGATCTCCAGAACAAGTTTTTAAGTCTGCAATTGCGTAGTTTTCTCTACGGTATCTATTACAATGGTTCTTTGAAATCTGCTCTTGCTCCTGATGCAGACACAACAAATTTGGCGCTCAACCAAAATCTAGAAAATAACACTCTTTTGGGTGTAGATGTAGATTTTTATGAACGCTTGCATGAAAGCAACAGGGGTGAAGGCTACCTCAGCAATGATTGGCTTGTAATTAAAGAAGAAACCAATGACGTTTTGATGGTGTATAAGAATGCTTTGAAACTACATATACAGCGCAATATTCATCTGCACCCAACTGAGCGAAATGTCACTGTTGGTAACTCAGTTGCAATTAGAATGCCTAAGAATCTAGTACAAAATGGATTCTATATGGCAATTGGTAATGCAGCTTCTCATCAAAATAAAAATATTGTGCGCGTTTATTTCAACTTAACCCCAGAAGGTGCAGTTGCAGTTATGGATGCTTTGACTACCCAACTTAACTCTATAGATATTCCTTTCTCATTTAAAGCACTCTACAATCCTTCAGATTATGGACGTTGCGATTCCGCAGTGCTTTATTTTGACAAAAACAAATACGAAGCTGTTCACCCAGTGTTAGAAAGGGTTTATTTAGAACATCAATCTTATTTTCAGGAACAAGTGCCTTTGTTTACCAAGTTAATTGCACCAGGGTTAGCGATCGCTGAAGAACCAGACGATAAATTTAGCGATCGTGAAAGTTTTGGTACACACCGTTGTCAAATTATTGCGAATGGTTTACTTGATAGTTGGCTTCAAGGGAATGATACACCAGCAAAGCGGATAACAGCAGTTCTGCAACATTTTTCTTTACATAAGGTTGAATTACAACATCCCTACCTCAATGCAAATTCTAAAGATATATATACTTCCTTGAATATCTGACAATTTTGGATTTTAGATTTTAAATTTTGGATTGAACTCATACCTATGTCTTATGTCTTAGCGCTCTTTATGCAGCAACTTGAATCAAGAATTTTGAATTTTTAATCTCCAAGTTAAAATCTAAAATTCAAAATTGGTTAGTTCTGAATACCCAATCCACAGTTCAATTATTCAGCAACGCTAATTTTTACTCACGAGGAAATTATATGAGTCAAGAATTTTTCGATTCTAATGAAGCGTTCAATAATAAAAGCAATTTTAATCATGAAGAATTGGAAGAAATAATCAAAGCTGTGAAAGATGGTAAATATTCCTGGGCTTGTGTTTTAATGCTGCGTTATAGTGGGTACAATCCTCTTGAATATATACCGTCCCGCACCTACATTCGATTAATGAAAAAAAACTGCCTATTTGATAAAATAAATCTTTATCAAACTGATAATCAAAATGTAGGATTTTTTCAACTAGAATCAACCTGGTTTCAACAGAATAGCGATCGACACAGTTCAAGCTAAATCTTAAAAAGAATAATTGAAAATTCAAAATTAATTAGTAGAGACGTTGCAATGCAACGTCTCTACAATGATTTTGATATCTTAAACCTCCATTACTATATCTTTAGATATTTCAGAATTGACAACTTTGGTTAGATTCGACCCTATTTCTATAGGGGGGATTTGTGTTTTTAACCAATTAGCAAATAAGTCTCCTATGATTTGCACCCGTCGCTGTTCGTCCAATTCAGGTTTGATAATTTCCTCAACTGCAATTATATGTACTCCTTTGGGAGTAGTGATTGGCTTGAGAATTTGTGGAGGATTAGCAGCAAATACTGCTGCTGCAATTTCTGGTCTAAAATCCCTGCGGAGTCGTATTCCTTGATAACCTCCAGCACGTCGGATTTCAATATTTTGAATGTATTGGCGGGCGATTTCTTGGAAACTAATTTCGCCTTCTTGCAGAGCGTAAAACAATTCTAGTGCTAAATCTTCGTCATCCAAAACAACTTCATAAGTTACTGCTCCTACATAATCAATTTGGTGTGCATAAAAAAATTGTTCTACTTTATTTGCAAATAAATGATTTGCTAATTTGGTAGATAGTAGAGCAGTTTCAACTATTTTTTCCAAGTCGTCGAGGGAAAGATAATGTTTTTCTAACCACGCCCAGGTATCTTCTGCTTTTAACAGTTGATTGGCTAGACGCAGGTTATCTGCTGCATTTTGTAGTTCTTCTAAACCAATTTCGATACCTGCCTGTTTAGCTTCATTTTCAACAATTTTTCGACTGGCGATCGCCTCCAATACATTAGGAATTTGGCAAGACAGTTTAATGTGGTCAAGAATATCCTCAGGAGAAACAGTCAATACATTTGACATCATCTAATTCCTCCAATTATTAACCTAATTTAATAGGGTGTTTTGATTTTGATTCCTACTCTATTAATTATAGCTTTGGTATGTTTTTGAGATGTAGTTTTTAGAGTATTTATTGAAAATAAAATCTATACTTAATTAAGTTAAAATCTAAAATTTATTGAACGATTTAAGAGTTATTATTTATATGTAAGTAAGTCGGTGCTAATATTTCAAGTGAGGTAGACCTGTAAGGGCACGGCAGTGCCCATAGGTGTCAACTTAAGCTCAAACGTTTGTCCCACATACGCTTTACCCCACCCCCAACCCCTCCCCTTACCAAGGGGAGGGGCGGTTTTGGCTTTAGACAAGACCGAGGTGGGGTGACGCGGTGAGTAACGGTAAGTGAATGAACTCAATATCAAGTCTTGACAAGGGTTTCACGTTACAGCAGTTTTCATGTATTTAGACCACAGTCTTATTTCTTCCTTTGCGCGGCAGTCGCTCATGGGGGAAACCCCCAAGACCGCGCTGCCTTGCCTTTGCGTCTTTGCGTGAGATAAAAATAATGTGGTTCATTTACCTGAAAATCGCTGTAACCCTCTTCTGTCACTCTCCGGCATTAGCAAGTAGTAACTAAGTGAAATTATCCAGAAGCATAACAGGGTTTAAATTGATTCATTTCACTAATTAATTGATTGAATCCCAGCAATAAATTAGAAT
>JAESFX010000353.1_pt1 | contig 16217 bp, 11 predicted proteins | sample 9269501 | NCBI WGS metagenome assembly JAESFX01 (sample SAMN14515570, study PRJNA621655) | algae metagenome | isolation source: Desmonostoc geniculatum HA4340-LM1 and co-occurring heterotrophs from cave... | place: USA: Maniniholo cave, Kauai, Hawaii | collected 2009-07-28
AGATTTGATAGTGTCGGTCAGCATGACTTGAGGGATTTCCATTCTACAGATTTAGTGAGGGCTGATAGATCCGCGCTTCCTAAATATTCTAGAATTACTGGTACTTTATTTTTTCGCAAGTCCCTTATTAGATCGGCGTTTGCTCCTACTAGTAAATGCTGTTGCTGCTCAGTTGGGTAGCTTAATTGAGCGCAAACGCGTTGAACAAGAACTGCGCTTAGTAAACGAACGTCTACAATATCTGCTCACTTCTAGTCCTGTAGTGATTTATAGCAGCAAAACATCAGGGGATTTTAGCATTACTTTTATTAGTAAGAATGTTAGAGCAATGGTTGGCTACGAAGCGCGGGAATTTATTGAGAATGCCAATTTTTGGTTCGATCGCGTTCATCCAGAAGATATTGAACTAGTGTCAAGAAAATTTTCCCAGCTTGTTGAGCAGGAGTACAAATCCTACGAGTATCGTTGGTTACATGCTGATGGAACTTATCACTGGTTTTATGAAAAGACGAGGTTAATTCGTGACGAAGCTGGTAACCCAATAGAATGCGTTGGTTATTGGGCAGATATTAGCGATCGCAAGCTGGCAGAATTAGCTTTACAGGAAGGTAGACAACGATATCAACTTTTAGCAGAAGCTTCGCCAGCTTGTATCTTTTATACCGATGTTGGTGGTAATGTATTATATTTTAATCAACGCTGGAGTGAAATTACTGGTTGCTCCGTTGAAGAATCTCTGGGGGCAGGTTGGGCAAATGCCATACATCCAGATGACCGCGAGCAACTGTTACTAGCATGGAATCAAGCAACAACAATTGGAAGAAAATACAAGTACGAACATCGCTTCTGGCATAAAAATGGCACAATCGTCTGGGTAATTTGTCAGGCTTTGCCAGAATTTGGAGATGATGGAGAAATTAAAGGCTACATCGGTATGATTACAGATATTACCGAGATAAAATTGGCCGAAGAAGCTTTGCGCGAGAGTGCAGAGCGAGAAAGAGCGATCGCCCAAGTGATTCAAAGGATGCGTCAAACACTGGATTTAGAGACTATATTTGCGGCGACAACCCAAGAATTACGGCAAGTACTCAATTGCGATCGGGTCGCTGTCTATCGTTTCAATCCCAACTGGAGCGGTACATTTATCTCTGAGTCAGTAGCAGAGGGTTGGATTTCTCTGATCGAAGAACTGAAAAATGACCCTCATCTGACAGAAGGTATCTTAGAAAATGGCCGTTGTCTAATGAAAATCTTGGATCGGCCAGATAACCAAACGCAAAATACTTACCTGCAAGGTGTGTACATCCAAGGTGCAAGTTTCCGCTGCGTTCCAGACATCTACAATGCTGGGTTTGATTCTGCTTACATCAAACTCTTGGAACGCTTTCAGGCAAAAGCTTATATCATTGTTCCTATTTTATCTGGTAATCAGCTTTGGGGGTTGCTGGCAAGTTATCAAAATTCCGATGTCCGCCAATGGAAACCAGAAGAAATCAACATCGTAGTTCAAATTAGCAATCAGTTGGCAGTTGCTTTGCAGCAGGCGCAATTGCTCGCACAAATGCAAAGGCAATCACAAGCACTGCAAGAAGCTGTAATTGTTGCTGATGCTGCTAACCGCGCCAAAAGCGAATTCCTCGCCAACATGAGCCACGAACTGCGTACCCCATTGAACGCCATCCTGGGTTTTACCCAACTCATGAGCCACGATGATGCTTTATCTACCGAACATCAACAAAACCTAGCAATCATCAATCGTGCTGGCGAACATCTCCTCAACCTAATTAACGACATTCTGGAAATGTCTAAAATTGAAGCTGGCAGAATGACATTGAATCTGGGCAGTTTTGACTTAATTCGCCTCTTGGAAAACCTCGAAGAGATGTTGCGTTTCCGTGCCACTTCCAAAGGATTAGAATTGGTATTTGAATATACATCTGACCTTCCCCAGTTTGTCCAAGCCGATGAAAGTAAACTACGTCAAGTCTTACTGAACCTCTTGGGAAATGCAATTAAATTTACCGATACTGGGAAGGTGATGCTGTCCGTAAAAATGGGGACTGGGGATTGGGGACTAGGGACTGAGGACTCGGAAGCACAAGGGGGAAAGTTGCATAAGTCTTTTTCTTGTACCCAATCCCCAATCCCTAATCCCCAATCCCTAATCTTCGAGATCCAAGACACTGGTTGCGGTATTTCCCCAGAAGAAATTAACTTGCTGTTTCAAGCTTTTGGGCAAACTGAAACCGGAAGGAAATCGCAACAGGGGACAGGACTGGGTTTAGCAATTAGCCGCAAATATGTGCAACTCATGGGGGGAGATATTAGTGTCACTAGCACCGTTGGCGGGGGGAGTAGATTTGCCTTTGATATTCAAATTGGTCTAGTCGCAGCCAGTGAAGTACATATGAAGAAGACTAGAAGGCGAGTTTGCAGTTTAGCACCTGCTCAAAACGAACACCGCATTTTAGTAGTTGATGACGCTACAGATAGCCGTTTAGTACTAAGAAAAATTCTCACATCCATCGGTTTTGTTGTAGAAGAAGCTGCAAATGGTCAAGAAGCGATCGCACATTGGCAGCAATGGCAACCACATCTCATATTAATGGATATGCGGATGCCGATTATGGACGGCTACGAAGCCACAAAAGAAATTAAAGCCAGGGAACACAGACAAATCAGGGTAGACGAGCATTTGTGCAGCGAAGAAACCGTAATCCAAAATCCCAAGACCATAATTATTGCCTTAACTGCTCATGCCTTTGAGGAACAACGAGAGGCAATGATCGAAGCCGGTTGTGATGATTTTATTAACAAGCCCTTCCGTGAGGAAGAATTACTAGAAAAATTGAGAAAATATTTAGGAGTCCAATATATTTATCAAGCAGAAAATTATCAGATAGCAAACCAAACCCAAGAGGGAGCAGAATCAATTTTGACGCTGACAGATTTAGCTCCTCTGATATCTGCAATGCCGCCTGAATGGGTGAAACAAATATACAATGCCGCAGCTCAATGTAGCGATGACCTAATTTTAGAATTGATTGAGCAAATACCATTAGAAAATGCTGCACTGGGAAACTTTATCACAGATTTAGCTCATAATTTCCAATTTGAGAAAATTATGGAGTTGTCCAATATTTAGGGACTTCCAATTCAAAAAACATCCCACCGTAGGGTAGCACAGCTGTCATTGGTGTCAACTTAACGTGAAACCCTTACGAAGACGTGATATTGAGTTCACTCACTCACCATCACTCAACGCGTTACCCCACCCTAACCCTCCCCTTATAAAGGGGAGGGAACTGCATTTTTCCCCCCTTTGTAAGGGGGGATTAAGGGGGGTAAAACGTCTGTGAGATAAGCATTTGAGCTTAAGTTGACACCAATGCACAGCTGTGCGCCCCTACGCGAAATCTGATATTATCAAACCTCTATTTAGTGGTCAGCGCGTTCAGCGCGGTCTATACAAAACTTCTACTGGTAGAGCAATCAATGCTGATACCAATGGAAGCTTGAATATCGCTCGTAAAGTAATCCCAAACTTTATGGATGGGATAGTGGGATTGCCGTTTATCCCTGTAGTTTTAGGACTTTGGACTAAGATTACAAACGTAGAAGTCTCGGTGTCTACTCTTGGGTAGCTTTGTCCAGATTTCTATGAGCGGTTATGTGTCAATTTGATTTTCATAATGAGGGTCTTCAGTACCAAGCAGCTTGTCCCAGAACGTAAAATACAAACCGTAGTGTATTTTATACTTGCGGTGATGTATTGAGTGATGCATAGAACCAATGAGCCACTTTCCTATCCAGTGGCTCTTAGATGAGGAAGGAAATACCTCAAATCCGAGATGGGTAAACACTGCCCACACTGTCATAGTTATAAGTGCGGCAACTAAGGTGATAAAATGTAGCGGTACTATGTAGCTTACACCTACAAAGAAAAGCGCTTGTACGATCGCCTCTGGAAAATCAAACGCCGAAGAACTCCAAGGCGTTGGTTCTCCCGAACGGTGGTGTCCATAATGCATCCATTTAAAAATTAGAGGGTGGTGAAACATCCGATGGATAAAGTAAAAGTATGTATCCTGGAGAATCAGCACCACAACAAAACTAGCTACCAAATACCACAGCCCGTACTCGTATAAATTAGTGTATAATAGCGTTGCTCCCGAAATATACTCTGAAATAATAAACGCTCCACAAATACCAAAAATCACTGCGGAGAGTACCGATAATTCAATATCCTTTCTAATGGAAGAATTCATCAACGGTTTCAAACGCAAACTCTTGTTGGCGAGAGACTTTCCCAGAACTGAATAAAAGAGCAAGTACGCTCCCCCAGCTATCAGAAAATATCGGGCAAGAGTGATAACGAAGAAGAAAAACCAATAATAGAAAAATGAGTGGTTCGTCAATTAGACCCGTCCGTAAAATTAATTTAGTGAAATGAAAGTGCTGATTATATCTACAATAGCTAAGCTTCACTTAATTTGTTAATCGACAAAATCCAGTGTTTATTTTACAATGCTAAGTGTTTAAACTATTATATATTTAGATTTCTTAATAGATTTTAACTTTGTTTTGTTGCATAGACACTAAACTTATAGCTATTTATAAAAAATGGTTCTTGCTCAACTTCAATTTTAGTGAATTGCTTATTTTGTAATAAAGTTATAATTTCTTTCAGTCGTCCATCTAGATTATGCACTTCAACAATAATTTGTTTGATTTGTAACCAATACTGTTATTAGATTTACTTACAAAATATCAAGCTCACTTGTTCTCACCTCTATTTTTAATATTGAAACAATGAGAAGACAGTTAAGAGGTTGTTTGAAAAGTGATTAACTGTGATTTTAATCACCCCCCTTAATCCCCCCTTGGGAAGGGGGGAGACCGGAAATCTAGTTCCCTCCCCAATACATACGGGGAGGGTTAGGGTGGGGTAAAAAATATTTGATACATCAATCATGACTTTTCAAACATCCTCTAAGGTTGATCGAAGACAGCTTCGTGCTGAATGCAATCAAGCCAGTAGAAGGAAGTCAAAATTTTACAAGAATGGTAAAAATAATTTGATATGTTAGTGATCCAAGCATAGTTGTCATCCCCTATGAATCGTTCCGCCTGCCTCATCTTCAATCCAGTAGCTGGTCAAGGTGACCCAGAATTAGAACTAGCAGAAATTCGAGCAATATTAGAGCCAGAAATTGATTTAGACATTCATCTAACAACTGAGGAAATTGGTGCTGACGCCTTGGCGTATGCAGCAGTAGAGCGAGGGGTAAATGCGATCGTTGCTTCGGGAGGAGATGGTACCCTCTCCGCAGCGGCGGCGGCAGTAGTCGGTACTGATATTCCATTTGGTATAATTTCTAGAGGTACAGCCAACGCTTTCGCCACAGCTTTAGGAATTCCTGACACGATCGCAGCTGCATGTCAGACAATTTTGCAGGGAGGAACCCGCAATGTAGACGTAGCCTATTGCAACGATCTTCCAATGGTACTATTAGTAGGTATTGGCTTTGAAGCTGAAACTGTAGAACTAGCAGACCGGGAAGCCAAAAATCGTTTTGGGATGATGGCCTACGTTTTAGCAGGAATTCAGCAATTAAGAAACCTACATAACTTTGATGTTGAAATTGAAACTGAGGACAGAATAATCAAAACCAGCGCTTGTGCAGTGACAGTTGCCAATGCCGCGCCTCCCACTTCAGTATTAGCACAGGGACCATCAGGTCTGATTTATGATGACGGGCTACTAGACTTAACGATTGTAGCTCCAACAAGTAAAGCTGGAGCGATCGCCGCTACATTCCATTTATTTCAAACAGCTTCTACAGGCAACGCAGCAGAACGCGATGACATTGGTTACCTGCGAGCCAAACAATTTAAAATCACCACAGAGCCACCACAAAAAGTTGTTCTAGATGGCGAAATCATCGGCACAACACCGATAGAAGTTAAGTGCGTACCAGCAGGCTTAAAAATTTTTGTGCCACTAATAGAAGAAGTTGAACCTACAGAAAAACTAGAGGGACTCCCCAACTTGATTATTGAGATGAAAAATCCAGTAGAAGAGTGAGGGTATTGGGCATGGGGCATTGGGCATTGGGCATGGGGAAGAGGTGTGGGAGGTGTGGGAAGTATAAATTCTCTTTCTCCCCACACTCCCCCATCCCCCCACACTCCCCCATCCCCCCACCCCTCCAATTAAAGATTCAGGAGTTAGCTTGCATTGAAACTAGTATCCGACCCACCTATTGCTAAAAAAATTCGCAAAATGAATCAGCGGGTACGATGGCAAAACCCGTTGATTGTGGAACGTAACATAGACCAAACTCGATTAGTGCTAGATGATGGTCATGCAGACGATTCGGAGTTTTCGTTTTTAGTTGTAGGTGATAGTGGTTCTGGAAACTATCAGGGGCAAAATCCCCAGCGACAGGTGGCTGAACTCATGCTGCCCCATCACAATGAATGTCGTTTCATGCTACACACCGGGGATGTGATCTATTTAGTGGGGTCGAGTGAGTACTACCAGCAGAACTTCATTCACCCTTACCGAGAGTTTATCTTGGGTGGAGAGCATCCCAGGAAAATTACTTATGACGAGATGGTTTTTAAGCTGCCAATTTTACCTGTACCGGGAAATCATGATTATTATGACTTGCCGATTTTCTTAGGCTTAGCATCCCTGACAACATTACCGATTCGTAAACTGTTGCGATCGCGGTTAGATTTAGATGTGGGTTTGCATGGTTCAGGAACAGGTGACGCTTACGCACGGGCGTTTTTAGACTATCTCCAGCTGTTCGATCTGCCAACAGAGTTAGAAGATCATTTAAATCGTTACTACACTGGCAAGACAGACACAGGTCGTTGTCTTCGTTATCAACCAGGGCATTTTACCCGCCTGCCCAATCGCTACTACACTTTTCGCTATGGCGGTATTGACTTCTTTGCGTTGGATTCTAATACATTTAACGATCCACCACCACTGCCGAAGACGAGGCAAGGTCAAGCAGATCGCAAAGTCTTGGAAAAACGTCGTCAGGATTTAGAGCAAGAAAAGCTGCAAATCATGGAAACCTCAGCGAAGCTAAATCCCAAAAACCCTGGGGAAGACGATAAGTTAGAGGACTTCCAAGCCAAGCTGTCGCAAATTGAAGAAATTATTGTTGATATCGATAAGCAACTAGCCACAGATCGACCAACCCAGACTGACATTGAACAACTTGAGTGGCTCAAGCACAGATTAATTGAATCTTGGAATACTAAGGAGGTTCGGGGACGGGTGATTTATTTCCACCATCCTCCTTATGTGACTGAGGCGACAAAGTGGGAACAAGCACAAACTTTGGCAATTCGCAACCACCTACGTGATGTTCTGGATGGAGTCGCTCAACAAATAGGTTCTCTAAATCAGGGGCGTCCTCTGGTCGATTTGGTATTGAATGGACACGCCCATTGTCTAGAATATCTGCAAACAATGGATACAGGACACGGTGATTCTCATATTCCCTGGGTTGTTTGTGGTGGGAGCGGGTTTAGTTTGCGACGCCAGCGGATTGAGGGAGCAGATTTGATGGAGCAAAATAGATTAGTAGCGCGATCGCATCTCTTCATTGGTCGTAATGGCCACGGTTCTCATAAGCGACGCCCTTACTCCAGTTTACGCATAGATGTCAAAGGCGAAGGTCATCCCAAATTTATTGTTCGTCCCTTGGTTGCCGAATGGTATCAACGACAATGGCATAAACGGGAACTTGAACCGTTGGTAATTTAGGGAATGGGGAGTAGGGAGTGGGGAATGGGGCATGGGGCATGGGGCATTGCTGCGGCAGGTGTGGGAGGAGGGGGAAGTATAACCCTCTTTTGTCAGAGTGGGAAAATCCAATCGCCCAAATGCTTACAGGGCTTTAATTTCCACTTTTATCTATAAATTTCAGTTTCTGTTAGAAAATAAAGCCTCAAACCTTGATGAAATCAAAGTCTCAGAATCAGGCTGAGATTATTGTTTTCCGAGAGTGACAAAAGAGGGATAAATTCTCTTTCTCCCCACACTCCCCCATCTCCCTCAAAAGTAATTACCATAAAAGCAGAGACGCAATTATTGCGTCTCTAAAAACTTGCTCATTAGCCTTTTTACGTGTAATTGTACCCAGGAAAAACTAAAACAATTTTGAATTTGAGATTTCACAAATCAAGTCGTTTACTTTCAGACATTTTGGATTTTGAATCCTCAATCCAAAATCCAAAATTTAAAATCTAAAATTCAATGATGCTGTTTAATTAAATGATTCCTGGGCCTCTACCACGCTTGTCGCCCTTTTCTGTCAACTTACCTTCTTCATCTTGGTTAATTTCCCCAAGTTCTTCAACACGTTCTGCCGTATCTTCTGCTGCTTGTTTGCGTGCATCACCCGGTTCTTCGTAGTACATTTCCGGTTCAACCGCATAGTTATTCAACAAACCTTCTTTGTCTACGGTGTAACCGTCAGTGGTGCGTAGACTTTCGGAATCGGTTTGGTCATCGGTTGGCGAATTTGCTTCGCCTTCTTCTGTGGGGAGTGTTTTGAATTTATCTCCTTCTCTTTCTTTCCGAGCCGCTGTTTCAGCGGGGATAATTCCGCGATCGTATGTATCTACTTCTGCGCGATCGGATGAATCTATACCTTTTTTAACCGCTTCATTAGCCATAATTTATGTCCTCGTTAAAGAATCTTTTGAATAACTTCGATAACTAGATTAGGCTGTTTTTCATTTACAATCTACTATCTTGAGAAGTGATTTAAGTTTCAAAATATATCCTTTTCTCTATCTTGAGATGTATCCAAAAGACTAGTAATAAAAGAGAATTCAGAATTCAGAATTCAGCAATCTTTTTAGTGGGGGATTTAGACCCGCCACTAATTGTAGGCCACCAAATTGAAAATTTGGTGGCCTACCCTGCGGGTTCTCCGAACGCGAGTGCGTCTCGTAGAGAAGGAGTACAATCAGTCGCGGGTCTGAATCCCCGACTGATAGCGACGCGGAAAGCGAGTCCTCGATAGCGCAGCGTTAGCGAGTTCGCTAGCGTCGCGTCTTTATTCTGACTCCTGAATTCTGACTTCTGAATTCTTCTTCAAAAAATTATTCGCCCACAATTTCGTTTTTCAGCAATCGAATTTCCTGGGCTAATTCTTGCCGATTTGAAGCCTTAATTAGATAACGCAAAATAAACCAGGTGGCGTAAGCAATTCCAATTAATTCAAAAATTGGTGACAGTAGCGGAATATCATGGATTGCATCCAGAACTGATAGTGCTACCTTGGCTGTGACGATCGCTGCAAAAATTAAACTCAGAGTTATTAGAGCCTGCTTGTAGTCGTTGAAAAAACTACTTAAATATTGGGGGATTTGCGCGAAAAATTCAGAAATTTGTCTGCTAATTCGTTGCCATTCACTTTCCGATGCTGGTGGCAGTTTTGGCAATTTTGTAGTATCTGTCCCTTCAAGTGCTAGGGTAGCTTTTGATGAAGAGGGATTGATGGATGCGACTTGCTGCTGTTGGGTTTCCATAGTTTTAGTTTTCAGCAATTACACGAGTTTTTATAACTGACTGAGCGTAAATAAATATAATTATTAAAGTTGCTAGTTGTCAATTATTTGTGGTCAGATACGGAATTTAGATCCCCAACTTCTTGAAGAAGTCGGGGATCTGGGCAGCTACTTTTGCTTAATTGAAATCTGCTGTAATTTCATTTATGACTGCCTACTCACTTGAATTTTTGTTAGCTGTGTCAGCTTTGCGGCGGGGCAACAGTAGCTTTCACAACTACAGCTTTCACACCTTTAATTTCCTTAGACAAAGGTTCGATTTTAGCAAGTTGATCTTGATTGTTTACCGTTCCTGCTACAGTGACAGTTCCATCGTTTGCAGCATTAACTGTTAGTTGACCACCGGGTATGTTCGCTTCTAATTTGGAGCGAACTTCACTTGCAAGGTCAGCTGCGGCTCTGTCTGCATCGCCGCCAGTCAGATTATTACGTTCTTCCCGGGCGCGAATATCAGCATCAAGTTGTCTTCTGCGGAGTTCGCTTTGTGCGTCTTGCTTGGCAGCTTCTGTTGTTTGTGCGGTGGGAGCTTGTGGAGTTTCATCAGTAGCAGGTGCGGTTACAGTTGTTCTAGAAGTATCTTGACAAGCAGCAGCACCAAAAACTAAAAGGCAACTAATTACCAAAGGAGTTAGCTTTTGCATATGTTTAATTTGAGATCGGATGAAAATTGTTGAAATTTACGGCATAAGTGAGGAGCAAGGAGTTATATCATGTCCGGTTGAAGACTTATTGTTTAGACTGACGCAAAGAGAAGTCGGAGCGCCGGCTTCCGGCGATCTGAACTTCCGGGGACATGGAGACGCGGGGATGCGGGGACGCGGAGAAATTTTAATCATAAGTGATTAGCCGGGCATGATATCAGAATTCAGCAGTAAAAATTCGATGAATAGTAGCTATGCACGTACAAATAGGCATACGGGACTTAAAATTCTGAATTCTGGCTCCTGAATTCTGAATTCTCAATTAGATTGTTTCTTCACGATGGTCAACAATAACTACAGCAGGATCGTCTCTGTGGGCTTGTGTAGAGTAGTTGGGACGATCGCTCTCCAAAACTCCTGTATTATGTCCTTTGTCGAAACCTGAGCGATGTTCCCCTAAATCGGCGGCGTCATATATGCCGAATTCTTCAATACCCCGACGGTTGAGAATGGGTTCGGCTTGGTAGATTTCTGCTTGTGTACCATCGACTATTACCAAGTAATCACCTCTTTGGAAGCGATCGCCATAAACTCGCGCCCTGTCTTCGGGAATTCCTAATCCAACCAGTGCGCCAACAATACCACCAGCTGCTGCACCAATGGCACCACCAGCCAGTGTTGTTGCTATGGCGGTAGCTGCTGCGCCACCTGCAATTACTGGCCCAATTCCGGGAATTGCTAAACTCCCAAGACCAACTAATAAGCCTGTTAAGCCACCTAAAACGCCACCTGTAGCTGCACCAGCTTTTGCACCTTCGTCTGCTTTATTACCTGCACCGATGTTTTTATTCTCAACGCCGGCGATACCATGACCGTTTGTATCTTTGGCAATGATTGAGATTCTACTCATCGGGAAACCCGCATCTCGCAATTCTGTAAGTGCTGTTTCTGCATCTCGACGATGAGAAAACACACCAATGGCGCGTTTGGTTGCTTGCATCGGTCTAGTTGCAGGGCTATGTCCAGTTGAATCGAAAATTTGCCACTGTTGAATTCCATGTTGGCTGATAATAGCAGCCGCCCGTTGGATTTCAGCTTCTGTACCATTCACAAGGATGATGTAATCGCCTTGATTGATGCGCTCGTTGTAGAAATGAGTGCGGTTATCTGGTAGTCTCCAGCGCGTGGAGTCCCAGCGATCGCTCACATGAACTCCTGCAAAAGGTTCCCGTCCTAAAGAGTCTTTGTGAATTAAGGAAATTTGACTCAAAGGAAAACCCGCTTTTCGCAAATCATTAATTGCGGCTTCCGCGTCTCGGCGATGAGAAAAGTATCCTACTGCATATTTGCCACTAACTACATCCTGATGAGCAACACCTGTAGTCGGATATGTGCTATCTGGATGGTCGTAAATGCCAAACTCTTCGATACCCCGGTTACGTAAAATTGCTTCTGCTTTGGCAATTTCTGCGTCTGTACCATCAAGGATGACTAAATACTGTCCCCGTTTGACGCGTTCATCGTATACTTTGGCTCGTTCTTCGGGAATTCCTAAACCAATCAATGCACCAAGCAAACTACCAGCTACCGCACCGATACCAGCTCCTGCGAGAGTGGTAGCTAGGGTAGTTGCTGCGGCTCCAGCCAGCATAATTGGCCCGATTCCGGGAATTGCCAAAGTACCAAGACCGACTAATAAGCCTGTTAATCCGCCCAAAGCACCGCCGGAAACGGCTCCCACCGTAGCGCCTTCATCGGATTTATCGCCAACGCGATCGCGGACTTCGGCGCCAGCAATATCATCACGCTCTCCATCCCGCGTAATAACAGATACTCTGTTCATATCAAAGCCGGCATTTTTCAATTCATGTAGCGCATGTTCAACATCTCTACGATTAGAAAATACGCCTACAGCACGTTTATGTACACCTACTACCATTATTTTTCTCCTCAAACAGTAAAATAAATTATTCAAAAATTTATAGCTCGGTTATAGCTCGTAATAATCCCTATTAACACATGTTTATATTTATTTTTCCTCAATCGGTTGGAAGAATTTTTTTCTCTATCAACAGACATAGGCGATTTTATCTAAAGAAAGTAAGTAAAAAAATATCAGTATAAAATCTAATTAAATAGATAAGTTCAACAAAAAGTTATGATTTTTCTATAAATAAATAAAAATAACCTTAATTAAATTAGATATTATGTATATTTAAAAATTTAGATAATTCTGTGGTATACTAATACATCTATATTTTACTAATGTAAAGCTACGTAATTATATTTTTACAACATATTATTGTTGCCAAAAAATAATTAATTTTATTTAAAAATTGAACACTTGTCACATGAATACATCATTACATTTTTTGAATTAATAATATACTTAGTAATTCAAACAACGAATATTTATAAAAGTACGACTTTTGACGAAATTCTTTCTTACCTGGGAAAGTGTAAGCCTAGCCAACTGAATATCTAGACTGATAAATAGACCATTTTCTGAAAAAGATGGCTATTTAATTGAATGGAAGTGAGAAAATAGTATGTTTCAAAGTGTTTTAGCCATATTAAGATGGGATTTGCTACCTTTTGGATTAGCACCTATGACTTTAGGTCAACAAGTACTAACTCCAGAAGAAGGATCGGTTCTGTTTTCTGGGCCTAAATTCTGGGTAGCTTTGCTGGCTGGGGTTTCAATCGCTTTTGCCTTACAATTGTTATTCACCAACTTTTCAGTCGCTGTCGGAATTTCATCTTGGGAAATTGATTCAGATGATGATGAGCAGTCAGAAAGTGTGGGTAAAAAGATTCGTAAAGTCCAAGCTAAAATCGGTTTTTGGGCATTGATAACCGCTAGTATTGCATTATTTATTGCTTCTTTTTTAGCAGTAAAACTAAGCTTAGTTCAAAATGCATTTCTCGGAGCAGTTATCGGTGTAGTCATCTGGTCGATTTATTTTTCACTGATGATTTGGTTCGGTTCATCAGCAGTAGGTTCTTTAATTGGTTCTATTGCTAGTACTGTTACCTCTGGTTTTCAAGCATTGTTCGGTACTGCAACCACTGGTATCAGTGCTAATACAGCCAAACAACAATTGGTTTCTACAGCAGAAGAAGTTACAGCAGCAGTTCGACGAGAATTAACATCAGGTTTTGACCCTGAAAGTATTAGAAATACGCTACAAAATTCTTTGGCTGCTGTGCAATTACCAAAGTTGGATCTCAAAGAAATTCGTTCTCAATTTGACAAGCTGATTCAAGATACAGATTTGCAATCTGTTGCTAATAGCGATTTGTTGCAAAATGTTAACCGCCAAACCTTTGTTGATTTAATTAGCGATCGCACCGATTTATCTAAAGAAGACCTCAATCGCATTGTTGACCAATTAGAAAGTGCTTGGCAACAAGCTTTGAATCACAAAAATCCAACCCAGCAAGTAATTAGTTTGCTCAAATCTGCTAGTCCTGAAGAACTCAATTCAGAAAAATTAGGTGAAAGACTCCAGGAATTAGTTACAGTTGGAGGTGGTAATGGTAAGCAAAGTAATGGTGTAATCAAGCAAGCTGTTCGCTATGGCTTGAGTGCTGCTGTACCAGCTGTGTTGGATAGGGTAAATCTTTCTGATATTGACGTGAACAAAATTACAACTCAGTTGCAAAAACTGAAAGAGAAAGTTCAAGATGTCGATGTTGAAGAAATTACAGAACAATTACAAAAATTTAGAGAACAAGCAACTGCAAGATTGCCGATATCACTGGAAAATACAATCAAAGCAGATGTAGAAGACTATATTTTGAATTCCTTTCCTTGGCACTTTAACCGGATTACCTTAAAAGAGGAATTTAAAGAAGTCATCTATGATGCGAATGCAAACCCGACAACTGTCAGATGTGAGTTAGAAGAAATCAACCAAGAATATTTCGTCAACTTGTTAAAGCAGCGGGATGATATCAGCGAAGCCAGGGTAACAGAAATCGCCGAACAAATGGAAAGCGATCGCCAGGAAGTTTTAGAAACTGTCAAACAAGCCGAAGTGCGAGAAAAAGGTCAAGATTTCCGCAGTCGCATCGAAAATTATCTGCGTTCAACTGGCAAAGAAGAACTTAATCCTGAAGGTATTGAACGGGACTTTGGCAAGTTGCTAGAAGATCCACAAGCTGGCTTTGAAGATTTAAGCAATCGCTTTGGGCAATTTGACCGCGATACTTTTGTACAATTGCTGCAAAAACGTCAAGATATTAGCGAAGAAGAAGCGAATAATATTGTTAGTCAACTCGAACGCAACCGCGATAATATCTTGAATCGTGCTAAAGAATTGCAAGAACAAGCAAAAGCTAAAGCCGATGAATTACGCCAAAGAGTTGAAGATTATTTGCAAAATACTAACAAAGAAGAACTCAATCCCGAAAGCATCAAACGGGAGTTTAAAGTTTTACTAGAAGATCCGCAAGCTGGAATTAGCCTTTTGCGATCGCGTTTATCGCAATTTGACCGCGATACCTTGGTACAATTGCTCAATCAGCGTCAAGATTTGAGCGAAGAACAGATTAACCAAGTCCTCGATCAACTCGAAGCCGTCCGAGATAGTATTCTCCAAGTACCGCAGCAAGCGAGAGAACAATACGAAAAAACTACAAAAGCGATCGCAGAATATCTCCGCAATACCAATTTGGACGAACTCGATCCAGATGGTATTAGGCGCGATTTAGAAAGATTACTCGACGATCCCAAAGCAGGTGCATTAGCATTGCGCGTAGACGCGAAGCGGCTTGTCGCCAGACATCGCCTTTCTCACGTCGATCGAGAAACCTTGGTTAAACTCCTGAGTCAGGGCAAAGACTTGAGTCAAGAGCAAGTTAATCAAATAATTGATCGCGCCCAAGATGCGATTCGTGATATTTTGAAAGCGCCGCGACGTTTAGCAAAGCGTACCACTCAAAGGATTGTAGATTTTGAAGGTAATCTCGAAAACTACCTGCAAAATACTAACAAAGAAGAACTCAATCCCGAAGGAATCAAACGCGATTTGCAATTGTTGTTATCTTCTCCCCGCGCTGGAATTGGGAATTTAAGCGATCGCGCCTCTAAATTTGACCGTTCAACAATCGTAGCGCTGCTATCCCAACGCGAGGATATCTCAGAAGAAGAAGCTAACCGAATTGTGGATCAAATCGAATCTGTTCGTAGTTCTATTGTCGAACAATTCCAGCAGATTCAGCAAAGAGTGCAATCAGTGTTGGATGGAGTTTTTGCCAGAATTCGCAACTATCTTAACTCTCTGGAGCGCCCAGAACTCAACTATGAAGGAATTAAGCAAGACTTTGGCAAAGTTTTTGACGATCCCCAAGCAGGATTTGAGGCATTACGCGATCGCCTGAGTCAATTCGATCGTGATACCCTAGTTGCCGTGTTGAGTTCTCGTGAGGATATTTCCGAAGCAGACGCCAACCGCATCATCGACCAAATTGAAACAGCGCGGGATAGCGTATTGCAACGAGCCGAACGCATTCAGCAAGAAACACAAAAACGCCTGAAAGCCATTCAAGAACAAGCTAAAAAGCAAGCCGAAGAAACCAAGAAAACCGTTGCAAATGCAGCGTGGTGGATATTTGGTACAGCATTGACTTCCCTTGCGGCTAGTGCAATTGCAGGTGCGATCGCGGTTACAGGGTTAACTCTACCTGGCTAATGACAACAAATGTAGTGGCGTGGCAACATTTGTATCGCCAAACACTAGAATTGATTGTCAAGAGGAAGACACACGCTTCGAGCATCTCTTTTATTGGGGAGCATGGATATGCCAGGGAGATACGACACCTTTGATAGGGTGGAATTAGCCCTCTTCTGTCACTTTCCGGGTATTCTGAATAAAAGAATAAAAAAATAAAACCCTGAAAGGTAAGTAGGGCAATGGATGTAGAATTACAAATCTTGAAACATTTGGCAAGAGATGCTCACCC
>JAESFX010000354.1_pt1 | contig 16201 bp, 12 predicted proteins | sample 9269501 | NCBI WGS metagenome assembly JAESFX01 (sample SAMN14515570, study PRJNA621655) | algae metagenome | isolation source: Desmonostoc geniculatum HA4340-LM1 and co-occurring heterotrophs from cave... | place: USA: Maniniholo cave, Kauai, Hawaii | collected 2009-07-28
GCCAGACGGGCTCGCTCTTGAGCGTCCTGAAGAACGTCTCGCCCATGGCGTCGTCGAAGCCGTTTCCCTGAACCGACATCGAGATCACGACGCCGTGCTCCCTCGACGCCCGGTCGTCGAGGGAGCAGTCCTGGCCGCCGCGATCGGCTCGGTGGATCAGCCCGGCGGCAGGACGCCGCACGGCCGTGGCCCGGCGCAGGGCCGACAACGCCAGCTCCTTGTGGAGCCGGGCGCTGGATGGCCAACCGACGACACGCCGGGCGAACAGGTCGATGACGACGGAAAAGGCACAGCCAGCCCTCGCGCGTCCAGACGTCAAGAGATATCAGCGCCCCACTTCTGGTTCGGGCCGGCCGCGGCAAAGTCCTGGCCGAGGAGGTTCGGGGCGACGGGAAAGGCACGCAGGCTGTCGGTGGTCCAGCGGCATCCGAACCGCGCCGGCCCGCACCTCAGGCGAGAACGTGTTCGTTGTCTTGCTCGTCATGGCTCCACCTTTTCGGGAGTTGGAGCCTCCGACAAACCCGGTGCGGTCACCTTCCAATTGTAGATGCTGGCGTCGCCGACGCCATGCTTGCGGCACAGATCGGCGACCGAGACCCCGGGCTCCTGTTCCTTCAGGATCGCGATGATCTGCTCTTCCGAAAAGCGGCTGCGCTTCATGTCCTGGTCCTCTCGAGGGGCCAGAACAAACGTCAAGCCGGATTAGGAACGAGGGGCAACGTCACGCGCTCAGCGCGGCAGCGCGGTCGACGCGACGCGACGGCTTGCAGGTTCAAAACCTTATCTCCTTGCCGCCGCCTTTTCGGGGTTCGCTGCGATCGGGAGCCGCGGCCGAATTGTTGCCTCTTCGCCGGGACTGCAGATAAGCGCGATGATCGGCGAGCGTGGTTTCGATCACGTCGGTCGCCGGCTGACCCCGCCCCGGCCAGATCACGGAAGTGACCGTAGGACCGCAGGAATTGGCGCGGGCCAGGTCCGGCTGCTCCTTCAGGACGCCAAGGAAGCTCTGATTGAACTCGACCGGCAGCCCGTTCGGCGGCTGCCAGCGCGCCGGCGCGCCATTCTCGTACCATTCCTCCGTGAATGGACGCATATGCGGCGTGAAGCCGATGCCGCAGCGCGATATCCGCGGTGTCCCCCACAAAAGAAACTGACGCAGCGGATTTGCCTCGTCGGCTTTGCCATATTTGGCCTCGAGACCGTCCGCGATCGACGCGATCGACGCCTGACCTGCAGGCAGATGCAGCCGCCGCCGGATCGCGGCGACCTTGCCTGGGCCCGCCAGCGGCTCGTCATGGATGGCGATCATCTCCGATCCGTCGCTGGCGATGAAAAGCCGGCCGGATGCGTAGAGCCAGTCTTCACGGGCGGCGCGCGAATCCGAGACGGCGCCCGCCCCGGTCAGAACCGTTCCCACGTCCATATGCGCCCGCACCCGGCGCTCCGCCTCGCCGAAATCCATGCCGAGCGTGATGCCCAGAATGTCGCGTGCGCCGGCAGCCGCCGGCGCCGGAGGCGTCGCGGACGGCTCGCTCGGTCCGGCGATCAACGCTCGCGTGGAGGCTTGGTTCGCCTGAACGCCCGCCGACCGGGCCGCGGCGCTCGCGGCCGCCAGCCAGCCTCCATCGACGAGCGTGAAACGGAGGAACGGATCGCTCGACCTGAGATCGGCGCGCGCCAGGAGCGTCGTCGGGCAGCCGAGGATCTCGTCGAGCCGGTCATCGCCCCGGTTGCTGAGCGCCAGCGGCAGAGCGATCGTCGCATTCGCGATGGCTGACGCCTCGACGCTGGACTCCGAGCCGCCAGGCGAACGCAGGCTCGCCACGCCGCCTTCGACGAAAAGATAGCCCTGATTGCGGTCATGAGTAGAGATGTCGACGCGGCAGCGCTCCAGTGCCCCGCTCGCCCATACGAACTCGGCAGGCGCCTGGCTGATCTGCGGCTCCCCGAAGCTGTCCGTCAGCATCTGCCGTAGCCGCGCGGGCGACGGCGCCGGCTGCGGGAGGCCGAGCCGACGCGACACCGCGGCGACGCGACCCGGCACGCTGTCATGTGTGAACAAGGCGATGCGCTCGTCGCCATCGGCGGTCGAAAAAATCCTTCGTCCGAGGAGGGTTGGCTCGGCGCCCCATCCTTTCGGATCGTGCTCGATCACGGCGCCGACGGCCATATGCCCGCGAATGACGGCCTCGGCCTCCACGATGGACATGCCAAGGCGCAGACCGACAAGGCTTGGCCCGAAAGCGCCGTCGGGACGCAGGGCCTGCGCCGTCAGGTGGCGTTTCAGCGCGGCCGCCGCAGTTGCCTGCGCCTGCGCCTCCAATCGCTTGCGGTCTGCCTCGGCCGTCTTCCGGGCTTCGAGGGTTGCGATGCGCTCGGCCCGGAGAGCAGCCTCGCGCGCGGCGGTCTTCGCCCGTTCCGCCGCGGCCGTTGCCGCCTCCCGCGCCCTGGCATCGCTTTCCAGCGGAAAGCGCGACGCATCGAGACTGGCGAGAACCTCGCCATCCGGCAGCAGGATGTCGACCCGTCTCAGCCGGGAAATCGCATAGACTGCGCCGTGCTCGGGAACGGATGGGCGCGCTGCCTGCACGTCATCGACATCGAAGGTCACGCGCACGGCGAGATTCCGACGGGTCCGGCCCTCTCTCAAACTGGCCTCGATCGCCCTGACCTGTGCTGGCTCTATCGACAGTCCGTCGAGCACGAGCCGCCGATCGAGCGCGATCGCGAAGCGCCGCATCGCTGATGAGACCCCGTTGCGCCAGTGATGCGCCGCCGCCGCGCCAGCTTCGCTTTTCTGCGCGAACTCCGGCAGGCCTTCGCCGTCGCGCTCCCTCGGACGATCGGACTGGCTCGGATGATAAAGGGCGTGCGCCTCGGCCGCCGGCGCCACAGCGTAGCCCTGGCTTGGCTGCAAAAGGCCGCGCTCCGGCATCAGCAGAAGACGCTGGCCTGGGTCGTACTGGAATTCGGGCAGCGCTGCGGTCGCGGTCAATGTGCGCGGCGACGCTGCGATCGCGGCTTCGAGGTGCCTGCGGTAGACCGGCTCGAGTTCCTCCGCGATCGCCTGCGGCTCGCGGCCGAGGATGCTGCGACGGTCGAACAGGAAGACGCCGAGACGATGCTTCACGTCCGGGTCGAAGCCGGGCTCGCGCCGAACGAAATCCCATCCGTTCTCGTCGTCGAGAAAAAGCTGCAGGACCGGGCCGGCCGCGAGGTCCGGCCGCTCGCCCGCAAGTCGCTGCCATTCGAATGTCCGCGCGGGGCGGCGCGGATCGCGCTCGATGACGAGACTTTCCGCGATATCATCGCGGCGCTGCCGCAGGGCTTGCCAGATTCGCTGCTCGCTCCGAATCTGCTCCTCGGTCAGTTTGAGCACGGTCTGGCGCGAAAGCGGTTCTGCTTCGTGACGCAGCGCCAGCAGCGCGAGCCGGTGGCGGGATGCGGGCTTTGTCTCGTCCGGCCTCGCCACGACGGCCAGCGGGGAACCGAGGCGGACCGGCGGCGGCGCCGGCACGAGACGGGCGGTCGCCGCCGCCGCCGCCTCCGCGTCGATCTCGTGAAGGACGCGCCCAGTCCCGGTGTCGAGCATACGCGCGGCGACGACCCGCCCGTCGAGTTGGCCGAGACGAGCCGCGGTCGAGGAATTGCGCGACGGCGTAACCTCGACCACGACTTCGACCACGACCTCGCGCGATTGACCGCCCTTCGATCGAACGAAGGAGCGGGCCGTCTCCCGGTCCATCGGCAGGGAGGAGAACACGTCGCTTCGCGGCAGGCGGAGCGAAAAGGCCTCAGGATAAAGTTCATGACCTGGCAGGTTGCCAATCGCCAACGCAGGGCTCGAAAAGCCCACGCCTGGCGGTGCGTCGATGCTGGTGCAACGCACCTCGCGATCGGCGCCGCGCCTGCGCGGCGCGGCTCGAGCCGGCAGCGCCACAGCGCCGTGCCCCCAGAGCCAGGCATTGCCCATCTCGTCCAGCGGAAACGCGCCGGTCGCCTCGACGTAATCGAGGCGGCGCGCCTCCGCGCGCAGCCGCACCAGCATCGAGGCTGGCCCGCCCTTTAGCCCGGCCAGTTCCTCCCGCAGCAGCCGATGCGCCACCTCGATCCGTCCTGGCCGTTCGAACTCGTTGTCCATGTCGCGCCAGAACGCGGTGCAGGCCGGCGTGCGGAAGCCGAGGGCCGGCAACCGGCTCTCGACGAAGCGACGCCACGCGAAGCCCGGCGTATCGACAAGATCGGCATGAGCGGCCATCACCAGTCGCAGCAGGCTTTCACGGTCCGGCGCAGCGACCGCGCCGAAATCCACCGGCTTCGCAGTCGCGGTCTTCGGCTCTTCGACAGCCGGCGGCGCTAGGGCAGACTGCGCGGAACGGGGCAGCGGCGCGGCCGCGCGCGTGTCCGTGGCAGACGCCGGCCCCTGCGTCTCGGGTGCGGGGCGGGTGTTGGGCGCGGCTGCGGTGGCGGGCTGCTCGCCAGCCGTTTTCGCGTCCAGCGCCGGCACCGGAAAGCGATGCAACACCTCGCCCGTTCTGGGCAGCAACGCATTGGCGGATACGATTCGTCCCAGAACGTCGCCGGGCTTTCGCGGAGCACCCTGGCGGTCGAGATCGCGACGGATCGCGGCAGGCCCGATCTCGACCGCGAGTTCGAGTTCGATCGTGCGGTCGTCACCCAGCCTTTGAAGGAGCGCGCGCGCATCTTCGACCGTCAGCGCGATACGCTCCAGGACATCGATGTTCCGGATGTCCACGCGAAATCTCGGAAAGACGCCATTGCCCGCCATCGGCAGGACGTTTGCGCCTCGCAAGCGCGCCGTCTCGATCAGGCCAGCCTGACAGTGGTCGGCGCGCGCCGCTCCGCGCGGCCGGTCGCGGTCGCTCACCGAGCGCGCCGGACGAAGCGCCGTCAGGGAATCGGAGGCCGAGACGGAGACGGGGAATGCGGCGAGAGCTGAATCGTAACTCCTGACCGTGGCTTCGGCCTCGACGCGGAAGACCATGGTCTTCGGCCAGGTTGCGGCCTGCTTGAGTGCGGCTCCCAGTTCGCGACGCGCCTCGGCGACCAAATCCGCCTTGTCGATCTCGCTGGCGAGCGCCTGCCCTATCCGGTGGCAGGCGGGCGACTGGTAGCGACCGCCCGCGGTGATGGCGTGATGTTCGAAGGCGAAGGCGTCGGTGTCGAGGATGACGCCGTTCGCCGCCATATAAAGACGCAACAGGTCGGCGTGGTTCAGCCTGGGCGCCGCATCGACCGGTGTCGCGCTCAAAGCCTGGACGCGTGTCCCCCGCTCCTCGCCCGAGCGCGAGCGCGCAGTGGCCGCGTCTGGCATGATGGCGTCCGGCTCGCCATCACCGGCCCCAGGCCGGGCGAACACAGCCATTCGAGCCTTCATTCCGGCGCCGAGGCAGGCCTCGCTCTGCCCGCAGCGGTCGCGATCACGCAGCCAGACGCGCTGCTCCGCCTGCAGGCGTTCGGCCTGCGAGCGCGGCAGATCGCGCAGGTGAGCCCCGTAGCGCCGGGCCAGTTCGCGGTCCAGGGCGGACAAGTCGGGCGAGGCGCAGATCGCGTGTTCGACCGGACGGCTCGCGCGCGCGCAATCGAAGCTGGGGCCGGTAGAAGACTGGGCCACCGCAGGCATGACATTGGCGGCTAAAGCACCATGAACAAGTAACGCCGCAGCACCACGAAAATTTACTTTTGGACTGACGGTCATCTTGGGCCCATCCTCCAGATTACAGGGATTTTCCTGTCTTCGATCAAAATACAGGGTGGGAGCACGACAATTTACGTATGGCTGACATAACGCATTTACCCCGCGCTAGCCAAGGCCGTCTCGGATTATTGTAAACATGTGCATTTGCGGAAGGTCGCGATGTGCAACATGCGTGATTGTCTGGACTTTACGGCGAATGCCGATGGGGACCACCATCGGCGCTGTCCGCGCGATGATGCCGGCGTGGTGCGCGAGCTCACAGTTCATGCATCTCGAGCGCCGTCACCATCGGATGCTGGGCCGACCAGGTCGGCACGCCCGGCGCGGGCCGAAAGGGAATTGGCGCCGGCTGTTCCAGCCGCCCGAGCGCCTGGCGCGCCGCCTCCGACACATGCTGATTTGTGCTGGACGTTGCCCGCTCAAGCCAGAGGCGCGCCTGGACGAGGTCGCGAGGCGTGCCGCGACCCTCGCCATAGGCGCCGCCGACCGCCAGTTGAGCGGCCGGTAGGCCGGCTTGCGCGGCGCGCAGGGTCAGAAGAAAACCGACCGCCGGGAGCCGAGGCACGCCCTTGCCGTCGAAATAGGCGCGACCGAGCAGAAGCTGTGCGGTCGGTTCCGCCTTCGACGCCGCGCGGCGCAGCAACGCGATAGCCTCGCGATAGCCTGCGCTGTCGATCGGGTTCATTTGCCCGATGAGCGCGAGATTCGTCATCGCTTCGCGATGGCCGAGTGCGACCGCGCGACGATAGTAGCTTTCGGCGCGGACGAGGTCGCGCGGTCCGCCCTGACCCAGGGTAAGCGAGTCCGAGGTTGAAATCTCCCCTTGGATCTCCGGCTTTCGAAGCCACGTTGAAATGACCCATCGCCATCGGCATGCTGGCCGGGACCACCTTGCCCTCCCTGTAAAGCAGGCCGAGCCGGACATGCGCGTCCGGAGAAACCGCGTTCGCCGCACTGCGGAGCAAGGCGAGCCCGCCGGCCACGTCCCTCGGCATCCATGATCCCGTCACGCGCGCCCACCCCAGCTCCGACTGGCTGATTGGCAGGGTCCGGGCTGCGGCCGCCATGAGAATCCACGCTGCCGCCGGATTGCGCGGGCCGCCCAAGCCCTTCACATGCAGGGTCGCCAGATTGTGCTGTGCATTGGCGAAGCCCGCCAGAGCAGCGATCTGATAATGTCGGCGGGCATCCTCGAACCGCAGCGCGACCTCGTAGGCGCGGCCGAGACGGAAGTGGCTCGGCGCGGACGAGGGCTCGGCGGCGATCGCGAGGGCACAGGCCTGGATCGCCGCGCGCGAATCGAGTTTGCCGGCGACGATACCGATGGAGCGCAGTCCGGGCTCCTCCGGCGATGCGGCGAGCCGAAGGCAGCTCTCCGCCACGGATGCTGCGGCCGGCAGTGGATTGGCGAAGGCGAGACATCCGAACGTGGCGACGACGGCAAGGCGAGCGGCCATGATCAAACTCCTGTTCCAACGATGGGTCCGTGCAGGTCTTCGCTGCAGCGCGCCACGTCCCCGTTCGACGTGACGGATCGATCGTAGGCGGAGCCGGATCGACCTGTTGTGGTGCGGCCCACAACTTCGACGCAGCGTCGGCACGTGATTTGAAGCGGCCCGGCTAGCCGCAGAAATCCGTCTCGCTCAGGTTGAAGAGCCTGTCGGTCACCGCGACAGGGAGCGCGCTGCCGATCGCGGCGTCGAGGCCGGCGATTTCGGCTCTGGCGCCACAACTTGCCCGACACGGGGCCGTCGGATCGACGCGCAGCCGGACGAGCCCGTTCGCAATCTGGATCACCACCGCGCACCCGGCGTCGGCCGCGCCATTCGACAGGTAGCGCCACTGCGCGCCCTCCCGCCGCGCGGTTCCGCGCAGCCCGCAATGATGACCGGCTCCCGTCCAGGCGGCGTAAGCGAACGCCAGATCGCCATCGGCCTGCCGACGCAGGACCAGACGCGTCGTCATGGCGACCGGCCGAAGGCATCGTCCGCTTTCCATGTCCCTGATCTCGCCAGGCCTGCATGGTCCCGCTTCGTTCGAGGCGGACGCCATCAGGGCTTGCGGACGACAGTAAGCGCCCTCGCCGTAGGGAGCTTGAGCCGGGGCGTTGCCGGCTTCGACGGCCCGGCGAGGCCCGGCGATTGGCTGAGCGTCAGGCCGGGGCCTCCCTGCAACCGCGGCGCAATCGGGCGTATCCGCACTGATCGCCATGGTCTGAACGGGTCCCGCCGGGGTCAGCGTGAAAGAATCAAGTTTATTTCCGTAGTCTGGCCCCTGGTCGAGGCGGAATCTCTGCACTGTGAGCCAGCCCCTGGCGGCGTCCGCGCTCGCCTGCGTGAGGCAGACCAGCAATCGCGGCACGACGTCCATCGTCTGGAACCGCGCCATCGTCCCGGAGGAACGGGCGAGCGACCTGGCGCCCTGCGTAGACAGGCTGAAGACCTCTATAGCGACGGAGGCGTGAACGACCCCGCCTTTCCCCGCCCCGCCGAGATCCGCGCCACCGACGGGGTAGGCGCCGATGCTCACCGGAATCGGCTGACCATCGAGCCGATACGGGTCCTGGGCATGGAACGCGACCGCCAGCGGGTCGCCATCCGGGGCGGTTGTCGCAAAGGCGAACCACGCCGCCGCCCCGGCGGCGATCACCACAAGAAACAGAGCCAGGAACCCCAGGCAGCGACTGGGCATGGCGGCCGGGCTTGGCGCATGAGGCGAAACCGCACGCGCGAGCTGTGCGGCCAGAGCTTCCAGATCGGCGTTCCCGCCCTCGATCCAGTGCCGGCCGGCCAGAGCCAGTTCTAGCTCCGGCGCCATCGCGCTCGCCGTCGGATCGAGCCGCACCGGCAGGATGAGTTGTTGGGCTGTGCTGGCGCGGCGGACTGTCTCCACGAGGCCGGGATCGGTGTTTGACGCCGCGCTGAGCAGCACGACAAGCGCGGCGGTCGCCTGACGATCATCGCCGATCATCGCTCCGCGCGCCGCCAGCGCCGCCGCCAGATCTCTGGCTTTCGCCTGATCGGCTGGCGCGAAGGCAAGCGCGATCGGCCTCATGACGGCTCCCTCCCAGCCGGCCATTCGCGCGCGACGAAGGCCGTGGCGGCGTCCCGGCAGGTGTCTTCGGCGCCCAATTCATGCCTGTGCTGCGCCTGTCGGTGTGCTGCCTGGCTCAAGCGATAGAGCGAGAGCAAGGCCACCTGCCCGCCAGACATGGCGTTGCGGAAGGCAAAGCAGACGACCAGCCAACGCGGCGCAGCGTCGACAATCGCGGCCTGGAGTCCCGTATTGTCGTGGAACCGCGCCAGGCCGGTCGCCTCGATCCGATGGAGATCATGCAGGCCGCCCGTATCGCCGAGCCGATAGAAGGCGAGTTCGCGCGCATGCGCGAAGGCCGCCATCGGGCGTTCGCCGTTCGGATCGACGATGGCGCCATCGGAGATGGAATACAGGATGCGTGGCGGCTCAGCGCCACTGGACATGGCGTGATGCACTGTCATCTGGGGCCAGCGGATCGTTGTGGAGCCGATCCCGAGCAGGCCGTAGCACAGCAAGCCGACCACGACAGCGCCACCGGCGGCGACCGGAACGCGCAACCATGACGATAACCGCGCCTCGGAACTCACCGTCGCCGAAGCCCGATCGCGCATCGATGCGATCACCCTGTCCGCAAGCGCCGCACGCTCCAGGCGCGCGGCGTCGATGACCGGCGATCTGGCCAGGAAGAGCGCCAGCGGCGCCGCCGCCTCCAACGGCGCGATGCGGATCACGATCGGCCGCTTGCCCTTGCTGTAGGCCCGCTCGACCATCGCCGCGACGACATGGGATGCATTGGCGGCCGCGCTCTGGACGAGCAGGACGTGGTCGCTGTCGTCGATCGCCCGCAGCAACGCCGCAGGCTGTTCGGTCTCCGTCACCGCGCGGACGCAGGCGCCCTTGGCTGCGAGCAGATCCCGGATGTCCGAGACGAAGGCCTCGTCCTGCTCCGCATGGATCATCAGGCTTCTCATGATGGGGCCAGGCAGCGAATAAGGAGTCATGATCGCTCAGAGCCCCCTGCAGCCTCGGTGGACAGATATTGGCGAGCCGCCTCCTCGCACCCCGCAGCCTGGCTGGCGGAAAAGCTCCGGGGAGCCTTTGCCCGGGTGACCGAGAAGGCGGCGGCGACAGAAGGGCCTTCCGTGAAGTCGAGGGCCTCGACGGTCCGGACGGGGCCTGCGTCGATATCGGGCCGATAGGTCAGACAGGTGACGACCCGCATGGGAAGCCTCGGGATTACGAATGGGATGCTGCCTGATCGTTCGAAGCGATCCGCGAAGTCGGAACGCGGCATATGCGCCAGAAGCTGCAGCCTGGCTTGATCGGCTTCAAGGATGTCGAGCGTCATCTCGCGGGCGAAAATGTTCATCGGGACGTCGGAACGAATGCCATCGACGACCGTCGCTTTCGGCTCGAGCACGCTCGCGCGGTAGGTCAGGCTGCCGAAGACTTCGACGCTGGGCGCTTGCGAGAAACCCGTATCGGCAGTGGAGCCTGGCGACTGCCGCCACAGCGCCAGGCCAGCGCCGAGCGCGCCGACGAGAATGGCGGCGGCAAGCCACGGCCTGCCGCGAGCCAGGACGACAGCCTTGCGCGGCCATGAAGGCTTGAGCACCCTGTCGATCTCTGCGGCGAGGGCGGAAGGCGGGCGGTCCGGCCGGTGGTCGAAAGCCGGCCATGACGTGGCTACGTGTCCAAAGTCGGGGGCGAGCGCGATCGGTTCGAGGCGAACGACCATGATCGGCTTGCCGGCCGCCGTCGCCTGTCCCAGTTCGGCCTGCACGAAGGCGGACAGGTTGGCCTCGCGCGACAGGAACAGGATGACGCCCGCGCATCCAGCGATCGCATCGACGAGCGCGCGGCCATAGTGCTGCCCGGGCACGATGTCGCGTGGCGCCATCCAGCAGAGCAGACCGGCCCGCTCGAGATCGTCGCGGATCTCCGACACCACGGCACGGTCGCCCGATGCATGACTGAGAAAAAACCGCTGCTCGGCCATTATCCCCGCCGTTCTCGTGGCGCGCCAAATTCGGATCGCACGCGCCTTTTCACTGCCTGGACGCGGCGTCATGCCCCGAGATTGCCTCAACGCCTCCCGTTGCTTCAATATGTGTGAATGAAGACCTATCGTGATGTTGTGGTCCAGCGAACAATAGGTGCTCCGATGTGGCCTAGGATCGTCGCACCCAAAGCGACACCAGTGGAGACCACGATATGACCTCCGGCACGGACGAACCCGGCGCCAGCCTGGATCGCAGGCTCGCCCAAGGCGCCCTCAGCGCCGAGGAACACGCCGTCCTGAAGGCCGCCATCGCGAAGCCGGAGAGCGCTCACGCCAAGGCGATGCGCGAGGCGGCCTATACCGATCCGCGCGTGGCGGCGCTTATCGAAGAGAATTTTGACGCCATGGTCGGTCCTCGCGCCGACTGGTACAGACGTCGGTTGACCCGCGCCGCCCGACGCCGCGAACTCGGACATTGGTTTCCGTCGGCCATGCTGCATTGGCCGGCTGCATTCATGCAGCCGCTCTGGTACGTCTACCGCAAGATGTACTATGAACTTTATCATTATTTCCTAAATCTGATAATAATTATTATTATAATATACTTTTTTGTTGGCTCAAGTGACTATATTTCGTCGGCATTTGTTGTCAGTTTATATATTTACTATTCATGGAATTTTTTGCGAATGCTCTTTTTTGCCGATCGGCACTATACTCTTTACAGGTGGAGGTTGGCGAAGAGTATCGTGAAGAAGCTGGACAGCGGTGAAATCAAAGCTGATGAAGCGCCTGACTACCTCAAGGACATGGGTGGCGTTTCCTATCTGGCGCTTCTGATCGTGCCGGTCGGCTTCTACCTCGTCCTGCTGATCTGGCAGTCGATGGTCTTCTCGTTCCCGAAGCCCTGACATGGCGGTAGTCAGACCACACGACGAAGCGTCGCTCGCGATCCGCGCCGCGCTCAGCGCCACCGTGCTGTTCTCGCGCGCGCTCGATACGGACATCCTGGACCTGATCGCGCGAGGCGCGCGCATGCATGAGATTGCCGCCGGTCGCACGGTGTACAATGTCGGCGATCGCGTCGATGGCGTCTACCTCGTGGTCGCGGCGGCAGGCCCGCGACGCAGCCTGGCGGCGATCGATCTTTTCCTCGCGACCCATGACGGCGACGGCGCTGCGATGCTCGGCCGGGTTCATGGCGGCGAGGTTTTCGGCGAGGTCGAACTGCTGGAGGATCGCCGCGAGCGATGCACGTTCGCCGTGGCGGCGAGCGCCTGCAAGCTGCTGCTGATCGAGAAAGGCGTCTTCGCCGAAGCGCTCGAACGCGATCCCGCGCTGCGCCGGCGCATGCTGAGGTTCTCGCTAACGCGGTTGCGCGAGGCGTTCACCGAGGCAGCCGAGTTCCAGGAGGCAACGCCAGATGTGATCCTCGCGCGCTGGCTGCTGCATCAGGCCGAAACTTTCGGTCTGCGCGCCGGCGGCAGCGTTCGCTTCTCGCGCCGTTTCTCCCAGGTCGAAATCGCCGACGCCCTAGGCGTCAAGCGAGAGGCAGCCAGCCTGCGGCTGAACGCGTGGGAGCGCGCCGGCATCATGGATACAGGCGGACAGACGCAGAAGATCGTGATTCACGATCTCGACCGGGTGCGCCAGATCGAAGCGGCCGGACATCGGCCGAGCCTCGCCAAACATGCCGACGGCCTTGCGCAGGTGGCGGAACTGGTCGCGCGCGCGGATTACTTCAGGGCTCGCAACATGGCGCTCGATCTGATCGCATTCTACCCGCGCAGCGCCGCCTTGCGCTACAATGCCATGCTGGCGACCGCGCGGGCTGGCGCGACCGGCGAAGCGTCGGCCATGGCCGACGCGTTCGGTTACGGCCCGGACGTGCCGCTCGACGAACTGGAGGACGAGATCGTCGCGGGACAGCTCAATCCGATGCGGGCAAGCAAGGGCAGGACGCGGGCCGATCTCGACGAAGCGCTGCGCGACGATCAGAATTTCGACGAGTTGCAGAGAGCGCGCCTGCGATCGCGACCGCTCTTTATCGACATCGCATCGCTGGCGGCGCGGATCGAGAAGGACCTCGCATTCTCCAAAGTTGGCGACGGGTCGGTCCGGAAGAAACATCTGCAGCGCGCCTTCGAACGATACCAGCGGATTTTCCTGGCGACGCGCTCGGCCTATGCAGGCGTCAACGCTGCGGCGCTGGCGGCCGTCGCCGGCAATCTGCGCGAGGCGGATCGGATCGCCGGCGACCTGTTGGCTCGTCCGATCGACGGCGCGGATTACTGGGATCTTGCGACGCATGCCGAATGCCGGCTGTTGCGCGGCGAGCGCGAGAAGGCGCTGGCGCTCTTTGTCCAGGCAAGCCGTGCGCCCAACCGCACGGACACGGCCGTGGCTTCGACCTTGACGCAGTTGCAGCGACTGGAGCTTGGTCTGGCCACCGAGTTCGCCGTCCACCGCGCGGGCCTTGCGCCGCGGCGCGCGATGATCTTCGCCGGGCACCTTATCCCGACCGACGAGGCGCGCGCAGCGCAGCGCGAGGATTGGGAGGCCTCCGTCAAATCACAGGCGCTGCGCCTGATCGGGGAGGAGACGATAGGCATCGCTTATGGCGCGCTTGCGCGTGGCGGCGACATCCTGATCGCCGAAGCGGCGCTGGAGGCTGGCGTCGAACTGCATGTCGTGCTGCCCGCCAGCGTCGAGGCCTTCGCCGCCCTGTCCGTCACGGGAGAGGGCGATGAGGCGGAGGACGCACAATGGCATTCCCGCTATCAGCGATGTCTCGATCTGGCGACGAGCGTTCGGACGACTGATTCGGGGCTCTACAAGACCAGCGCCTGCTCAGCCTTCCTGAGCCATGGCAACCGGATCGCCGCCGGGGAAGCCTTGCTGAAGGCCGAAGCGCTTCGCAGCGAAGCCTTGCTCGTGGCGGTTCACGACGGCGTCGACGCGGGCGCGCCAAGCGGCACGGCGGCGCTTATCGCGGCGTGGCGCGACCTAGGCCATCGCGTCAGGACGATCGCATGCCCGTGGCCTCGGCTTGCCGGGGCGCGCATGAGCGAGCCGTCCGATGCCGCTTCCGTTCCATTTGGTCCTTGCGTCTTCGCCTGGCGCACGCATGGCCGCGCGCCTGCCGCCGACAGGGCGATGGTCGGCCTCTGGCTGGCGACAACCGGCGCGACATGGCGCGAGCGGCGCGCGCTCGGCAACCGGCAGGGCCATGTGGCGACGACCGGCACGCTCGCGCAGGCCGTCGCGATCGCGATGGAGCTTGCACAGGCGAGCGCGCTGAGCGGCTCGCCGCTACGGCTGCTGTGCGACCATGGGCCACTGCCCGCGCGCGACGACGAGCCGCAAGTGGGCCATCTGGCGGCGGCGAGCGATCCCGTCGACCTCCCGGGCGGTCATGCTTATGCAACGCGCGACTTCGCTGCCATCGCCCGGTTCGAGCCCGGTTTCGCGTATGCCTTCGTTCCCGCCGGACGCATCCGGTCGCAAGACGGTCTGGTCGCATCGACCGCGCCAATCTTTATGATCGTGAAGGACGGGCAATGAGAAATCCGCTCACCGATGAGGACGGACCGATGTCGGACACCGATCGGCGCGGACAGCAGTTGGTGCAGGCGGCGGCGGAGTTTGCGCTCGGCGCCCATGCCGGCCATCTCCGGAAGGCACTGGGAACGCCCTATATCGGCCATCCGCTGGCCGTGGCCGGCGCGGTGCTAGCCCATGGCGGCTCATGGGAACTTGCGGCTGCGGCGCTGTTGCACGATACCGTCGAAGATGTCGGCGCCGATCCAGCCGATATCCTGGCTCTCTTTGGAACCCGCATCGCATCGCTCGTCGCAACGGTGACGGAGCCGACGCGATCCACTGGCTGGGCCGGGCGCAAGGCAGCCTATCTCGAACAAATCGCGCGGGCGCAAGACGACGAAGTCTTGCTGCTGGTCGGATGCGACAAGCTCGACAATCTGCGCTCGCTGCGAATGGAGCACGCCATCCTGACGCAGCAAGGCCCGGCTCCCGCGAAGTTCGGCTTCTACGGCGCGGTTCTCGCTTTGCTGAAGGACCGCCTGCCAAGGCTCGATGCGACGCTGCAGCCCATGGTTGGCGCGCTGATCGCCCAACTCGATGAAAGTTATTGTGCATGCTCCAACACGCTGGGAATTGACGCAGCCGCCGCCGTCGCCGCATTCCGCGAGCATCTATCGCGCGAACCCTGATCTCGGCGCCCGAACGTCCCGTCTGTCAGCAACGGGCCGATTGTGTTGAAGAAGTCGGCGCTGGATCGGCTGCCGATTGAGGTTGAACGGGTCGCTGGGAGGGCGTTCGCCATCATGCCGCCAGGGGTGGTGCTCCGGCCGGCATCAGCTTCGCCATTTTCCTGAGGTTCTGGGCGGTCGCTGCGAGGAGCAACTCGTCGCGGGCGCCTGGCGCGACAACGTCTTTGTCGAGCGCATCTGGAAATCGGTCAAATACGAGGAGGTTTCCCTGCGCGCCTACGCCAGCGTGTCAGACGCGCGCGCCTCGATCGGCCGATATCTCACCTTCTCGGCCATCCGGCGCGGCTCGAGGAAGCCCGGGAAGTAGCTGACCTTCCTCAGCTTCGGGATACGCAGCTCGACCGTGCCCGCACGCGTCTCCCAGTCGCGCTCTCGATAGCCGTTGCGCTGGGCCAGACGCTCCGGGCTCTTCTCGCCAAAGCCGGCGCCGGTCAGTCCGCCGACCTCCAGTTCCATCAGGCGCTGGGCGGCAAAGCCGATCATCTCGCGCAGAAGATCGGCGTCGGGGCTCTTCTCCAGCAGCCCGCGCAGGCTCATCATCTCGTCGGTCATCGGGGATCTCTCGGTTCAGGGTTGGATCTCGCAACCCAAGCCTAACCGGCAATCGCCGATGACCACCCTCAGCTACACCACGCTACGGGACGCGACCACGTGCTGCTTCGAAGCTCTTCCCGCTTGCCCACCACGGCCCGGAGGTCCTTGGGAACCGCCTTCCGAAACCAGTAGACGCCGGTCTTGGGATGCTTGAACGGACGCGCGATCGAAAGAACCGTTGGACCACCCGATTGTATCGCTCGGGTGTCCGCAAGTCGCTGATTCTCGATAAGTTCTTGAGGTTGGCAGTCCTCAAAGAAAAGTGGTGCCCAGGAGAGGACTCGAACCTCCACGCCCTTGCGAGCGCCAGCACCTGAAGCTGGTGCGTCTACCAATTCCGCCACCTGGGCAACGGCGGTTCGTTTACGGGGGCCGGCTCGGCCTGTCAACGCCATCGGACGCATTCGAACACGTTTCGACGAATTGACCCGCGCCGCGACAAACGCGGCGCGGGTCGCGCCCTCAGAACTCCTCCCAGCCTGCGTCTCCGGCGCGTCCGTTGGCGACTTTCCTGGCCGGCGCGCGCATCGGCGCGGGCGCGGCGCGGCTCTGGGCGAAGGC
>JAESFX010000355.1_pt1 | contig 16057 bp, 16 predicted proteins | sample 9269501 | NCBI WGS metagenome assembly JAESFX01 (sample SAMN14515570, study PRJNA621655) | algae metagenome | isolation source: Desmonostoc geniculatum HA4340-LM1 and co-occurring heterotrophs from cave... | place: USA: Maniniholo cave, Kauai, Hawaii | collected 2009-07-28
CTTTATCCTTGCTCATAGCAGGGGAGGCATCAGGAACAATCTGATTATTGCTTGCAGGACTGCTAGAACAAGCAGCCAGACTAGCAGTTAAGAGCAAACCAGCAATTAAACTAAGTGTTTTCCGGTTCATAGTCTTTTTTCATCCTTTGGATAGTTCTTTTTGTAATGGTCGAGAGGAATACTAAGTTATGGACAGATTAATTGAGGCTTTTGGCGTAAAGAAGATACCTTCTTGTGGAGAACTCCATCAGAATTTTGCCATTGCGTAGACGCAAAGATTGCAACCTAGCTTTAGCTATGAAGTAGTACTCAGCACTACTACTGAGCTATTTTAAGTTATCCTCAACACCTAAATCATACCAATTGCGACTGAAGCTAATCTGAAACTCAACCATGATTTTCATAAATTTATTCCCCCAGAAAACTTAGTTGATTCTCAGCATTTTCTCATAAAAATATGGTATCAAAAATCGCTGACTGCCTATAAGATTCTTGCAAAAAAACCTTATAGGCAGTCAGTTCATTTAACTGTACTTACTCAACCGAACTTAATATAATTAATAAATACTAAAATCTTAAATAGTAATAATACTGATTTAGTGACCACTACACCTTCGATATCTGCAAATTACTCTCTTTATCCGCCACGGCGGGGTAAGCATAAAATCTTTATTGGCATGGCTCCTGGGGTAGGCAAAACCTACCGGATGCTGGAAGAGGGACACGCACTCAAACAGGAAGGAATTGATGTCATTGTCGGGCTTTTGGAAACCCACGGACGTAAGGAAACAGCAGAAAAGGCAGAAGGACTGGAGATTGTACCCCGCAAGCAATATCCTCGCGGTGAGTTGACCCTAACGGACATGGATACAGATGCTATTGTAAAGCGATCGCCCCAATTAGTCTTAATCGATGAACTTGCCCATACCAATGTCCCTGGTTGCCCACGGGAAAAACGCTACGAAGATGTAGAACTAGTCTTGGCAGCAGGTATCGATGTTTACTCCACAATGAATGTCCAACATCTGGAAAGTCTCAATGATTTAGTAGCCAGAATTACAGGCATAGTAGTACGTGAGCGAGTCCCTGACAGGATTCTGGATGAAGCCGATGAAGTAGTAGTAGTGGATGTGACACCAGAAACTTTGCAAGAACGATTATTAGAAGGCAAGATTTACGCACCGCAAAAAATCCAACAATCCCTGGATAACTTTTTTCAACGTCGTAACCTAATTGCTTTGCGCGAGTTGGCTTTACGGGAAGTAGCAGACAACGTAGAAGAAAATGCGATCGCCACCACACCAAATGGACAATTTTGTAACATTCACGAACGAGTTTTAGTATGTGTATCTACTTATCCCAATTCTGTACAACTATTACGCCGTGGTGCAAGACTGGCTAACTACATGAACGCACCGCTGTATACTTTGTTTGTTGCCGATCCAGAACGCTTCCTGACTAAAGAGGAAAGTTTACACATTCATACTTGTGAAAAACTCTGTAAAGAATTTGAAGGGACTTTTATTCGGGTAACTAATAGTAACGTAGCCAATGCGATCGCCGAAGTAGCAGAAAAATATCGCATTACCCAAATTGTAATTGGAGAAAGTCAGCGATCGCGCTGGCAAATACTCCTCAAAGGTTCTTTAACCCAAAAATTGGTACGCTTGCTCAAAAACATTGACTTACATATCATTGCCAGCGAAAAAATGCTTTCACCCAAATAGGGTATGGGGTATGGGGCATTGGGCATTGGGAGTGCTGTTAGCGGTAGCGGGGCGTTTAGCCCGTTAGGAGTGAGGAATTAGGAGTTAAAGTTATTCTCCCCCTGCCTCCCCTGCTTCCCCTGCTTCCCCTGCCTCCCCTGCTCCCTCATCTCCCCACTCCCCACTCCCTGTACCTTTAGCTGACTACAAAATTGACCAACTTCCCAGGCACCACAATTACCTTTTTAATTTCTTTGCCTTCAATGTAACGCTGGGCAAATTCAGATTCACGGGCGTATTTTTCCAACGCAGCTTTATCAGCTTGTGCCGGTACTTGAATTGCCCCACGAGTCTTGCCCATAACTTGAATTACTAAAGTGATTTCATCAGCTATTAAAGCAGCTGGGTCAAATGATGGCCAGGTTTGCGTGTGAACTGAATCGCTTTCACCCAACAACTGCCACAATTCGTCAGCAATGTGTGGTGCAAAGGGTGCCAGCAATACCACCAAAGTCCGAATACCTTCTGCGTAAATGGGTGAATTTTTCCCATCAGCATCAGTTAAAGCATTACTCAACTTCATCAATTCTGAAATAGCTGTGTTGAATTGATATTCATCTTCCACGTCTTCCGTCACCGCTTGAATAGCAGTGTGAATTGCCCGTCGCAATTCCTTTTCTGGCTTACTTAAATCAGAAAGTTGGGCTTTCTTCCGGGATACCCCAGCAGCAACATAATCTGTCACCAAACGCCAAACTCTATTTAAAAAGCGGAATTGTCCTTCTACATCAGCTTCATCCCATTCCAAATCTTTTCCTGGCGGCGCTTTGAACAAGATGAACATCCGCGCTGTGTCTATACCATATTTGGAAATTACATCTTCTGGCGCTACACCGTTACCCTTGGATTTAGACATGGTGGCGTAGAGACGTTGCAACGGTTCGCCCGTTTGGGGGTCGCGGGGGTCGGCAGAATTCACCAGATTAGAAGGAATCCATTTATCTTTGCCGCCCTTGTTGGGATTCAAGTAAGTTAAACCCTGCACCATGCCTTGAGTTAACAGACGTTGGAACGGTTCATCAAAATTCAACAAACCTCTGTCCCGCAGTACCTTGGTAAAGAACCGCGAATACAACAAATGTAAAATTGCGTGTTCAATCCCACCTACGTACTGATCTACTGGCATCCAGTCATTAATTTTACTTGAATCAAAAACCTGTTGTTCATTTTTAGCGTCTGGAAACCGCAAGAAATACCAGGAGGAATCAATAAAAGTATCCATCGTGTCAGTTTCCCGCTTCGCCGGAGTGCCGCAAGTCGGACAAGGCACATTTACCCAACTTTCCAGCTGAGTCAAAGGTGAACCGCCGCGTCCAGTAAATTCCACCTCCTCCGGTAACTGCACTGGCAAATCTTTGTCAGGTACTGGTACTATCCCACAATTAGGACAGTGAATTACGGGTATCGGTGCGCCCCAGTAGCGCTGCCGCGAAATCAACCAATCCCGCAACCGATATTGCACCCGCATTTTACCAAAACTTTGTTGTTCGGCATACTCAACGATCGCCCCTTTCGCATCTATGGAAGTCATGCCAGTAAAAGCACCGGAATTAATTAAAATTCCTGGTTCAGTGTATGCCTGGTTGTATTCAATCTGCACGAGTTGTGTGACTTCATCCGTCTCTGATGTGGGAGTTAAGTCAAAACCTGCAACATCATCTGGGGAAGCAATGACAAAATCAATCGGCAAATCATAAGTCCGGGCAAACTTAAAATCCCGCACATCGTGTGCTGGTACACCCATAACTGCCCCAGTACCATATTCATACAGTACGTAGTCAGCAATCCAAATGGGGACTTCTTCCCCTGTAAACGGGTTAATTGCTACCCCACCTGTGGGGACACCCCGCTTAGGTTTATCTTCAGCGGTACGTTCCAACTCACTTTGATTAGAAACCTCTTTAATAAAGGCTTCTACCACCGCTTGTTGTTCTTTGGTGGTGACACGCTTTGTTAAAGGATGTTCTGGTGCTAACACCACATAACTCACCCCAAAAACTGTATCTGGGCGTGTGGTGTATACAGGGATTTTTTCATCTATCCCAACAATCGGAAATTCTAAGTAAGCGCCTGTGGATTTCCCAATCCAATTTGCTTGCATTAATTTGACGCGTTCCGGCCAACCCGTCAACTTATCTAAGTCATTGAGTAATTCTTCGGCATAGTCAGTAATTTTAAAAAACCACTGCCGCAACAATTTGCGTTCAACTATTGCCCCACTGCGCCAAGAACGTCCTTCGTTATCGACTTGTTCATTTGCCAGTACAGTTTGGTCAATGGGGTCCCAGTTTACCGCTGCTTCTTTTTGGTAAGCTAAACCCGCTTGTAAAAACTGCAAGAAAATCCATTGCGTCCACTTATAATATTCTGGCGAACAGGTAGCGACTTCGCATTCCCAGTCTATAGATAAACCAAGACGCTGCAATTGCTGCCGCATCTGGGCAATATTCTGATAAGTCCACTTTGCTGGGGGTACACCGCGGTCAATGGCAGCGTTTTCTGCTGGCAAGCCAAAGGCATCCCAACCCATTGGGTGTATTACCCGATACCCTTGCATTCGCTTGAGGCGGGCAATCACGTCACTAATAGTATAATTACGGACGTGACCCATGTGTAAGCTGCCCGATGGATAAGGGAACATGGACAAAGCGTAGAATTTTGGCTTGTTGCTAGCTGTCGGTGTTCGATCTAAGCCCAGTTCTGCCCATGTTTTTTGCCATTTTTCCTCAATTGCTGCGGGGTTGTATCGAGAATCAACTGAATTTGGTATTTCCAATGGTTTCATGCCTGTTACACTTTATTGCTACTAATCCTAAGTATTTAGCTACTTTTGGTACACTTGAACTCTTACATGAGTTATGTGTCCAGTAATTTTTTAAATCAAATTATAAAATTCCAAATATCCAATAAATCAGCTTGCGCTAGGGGTTTTTGAGAATTATCGCCATTATGGGGATTGTCTCTGCTGCCTTTGTTGTTTTGCCAATTCGATAATTTCATCGATGTTTAGAGGCGTGGATTCTCCGCTATCAATCCCAAGCTGTATCTCCCGACGCAACTGGTCAAGGCGTATTGCTTTGAGGGTATCCTGCTCCTTGAGAATCCGCAGAGCTTCACGGATAACTTCAGAAGCAGAAGTATACATACCGCTTTCAACTTTGGATTGCACCCACTTTTCCAGTTCTGGAGTCAAAGAAACGTTCATCTGCTACCTTTTAATAGGCTCATAGCAATAATCCTATCGATAATAACAAAAAATGTCCAAGTTTGTTATTACTGGAGTTGAAAAAGAGTCAAAGTAAGAAAAGAAGATGCAAAATTCTTACATTGATTGTCATAGTTGAGGTCTGGCAAAACTTTCAGTAGCCAATGCTGCTTTCGTTTCTTGTGAGGTTCGGTATAAATAGAAAAATAGGGACAGTCTTTATTTGCCTATGGGAAAGTTTTATCAAAAAACTCCCCATTACTGAGGAGTAGGGTAAGAATACTGTAAAGTGTGGACTACTGACTCACCAGTGCGATCGCCACTTCAAGTCTCATCTTAGCCAAATGTAAGTTCAGCAACCTTTCTTGCTCAAATCTATCTGGGTAACTCATTCGCCTACCTTCGAGTGTGATTCTAATCAGTGCTATTTGCTCATTAGTAGGTGTACCCATTTCATCTATCGTTGAACCAAAAACCTGGATAGAAGCAAGAGAAGGTGACTTTAAGCCTCTCCCTACCTCCATCTGTTGAATCGCTAAAATCGGGAATGCCATTAAAGAAGTGATATAGCTTGCTTTGTATGCTGCACTCCCTGTAGGGCTAATACCGTATCGACGGCATAAATCCTGTAATTCAGGGACAGTCTTTATTTCGAGTTCTGAACGTGTAAACATAGAATTACCATTTTCAAAAGTGGTATCGGTAGGTAACAAGTTTTCCAGACAGATTGCCTACCGATTAAAACTGTATTTCCTCGCAAACGTTAGAATCAAGCCTTATTTATATTTCTCAACAATGCCCAATCCCAAAGGTAACCCACAAAATTTTGAGCCAGCACAACCAAAGGGCGAGGAACCGTTGACAGCAACTATTAGTTTTCGTGCTACTGAAAAAATGAAGGAAGAGGTGAAAGCACAAGATGACCCTGCTGAATTCTGTAGAGAAGCGATTCAGAAAGCACTGGATGAGAAAAAAGGAAAGTAGTACTTACACTCTTTATGGAATGAAAAACCTACTCACGCCCAAGTAGTTTTCAATGTACAGCACAATGTCAGCAAGACGGGCACAACATTGCTCTCGATACTCTCGTTCGATAAGGCGATCAAGACTTCCAATTGTAATCACAGGTAGCGATGTAGGTGTACCCTCTTCACGGATTGTTTGCTCCAGTGAATCCTTGCCTTTTGCATTTCGATTTGCGGTTAACAGAAGCATTTGGTTAGCTTGCGCGAACTGCCAAATGATTCTATCGCTACTATCAATGGCTAATCCAGCTTCTTCTAGCATGACAAAGCGAATCGGCAAAATATCGAGCCAACCCTCAGCAGCTAAAGTTCCTTGTAGAAGAACGACGTAGCCCTTGAGATTATAGTCAACCAACACAATCATGCACCCAGTCCAAGCTTTGCTTTCCAGGCTTGGAGTTTAGCATAAATCTCTTCCTGTCCTGGTTTTGGCGGCATGTTTGCAATTTCTGCCAGCCGATCGCGGTTTTTCTCTTCCCAATATTCTCGCATCTCTTGGGCTTCTTGTAGAACCGTTTGATACTCTGCTTCTACTTCAGCACGATTAGTGTCAATGAACGAGAGTGCGGCGTCAAGTTGTTCTTCGGTCAAAGGAAGCCAGTTTAGGATTAGTTTGGATGTCCATCCTGCTTTGAGATGATCCATGACATCGTAAATCGTGATGCGCGTTCCGGCGATGGTTAGCCCTCGTTCGGTGCGGATAATCTTTGGTTTTTCATTTGATGTGGAAGTCATACCCTTATTCCTATTGCCTATTGCCTTATCCCAAGGATAATTATTTACGCCGACCTACTTATTCCGCCATAGGTGATATGATTGAGTCGGATAAGTCTTCGGTTTTGCAACCTACCAAGCTATCCGACTCGGTTTGATATTCGGAGGTTGTCGCCTTCCCCACTGGTTCAGGTCTGGACTCCTTAATGTACGCTCGATAAATTCCCATTTACCGACTCTGACTTTGAGGAGTACTCACGCCACAGCCACCGCAACCACACGAAAACCCACATTGTTGTTGCGGTTCTCGCGCGCGTTGGAGTTACGGTTGGCAGAGCGACAGTTCTGGGCATTGTTGATCCAGGAACCGCCACGCAGCAGCTAAATTCACCTGCCCCATACTCAAATTCTCAAGAAAGTGAGAAATTTCAGTTAAATGTAGTGTATAATAGTTTTGATATCAAGACACCAGATTTTCAAAAAAATTTTTGATCCGCCGCTAGGCGGAAAAAGAAGGGAAAAGAATAAGAAGTGTAAAGGGCAAAAGGGAAAGAGTGCAAAGGGCAAGGAATCCTCACGCCACAGCCACCGCAACCACACGAAAACCCACATAGCTGAAGCGGCTCCCGCGCGCGTAGGAGCCTCGGTTGGCAGAGCGACAGCCCTGGGCATTGAGGATCCAGGAACCGCCACGCAGCAGCTTATTTTTATTATTTTTACCAGTTAACCACACACTACCATCTTTCGGCGCACCCTGGTAATTGTCATTATATACATCTTGACACCATTCCCATATATTACCACACATATCATATAAACCGAAAGAGTTCGGCCGAAATATTCCGACATCTGTTGTTTGTTGACGATATTCACCTTTGGGTGCAGAGCCGTAGGGATAGTTACCGTTGTAGTTGACTAAATCTGTAGTGATTGTTTCGCCAAAATAAAACGGCGTAGTCGTCCCAGCACGACAAGCATATTCCCATTCGGCTTCGCTCGGTAGGCGATAAGTGCCTCCTGTCTTCTGGCTCAACTTTTTACAAAATTCCACTGCATCATCCCAACTCACTTGATCTACAGGTCGTTTCTCACCTTTGAAATTGGAAGGATTCGTCCCCATAATTGCTTGATACTGTGCTTGGGTGACTTCATATTTCCCCATGAAAAAACCAGGTACTCTTACCTGATGCTGGGGACTTTCATCTGAACTTCGTTCCGCTTCTTCTTCCAGTGAACCCATTTTAAAAGTTCCGCCTGGTATCTGCACCATTTCCAAGGTGACACCATTGCCTAAGTTTTCAACAAAATATTTTGCTTCGTGGTTACTGCGCTTGGTGATGTTTCCTTGTGCATTCACTGTCACAGTTTTAAATTCAAAGGTTTTTAGGCTAATTTCAGTGGTGGGTTTTGTGGTGTTTTCTCCTGAATGAGACTGCAAAAGGCGTGGTACTAGAATTGTCAATCCTAACCCACCTCCCATAAACCCAATTGTTTGAATTACCCGTCGCCGTGACCAGTAGTTAGGCGATGATTTTTGCTGTATCGGTGCAGAAGATGTTGAAGGTATTTGAATAATAGGTGTTTTAGCTCCTTTACTAGGATTCTCAGCAGTCAAACTAGGTGGTGGTGAAGGTAGCTGTCTGAGCCTTTGTAAAGCCCTCACAGCTTCCATATCCTGACCAGAAGCCGCAGCATTCACCCGAATCCATATTTGTTCTGCTAAATCTAGATTCCCTTCATCTTTTGCGCGGTAAGCATCATTTTTCAACGTAGCGATATCTGCTAGGGTTGCATATCGCGGTACAAGTATGAGATGTGATTTATTTACAGGTTCAGCAATTACATAAGGAGTTTGTCGAGCATTTTTATCTTGACGAACCAAATCAGGGACGCGAAACTTGAGATACTGATTCAACCTTTCAACGGTGGCGCATTGACCTTGAATTCCTAATCCTTCTAATAGCGCAGTGGTAAAAGCACCTTGTTGTAATGCTTCAATTTCATAAGAATATTCTTGAGGACTACAAGAAAATATACTAATAACTCCTTGTTGACTTGCTTGTTCAGCGGTTTGTCGCCCAATTCCTTCGCCTGCACGAGTTCCAAGACTACGACAAGCATCCAGAATCAACACAACATTATCAGCACCACAGCGACGCAAACGTTCAGTGACAAAGTTAATGGGTATCGCTGTTTCTTCAATGTCTGCTGGATTGCCATCCAAAGGCATGAGATAATCGCGTTCAGCATGGCGCATCCCGTGTCCGCTAAAGAAGAACCAAAAGTTATCACCTGCACCCATGAAGGCTTGCTTAAATAACTCTAAGAAGACTCGGCGCAAATTTGCGCGGGTGGGACGAGTTGATTTTCCCCCAATTTCAGGAGAGTCATCGGTGAAGAAGAATATCTTCTCAAATCCTGCTTGATTGCTCAGAAACTCCTGCATTAACTGTGCATCCCGCTTGGCATAGTTTAGCGGTTGCAGATAATCATACTGGTTAATGCCAATTGCGATCGCCCAATTCTTTGCCATCTGACTATGGTTCTTGGCGCTTGAACTTCAGCTTAATTGCTCCTTTACTCCCTGCTTTGGCACCATTACCAATTAATTTAACTTCCCCTTCGGCACTAATTTCTACTGATAATTCAATTTCATCTAGCTGCATCCCGACAGAATTGACTTTTGCTTGCCGTTCAGCTTGACTAAACAAATTTGTCACTAGTTTGAGAAAGTGAGTCATATTTTGCTCTAATTTTTGAGCGCTAACCTTAACGGCATCTGTGACTCCTTTGCTACCAGTGCTTTCAGTGATGGTTTCGTCTCCCCAATTGTGTGTAATAGTATTCCCGCCTTTAACACCGTCAGGAATTGCTATTTGAGGTGTTTCATCAGTCACAATCCAAATGCCGTCTGGAGGTGTTTCTAGCATATTACTTTCAGTATTTAGATGAAATTGTGCCATAAATACAGATACAAGGATAGATATGGCGATTCCGATTACTAAGAAATTTCACTGAAGTATTGGTTTATGGGGCATCGCATCAAAGACAGCTCCCCGACTTTTCAAAAAAGTCGGGGAGCTGATTTTTTCAACTGGTTATTGCAGCCCGCCCACGCGACTGACTCCCCTACTTAAGATTTACTTTATAAATGGTCTCTCAGATGGTTAAAATAGGCGATGTTTGAATCAAATATAAAATTTTCTGGTTTGGTGCAGGTTTTTGTTTACGGCACCCTCAAACCAGGTGAAGGTAACTATAAGAGATACTGTGCTAGCAAAGTTGTAGATGTCAAACGAGCTTTTGTACAAGGCAAATTGTTTGCTTTGCCAATGGGCTACCCAGCAATGACGCCAGGAGATAGCCAAGTCTACGGATATTTACTTTCTTTTCCCAACCCAACGATTTTAAATCAGCTAGATGTGTTGGAAGATTACCACCCCGCTAGACAAATCTCAGAAAACCTCTATAATCGAAAAACTATCCAGGTTTATCAGGGAGAGTGGCTTTCTCTGGGATGGGCTTGGGTTTATTTAATGAGTTTAGAGCGAGTTGACAAATTGGGAGGTGTCCTCCAACCTGAGGGTTGGTGGAGTGGCTCCGGTATAAACTGTTAACTTTGAGATTAATTAATTTATGTCGTCTCTGGAGTCCCGACGTTGCGGTGGTACTAGATAAATTGAGTTTTCCGGAGAGGCTACTGCTGCTTTCGGAATTTCAATTACCGGGTTATTTAGCCCCACCATTAGCGAGGAAGGAGGTACAACAGACGCTGACGAGGTTTGTATTGGTTGTATTTGTGGCCGTTGTGCCAGTTGTGGTGTTCTCGAACCACCACCAGGTAATAAGCCAGATACTGCCCCAATTACACAAGCCGCTGCGGCCGCGCTTCCAACCATCCAGTTGAAACGAGAACGTCGGCGCAAACGTGCCAATACCTGCTCGGCTGTTGCTTCTGGACACTGTTGGGCTGTGGGCACTGGGAGAGTCCGCAAGCCCTGTCTAAGCTTTAACAGTCGGGCATACAAGCATTGAACTGAGGCATCATTAGCCAACCATTCTTCTACTTGCCTGCGTTCGGCTGCTGTGACTTCACCATCGAGATAAGCACTTAATAACTCGAAGCGATCGCGCTTCACCATATCCATAAAACCCGTTGATTCATTGGTATACTCAACTATTCCATCTGACAAATCTTCAGGAAGTTGTAAGTGGGAACGCTCATCAAATTGAGAATCAGTAGTCATCTTAACATTATTACCAATTCATACACGGGTAAAGCCAACCGAAAATTTGGAAAAATTACTCAATTTTCTTCCTAACGGCAGAAGTAATCTATATCTTTCTACTAATTCTTAATCAATGCTTAAATTCTGCCATTGGGTAGAGGCAAAATACTGTAAATTAGGAATCTAGATAGTTTTGCAACTGAGCTTGCAATCTGGATCTAGCTCTGGCGATTCTTGATTTGACAGTTCCCAAGGAAACTCCAGTAATTTCAGCAATTTCTTCGTATGCCATGCCTTCAATTTCTCTCAGGACAATAGTAGTACGAAATACTTCTGGCAAATCCGCGATCGCTTCCCGTAGTTGCTCGTAAAATTCTCGAGTTGTCAGTTCTTCTTCAGGCCCTGGGGTATCGCCAGCAATTTCCCAATCCATCTCGCCATCCTCTACTGAGCGGGGAGCATCGAGTGACAAGGGACTGACAATCCGCTTGCGTTTCCGCAACTCATCGTAAAACAAGTTGGTTGCGATGCGGCTTAACCAGCCCCGAAATTTAGCAGGCTCTTGTAATCGGTTAATATTCCGATACACTCGAATCCAAACTTCTTGAGCTAAATCAGCTCTGTCACCCCAATCTGGAGCTAAATGGTATAGAACCCTATCGACTTGGGTTTGATAGCGGCGCAATAGTTCCGCAAACGCAGCACGATCCGGGCGCAGTCCAGCTTGACAACGCAAAATTAAATCGTGGTTAGGAAGTTTGTCAACTTGCACTGATGCTTCTGAATATTTTGCATCAACCGTTGACCAGGATACAGTAATCGACTGACTCATAGATCGTACTGGCTCTAAATCATCCCTTTCTATTAGACCTGCTAATGAGGCACAAGTTCCTTGCTAAGGTGACGGATTTATGACTGGAACACTGAGGCATACAAATTTGGGTAAATTTATAGCAGTCAAGAGAACCTCTTTCTCCTTATACTGCTTGCATGTTTCTGTTTCACCCATCAGCTAACAAAGGCACATTAAATATGCACATTTTGTTACTTTTAGCAACTGGGTATATACGCTTGATCGAGATAATTAAATTTGGTTATAAAAATGAGGATCAAAATTTTGTAATTCTAACTTCTTGATACCTTTAAAATTTAGGCAATAATTTGGAAGTTGGGCTGGTCTGGTGGTGATACTAATGGTAGTTTATTTTTTCGATTTTCTTACCAGAATAGTTGCTGATTGTTCTGGTTGTACCCCGTAACTAGCACCAGTATTATTTTGTTCTGGTAGGTGAACTTGAAAAAAGAAATTGAGGGAAAATGTAATCGTGACTGCTAGCAATAGTTTTTCAAACATGGTTTTTCTCCCACCCACACCATTAATGATTGATTGCTGCATTTCCAAAGTTCCACCAGAAAGTCCGAGTAGAGGCTTACTACCTCTTGAACTTTGGAGGAATGAGATTCCTCACTTGGAGTTTTGCTCCTGGGACAATGCGTATAGCCTTAGTTTGCCCAGAGCTATTGGCAGATTTATAACAGAAGTGATAAGTATTGATAAATTTTTGATGATCGGATGATGAACCCATCCAATTCTTCCGTCGGATACGTCAGGGATAAACAATAGGCGATAGCAATGTTAAGAAATGAATCTGTAGGGCGTATGGTAATGTTGCTTTGTTTTGGCACAGCATTTTTGTCATTAGCTGTGCATTGGCGCATTACTACGGCACAACGGCAGCTTGAAAAGTCTGCATCTGCTTCGATGGGACAAGGTTCTAACCTAACCAACCCTAAGGAAAGCCGCCCAGAGGAAACCTATAAGAATTTCTCACAGGTGAGTTTAGGGCAAGTTGCACTGGGTGCATCTGTGTCTGGTGTTGAAAACACCCAAGGCTCAACTGTGGAGAAGAAATTAACACCAAAGTCTTTACCTATTGGGTCTGATGCTAAGTCAAAAATGATTAAGAAGAATGTAGCGAAAGCAACAGTTCCCAAGTCTTCTAGACTGAAATCTCAAACTGAATCGAAAAAAATTAAGAAAAATGTACCTAAAGTAACTGACAAAAGAGCTTCTACGCTCAAGCCTTCTGCTGTCAACTCTGAAACCAAGTCCCAAACAATTAAGAAGAATATAGCTAATCCCACAGAAACATCAACCAAAACGCGGCTGGTGGCTCAAACACAACAAGAAAATCCAATTGTAGCTAATTGGCCAAAAGCTCTATGGCCTCAAGCTTCAGCCCAACAAATACCATCTAATAAATCAGTATCTGGTAAAACAAAAGTGGTGGTTGATTTGAGCGATCACCGCACCTACGTATACGCAGGAGACGAGGTAATAGCCAGCTACCCAATAGCTATAGGTAAGAAAGGTTGGGAAACACCTACGGGTTCTTTCCAAGTAATGCACATGCGTCATTATCCAGTCTGGCGTCACCCGATTACTGGCAAAATATTTGAAGCAGGTACAGATAGTCCTTTGGGAGATAGATGGATTGGCTTTTGGTCAGATGGACGGAATGAAATAGGCTTTCATGGGACACCCGATATTGACCTACTGGGAACCGCTGTATCCCACGGTTGCCTAAGAATGCGTAATTCTGATGTCAGATTGTTGTATGAGCAAGTGAGTTTAGGAACAACAGTGTTAGTGCGTGATTGAATTAAGGGTCATTGGTCATTGGTCATTTGCGAAGGATAAAGCGCAAAATCTGAGTGGAGGAAATCTCCACTCAGATTTTTGTAACAGAGGACAAAGGACAAATGACCAATGACTCTTAAAATTATGATTTTTGCTCAAAGTTAGGTGCATATGCCCTGAGCAAAGCACCAATTTGCACGAGAGCTTCATTGCCAGTGCTTTTGCCCAAGACTTGTCGTTCTGGGAAGAAATTAGGTCGATCTAGGTAACGATCGATCGCCTCATTTACTTGCTGGGAAATTAGTTCTTGCAGTTCTGCTTGAGCGCGTTGGCGCTGGTAGTTAGCGCCTTCTTCTGTAGTTGCATATAAGGGTGGTAGCCGGTTGAGAGCGTAGGCTGCAATATCACCAACATCTAGGGAACTTTCACTGGTGGCTTCAATTTCGGCGACTCTGGCGATCGCTTCTGTTAGTACCAATTCTTCCATGACGTTAATGAATTGTTTTCGAGGTACCGCCACTACCTCACCTGTCAATAGCGCACCCATTAGGCGATCGAGCGCCATATACTCTTCTATCGAGAGTTCCGAAGCATTGTCACAGATTCTACCGACTTCTGCTTCCATTGCTGGTGTCAAATAACCATCCTGGAGAGCTTGTTCTACAATTTTTTCGATACTCATAACGCTTATCATCATTTATGTTAGCAAAGCTTGGTAGGGACGGTATCAATCCAATTTATTTTGCTTAATTTACGCAAAAATATCCAAATTATACACAGACGCGATCAATTCCGCCTCTACTATTTCACGACCTTAGTTCGCCAAGGTGTTGGATCGACAGATAGTCCGTTGACATATAGACCCCAGTGCAAATGTGGCCCCGTAGAAGCACCTGTTGAACCTACTGCGCCAATGAGTTGACCAGCTTTAACTAAATCACCTTCCTTAACGTTAATACGACTCAGGTGCATGAAAATACTGGCCACTCCCTGACCGTGGTCAATGCCAACGACGTTACCGTGAACCCGAAATCCTTGGGATACCCTACCTACCAAAGCAACTCGCCCAGGGGCTGGGGCAATTACGGCTGAGCCGGCAGCACCAGCGTAGTCAAGGCCACGATGATAGTAGTCCTCTGCAAATTTACCATTATAGTAGCGACGTACACCATAGTTTGTACTCATCCGCCCTGCATTTGGTCTGAGGAATACTCCACTCCAATATTTTTCTGGTGTTTGTAGCGCTTTGAAAGCTGCTACCCGCTTCAGTTCATATTCTGTGGCATCCACTCCGGCTTTACCTGGTGGTAAAGTAATACGTTGTACGGGGAACTTGCGATTTTGCACATTCACCGCCAAGTTTTGTACCTGACCATCTCCTGTAACTTGAAGCGATCTAGTTCCAGCTTTTTCCAAAGGAGTTGTAGGAATAAAAGCTCGATACTGATTGGGTGCAATTTCAAATGCGGGATATGTATTTTTACCACTAGCTACTGTTGGATTTGTACCATTCTCCGCATTATCTAAATTAATTTCCACCGAAAGAGTATCCCCTAATTTAGGATTAGTTGGAGTCAGTTTTACTTGCAAAGCATCTACAGGCAATGCCCAGGTGATGGGGAGAACAGCAAACATTCCCTTTAACAAATTTATTGCACGGACATTAGCTGTCAAACTTTTGACATTAAAGCCGAGCAAGTTCTTGTTTGAATTACTAGTGCGATTCTCAGTAATCATAGAGCTACAAAAAATTCCTTGCTTGTGTTGGAAAATAGACTAGCTTATTACCAGTAGTATTTCCTTTTGACAGTAGATGTTGTTGAAAGCCATAAATTTTTTTGGCAAATGCTCTAGGTACTTATGGACAGCTAGCAAACAGCGAGCAGGTAGTGAGGAAGAATGATTTGTAAGTGTAATTTTGTAAATTTGTATTAACTCTAATAACCAAAGTGTATGACATTGTGATTGTTCGTAAAATTTCTCTGATGGTAAAAACGCTTTAGTGGCTTGCCATAAGCATCGCTTGTTAAGCAACAAAAGAAACTTTTTCTGGTTAAAGTCACTACATAATGGTACTTGAAGAAAATCTGGGAATCAACTGGACACTTGTTCAACTGGACACTCATACCACAGTATGAAGTCAAAGTTAGTTTAAGTAAATCACACAAATCAGCTAAGTCAGAGGGAAAGTGCCAGAAGTAACTAGGACTTACGCATTGACATAAAAGCAAAAATGGCAGATAGAGTTTTCAAAGCTTTTATCTAGGTTTTTCAATCATATTTTGGCGATCGCCAGCAATCAAAAGCAACCTCCAAAAGCCTGGAACAACGTATTTACGTTGATACACAAAATATCCCTCTTCTGTCACTCTCCGGCATTAGCAAGTAGTAACTAAGTGAAATTATCCAGAAGCATAACAGGGTTTAAATTGATTCATTTCACTAATTAATTGATTGAATCCCAGCAATAAATTAGA
>JAESFX010000356.1_pt1 | contig 15973 bp, 19 predicted proteins | sample 9269501 | NCBI WGS metagenome assembly JAESFX01 (sample SAMN14515570, study PRJNA621655) | algae metagenome | isolation source: Desmonostoc geniculatum HA4340-LM1 and co-occurring heterotrophs from cave... | place: USA: Maniniholo cave, Kauai, Hawaii | collected 2009-07-28
CCACCGCAAGCGGGGGGAGGGGGCTGATAGCGTCGCGCCCAGACTAAATTTGAATTGGCCTCGCGGGGCGCATGGCGCCCCGGCGGGAATGAGTGGCGGCGCAACCGCCGCTTTGTCGCCTCGGCGGCCCCGGCCGTGCTTTGCTGTCGGCGAAGCGCTCCGGCCCGAAGGCGACCACCATGACCCAGACCCCGCTCGAACCCTGGCAGTGGCCGGAAGAAACCTGGCGCGCCAAGGTCGAGCGCGTCCGCGCCGGCCGCAGCCTCAAGCCCGCGACCTGGCCGGGCGGCGCGCGCTGCGCGGTGGCGCTGTCCTTCGACGCCGACCACGAGACGAACGAGTTGCGCGACGGCGGCAAGTCGGTCGGGCGGTTGTCCTGGGGACAGTATGGCGCGCGCGTCGGCGTTCCCCGCATCCTCGAGATGCTGAAGCGCGAGGACATCAAGGCGAGCTTCTTCGTGCCGGCGGTCGCGGCTTTGCTGCATCCCGACGAGCAGCGCCGCGTCATCGCGGAGGGCCACGAGATCGGCCTGCATGGCTGGATCCACGAGGTCAACACCGCCGTCCCGCCGGAGAACGAGCGCGAACTGCATCTGCGCTCGGCCGACACGCTGGAGGCGATCACCGGCATCCGCCCCATCGGCATGCGGACCCCTTCCTGGGATTTCTCGGAGGTGACGCTGGCGGTCCAGCGCGAACTCGGCCTGCTCTACGATTCATCGCTTTTCGCCGATGACGACCCCTATGAGCTGATCGACAGGGGCGAGCCGACCGGAATGGTCGAACTGCCGGTCGAGTGGATCCGCGACGACGCGGTCTATTTCAACATGAACCGATTTCAGGCGCTGCGGCCCTACACCGCGCCGGAAACGGTGTTCGACATCTTCCGGCGCGAATTCGACGGCGCCTGGGAGGCCCGCGGGCTGTTCCTGCTGACGATGCACCCGCACATCATCACCTATCGCTCGCGCTTCTGGATCCTGGAGAAGCTGATCGCGCACGCCAAGGCGCGGGGCTCGGTCTGGTTCGCCCGCCATGACGAGATCGCGGCTTACGTGAAAGGCCAGGCCGGGCTCTGACGGCGGCTTCTCGACTCGAACTGCCGCAAGGGCAGGCGGAACCGCGCCCGATTTCGGCCGTTTTCGGTTCACCACGGGTTCAGCGCCCCGGCGCGCTGATGCCCTCCAGTGAAACGAAAAACGGATCTTCATCTTGAAAAACGACACACGGACCCGCGCGAGGACTCTTGCTCAGGCAAGGACCTGGCTGCTCATCGGCACGGTCCTGCCCGCGCTGACGCTTTCGCAGGGCGGTTTCGCCGCTCCCTCGACGTTCCAGACCGCGCAGGCCCCGGCCCCCGCCGAAGATGGCGAGCGCCCGCAGCGCCCGCGTCCTCCGGCTGCGCCGCGCGCGCCCGGCGAAGCGCGTCCCGAGCGCCCGGCGGGAGCCGAGCGGCCCGAGCGTGGCGAGCGTCCGGCTGGAGCCGAGCGGCCCGGTCGCGGTGACCGCCAGGACAGCGGCGAGCGTCCGACGCCGCGCGCCGCGCCGCCGGTGGCTGCCCCCGATGCGCCGGCCCGGCCGGCCGCGCCGCGCCCGCCTGCCGCCCCGGCCGAAGCCCCTGCCGCGAGGCCTGCTCCCGTCGCGCCGCCTGCGGCTCCCGCCCAGCGCAGCGCGCCCGCGCCGCAGGCGGCCCCGCCCGCAGCCGCTCCGGCTCCCGCGTCACCCGCTCCCGCCGCGCCGGCCCAGCGCAGCGCGCCGCCTGCCGCCACGCCCGCGCCGCAGGCGGCTCCGGCTCCGGCGACGCCCCCTCCGGCTGCCGCGCCGCAGACCGCTCCCGTGCCGCCGGCCAATCGCGCTCCCGGCGCGCGCCAGCCCGGCCAGGTCGCGCCGCAAGCCGCGCCGCCAGCGGCTCCGCAGGCCGCCCCGCCCGCTCCGGGCCAGCCGCCCGCGCCCGCGCCTGACCGGCAGGGTCGTCGCGGCGGCATCTCGCCCGGCGGCGCGGCCGCGATCGGCTTCGGCGCCGGCGTCATCGGCGGCATCATGGCGACGCAAGGGGCCGACCGGCTCGACGACGTCAGGAGCCGCCGCGAGGAGCGTCGCGAGGGCGACGTCACCATCATCCGCGAGCCCGGCCGCACCATCATCCGCGACGACGACCGCGTCATCATCCGCCGCGACGAGACGCAGCGCTTCCGCGAACTCGGCATCGACCAGCGCGTCGAGCGCCGGGGCGAGGAAACGCGCACCGTCTTCGACCGGCCCGACGGCACGCGCATCGTCACCATCACGGATGCTGAGGGCCGCCTGATCCGGCGCACCCGCCAGGTCCGCGGCGGCGAGGAGTTCGTCATCATCGACAACACCCGCCGAGACCGGCCCAACCAGCGCTTCTCCGACGAGATCGTCGTGCTGGAGCGCCCCGCCCTGCGGATCCCGCGCGAGCGCTACATCGTGGATGCGGAATCGGCCGATCAGCGCGTGATCTACGAGACGATCACCGCGCCGCCGATCGCGCCGCTGCCGCGCCGCTACACGCTCGACGAGGTGCGCTATTCGCCCGATCTGCGCGCCCGCATGCGCTCGATCGACATCGACAGCGTCACCTTCGAGACGGCGTCCTGGGAGGTCGCGCCCGCCCAGGCGCAGCGTCTCGAGGTCATCGCCCAGTCGATCCGGCAGGCGCTGCAGGCCGCGCCCAACGAGGTCTTCCTCGTCGAGGGCCACACCGACGCGGTCGGCTCCGACATCGACAACCTGTCGCTGTCGGACCGTCGCGCCCAGTCGGTCGCCGAGGTGCTGACGCGGGACTTCGGCGTGCCGCCGGAGAACCTGACGACGCAAGGCTATGGCGAGCAGTATCTCAAAGTGGCGACGCAGGACGCGGCCCGCGAGAACCGGCGCGTGACCCTGCGCCGGATCACGCCGCTGCTGACCGGCCAGAACGCGCAATAGCGCTCGGAAGACAGACCATGGGGCCGCCGCGAGGCGGCCCTTTTTCATGCGCTGGGGAACCGGGCGACCATCCGGCGGTTGCATGACAAGGGCGCGCCCGCGCGCTCGGCTGGGGCACGCGAGGAGATCTCGTCATGCGACCGCGTCGTTCCATTGGCTTGGCACTGGTTCTTTCCGGCCTGCTGGCCGCTCCTGCAGCCATCGCGCTGCCGTCTGCCCGGCTCGCCCAGACGGAGAGCGTCCCCGGCCAGCCCCGCCAGCGCGCGCCGGGCGTGCCGCTCGCCCCCAACCCGGCCGAGGCCGGCCGCGCCGGCGGCGAGACGCCCCGCGCCGACGGGTCGCTGCGCGGAGGCCGGGCCGAACAGGCCCAGCGCAACGCGACGCCCGAGCCCAACCGCGACCCGCCGATGCCGCGCGGCGTGCCATCGATCATCCAGAACTGACGCAGCCCGGCCGGTTCAGGGTTTGGCAAGGTTTCGCGGGCAACTCTCCGGCGAAGGAGATGACGCCGTCATGAGCGATTCAGTCGCCATCGCGCAGGGTTTCGCGGCCTCGCAGGCCGCCTCGACGCGGCAGGCCCTGCAGACCGAGATCGTCCGCCAGCAGGCCGGCGCCGAGCAGGCGCTGGTCGAACTGCTCCAGCAGAGCGCCGAACAGTTGAAGGCGTCCTTGCCTGCCGGCCAAGGCCAGGCGGTCGATATCTCCGCCTGACCTAACGCGCGAGAATCCGCCGCGTCGCCTCGTCTGCCGGGAAGAAGGCCTCGATCGCCAGTTCCGACAGGGTGATGTCGACCGGGGTGCCGAACACCGTCGTGGTCGAGAAGAACGACAGCACCGCCTCGCCAAGCCGCAACTGCAGCGGCACGACGATGCCGGGCTCCGGCTCGGGCTCCACCGACTTTACCCTACCGTTGATCTTGCGCGGGATCGGCGCGTCGGGTGCCGGATAAGCCGCCAGTTCCTCAAGCAGCGCCGCCAGCACCGGATCGGCCGTCGCCCTGATCTGCTGGCGCAGCCGCGCCAGGATGTGATGTCGCCATTCGGAGAGATTGACGATCGCGGGCGCGAGTCCGCCCGGATGCAGGCTCAGCCGCAGCACGTTGACCGGCGCGCGCAGCAACTCCGGATCGCTCGCCAGCCCGAGCAGCGGCGGCAAGGCTGCGTTGGCCGCCAGCAGGGTCCAGTGCCGGTCGACCGCCAGCGCCGGCCAAGGCTCGTGGCCCTTCAGCACCAGGTCGATCGCCGCGCGCGCCGTGGCAAGGCCGGGATCGTCCAGGCCGCGCTCGCCATAGACCGGCGCGAAGCCTGCCGCGAGCAGCAGCGCGTTGCGCTCGCGCAGCGGCACCGACAGCGTCTCCGCCAGCAGCAGCACCATCTCGCGGCTCGGCTGCGAGCGGCCGCTCTCGATGAAGCTGAGATGCTTCTGGGAAATTTCGGCGTCGAGGGCGAGATCGAGCTGGGAGAGACGGCGCAATTGCCGCCAGTCGCGGATCAGGACGCCGACGGGGGGTGGGATGTGCTTGTTCATGACGGGACCTGGTTGATCGCGAGACTTTGCCGGCTCGCGCGGCGGCGTTCAATTACCTCGCGCTTAATCGCGCGCCCCTCCGGTTTGCGTCAGCATCGTCTCCATCGAGAACGGCCAGCCGGGCATGGGGCGCGGCGGCTGCAGTCAAGGGAGACCACAGATGTCCATCCTCCAGTCGTCCATCCAGTCCTCGCGCTTCCTGAAGAACGCGCTCGCCCTCGACGCCGCCGCCTGCGCCGGCATGGGTCTGCTGCTGGCTTTCGGAGCCGGAGCGCTCGCCGCTCCGCTCGGCTTCCCCGTCGGCTTCCTGCGCGGGGCGGGGTTTGTGCTGCTGCCCTGCGCCGCGCTGCTTGCCTTTCTCGCTTCGCGCGAAACCTTGCCGCGTCTCGCCGTGCACGCCGTGATCGCCGTCAACCTCGTCTGGATCGTCGACAGCCTCGCCATCCTGCTCCTGGGCTGGTTCCAGCCGAGCGGCCTCGGGGTCGGCTTCGTGCTGGCTCAGGCGGCGGCGGTCGCGGCGGTGACGGAGCTGGAGGCGATCGGGCTGAAGCGCTCGGCACGCTTCGAGCCGGGCGACGCCATGGCCTGACACCACGCTCCGATAGCCGGAACGCCCCGGATGACAATCATCCGGGGCTTTCGCCTGTCGCGCCTGCGACAGCGCGCGGCTTGACGAGGCCGCTGCTTCGGCGGCATCTGCGCGCCATGTCGGCCGGCAGCCCCATCTTCCCGCATCTGCGCCGCTCCCTGCTCGGAGCCTGGCTCGCAGTCGCCTATGGCCTTGCCGTGCTGGCGGCGGGACTTGCGCCCGCTCCCGCCCATGCGGCCATCGACGGCGCCCCGCTCTGTTCGGGCCTGTCCGCGCCACAGCCCGAAGCGCCCGCGCCCGCGGGCGAGGCCAGCCATTGCAAGGGCTGCCCGGGCAAACCGGTGCTGGCCGCCCCGCCCGCGCCGGCGATCGCAGCGCCGGTCCGGCGGGCGCTGCCGGTCGCGCCGGCCGCCGCCACATCGTCGGGCATCGTTGCGCCGCCGGCCTGGCGGCTGCCGCCCTCGCATGCGCCGCCGGTCGCGGCCTAGACGCCCTTCTTCGCTTTTTTCTCGCGGATGGCGCGGCCGCCACCGGCCCGTCTCCGCTCATGGCGGCCCGCTTCGTTCGGCCGCCGCAGCCCTTCGGGATGTCCCATGACTATGTTCACGCATTATCTCGCCGCCATCGCGCTCGCTGCGACCAGCGCCTTTTCGCTGGCGCAGGACGCGCTCGCCCATGACTACAAGCTCGGCGCGCTGAAGATCGGCCATCCCTGGTCGCGCGCAACGCCGGCCGGCGCCAAGGTCGGCGGCGGCTATCTCTCGATCGAGAACACCGGCGCGGAGGCCGACCGGCTGGTCTCGATCTCGGCCTCGTTCTCCGGCCGCGTCGAGGTCCACGAGATGGCGGTGACCAACGGCGTCATGACGATGCGCCCGCTGGAGGCCGGCATCGCCATCCCGCCCGGCGGCAAGGTCGAGCTCAAGCCTGGCGGCTTCCACATCATGTTCATGGATCTGAAGCAGCCGCTGAAGCAGGACGAGCGGCTGAAAGGCACGCTGATCTTCGAGAAGGCCGGCTCCGTCGAGGTCGAGTTCAAGGTCGAGGCGGTCGGCGCGAAGCCGGCGGCGGGCGCGCATACGCATTGAGGCCATGCCCCACCTCGCAGAGTATAGCGCGCGGAACCCTCTCCCGGAGGGAGAGGGCAGGGTGAGGGGTCGGACGTTCTCCACTGAAAGTGAGAGCTATCCGCTGCGGTGCTGAGAGGCTGGCGCCTGGCTGGTTGAGGGGCCTTCCCCTCACCCCTGCCCCTCTCCCTCCGGGAGAGGGGTTCCCCGCGCCAAGTCTCTTGACGAGATCGCCCTTACACCTTGGCGCGCTGATCCACCTTCGCCACACGCGCCAGCAGGTAGTCCACCTCTGCCTTCGCCGTGGCGCTGATCGCGGAGCCCGGCTTGCGCTGGGCGTCGCTGGCGAGGATGCCGCGCTTCATCATCGTGTATTTGCGGACCGCAAGCCCCGCGCCCTGCTGCTGCTCGTAGCGCAGCAGCGGCAGGTGGGCGTCGAAGATGTCGTGGGCCGCGTCGCGCTCGCGCGCCTTCTGCAGGCGCACCACGTCGATCAGCAGTTCGGGGAAGGCATAGCCCGTCATCGCGCCGTCGGCCCCGCGCTCCATCTCGAAATCGAGGAAGAGGCCGCCATTGCCGGTCAGGATCGAGAGCTCGCGCAGCGAGCCTTCCTTCTGGAATGTCCGCAGGGTCGAGATCTTTTCCAGCCCCGGCCAGTCCTCGTGCTTCAGCATCACGCAGGAGGGGTTGTCCATGACGATCCTGCGGATCACCGCCGGCGTCATGATCACCTGCAGCGTCAGCGGATAGTCCTGGATCACGAAGGGGATGTCGCTCCCGATCGCCTCGACGGCCTGCGCGTAATAGCCGGTGATCTGGTCGTCGGTGCGGAGCGAGGGCGGCGGCGCGATCATCACGGCGGCCGCGCCGAGTTCCATCGACTGGCGCGCCAGCGAGGCCATGGCGGCGAAACCCGGCGCCGAGACGCCGACGATCACCGGCTTGCCCGGCATGTTGCGGACGGCGCTCCTGACGATGCCGAGCGATTCCTCCGGCTCGAGCTTGGGCGCCTCGCCCATGATGCCGAGCACGGTCGTGCCATCCGCGCCGATGCCGTCATAGAAGGAGAACAGCCGATCGGTGGAAACCTGGTCGAGCGTTCCGTCGGGATTGAACGGCGTCGGCGCGATCGGGAAGACGCCGGAGGCGGAGGCGGTGAGGGTCATCTGGCTATCCTGTTGCGGTCGACCGCGACCATGGCGATTGACCGTTCATCCGCGTTCTAGAAAGTACACAAGCATGGCGGCGATGATCACCAAACCGATCATTCCAATCCACCAGTTCAGATAGACGACCGAGACAAAAAAGTAAGCGACGCCAATCCCGTATCCGAGGATCCGGCCGACAACCTGTTGTGCCCGATCGTTCATCCGCGCTCCTGTGGCCTGACACGCGCAGCGATCAGACGATCCTGGTCCGCACCGTGCCGACGCCGGCGATCTCTCCTTCCAGCGTGTCGCCCGAGACGACGGCCGCGACGCCCTCGGGCGTGCCGGTGAAGATCAGGTCGCCGGGCTTCAGCTCGATGTAGCCGGAGAGATAGGCGATCGTCTCCTCCACGTTCCAGATCTGCTTGGAGAGGTCGGAGCTCTGCCGGGGCGCGCCGTTGACGACGAGCTCGATCTTGCCGGCGGCCGGGTGGCCGATATGGCTGGCGGGCGCGATCTCGCCGATCGGCGCGGAATGGTCGAAGCCCTTGCCCATGTCCCAGGGCCGGCCGGCCTTCTTGGCCTGCCCCTGCAGGTCGCGACGGGTCATGTCGAGGCCGGCCGCATAGCCGAAGACATGGGAGAGCGCGTCGGCCTCCGCGATGTCCTTGCCGCCGGCGCCGATGGCGACGACCAGCTCCATCTCGTGGTGGAAATCGGCGGTCTTGACCGGATAGGGGATGTCGGCCCCGTTGATGACCAGCGCATCGGCCGGCTTGGCGAAGAAGAACGGCTCCTCGCGGTCCGGATCGCCGCCCATCTCGCGGGTGTGTTCGGCATAGTTGCGCCCGACGCAGAAGACGCGCCTGACCGGGAACAGCCCGCCCCCGTGGACAGGCACCGCGGTCACGGCCGGCGGTTCGATCACATACTGCGTCATGGGACTGGCCTCTTTCGGAAACAGGTTTCGCAGCCGTTCATGCGGGAGAGGCGCGCATCGGGCAAGGGCCTGTCCGGCGGGGGCGGCCTTGCGCCCGCGGCATCGGTCGGGAAGCCCGCCTTCGGGCCGTGTTGCGGTGCGTCGTTGCAACCGGAGCGGAATGCCATCACACTGCGTCTCGGGCCGGCATGAGCCGACCTGAACAGAGACTGAAGGAACAGCACGTGAGCACGGGTACCGTGAAATGGTTCAATGAAACCAAGGGCTACGGATTCATCACCCCCGATCAGGGCGGCAGCGATGTCTTCGTGCATATCAGCGCGGTCGAGCGCTCGGGCATGCGCGGCCTGAACGAAGGTCAGAAGATCAGCTACGATCTCGAGGCCGACCGCAAGACCGGAAAGTCCTCGGCGGTGAACCTCAAGACCGCCTGACGCCCCTCCTCGACGGGAGGCCGATCGGCGGCGACGCCTCCCGAGCCACTGCGAATCTCTACGATCTGTGACGGACTGGAAGACGATTCCCGGCATGCCCGTCGCCAAGAGGCGGCGGTTGAAACACCAAGGGTAGGCCCATCCGGCCGCACCGCGCAGGCGATGCCCGCCGCGCCTCTTGAATTCCCCACCCATCATCGCAATTTCATGAGCAGCCGGGTCCGGGCCCCTCTGGCGGCGGAAATTCGTTCCTGCCGCGATGTCGGACTCTTCCACCTCCGCGACGCCCTCGGTGACGGGCCGCGCTTCTGGAAGATCAGCGATGACCACGCGCTTCAACGCAGCCTACGCCCACCCCGCCTTCGACGAGGCCCGCCGCTTCGCCGGCGGCGATGTCGCCGCGAGCCGCGCCCGGCTGGCGGCGCTGGCGCGGCTGCTCGATTCAGCCTTCCGCATTCCCGGCACGGAGATTCGCATGGGCGCGGACGCGGCGCTGAACCTCATCCCCGGCGCGGGCACGCTCTTCGCCAAGGGTTTGTCAGGCTATCTGATCTGGGAGGCGCGCCGGCTCGGCGCGCCCAAGGCGACGCTGGTCCGCATGCTCGGCAATCTCGGCGTCGATTTCGCGATCTCGATCGTGCCGCTGGCCGGCTGGGTCGGCGACATCTTCTTCCGCGCCAACAAGCGCAACATGGCGCTGCTGGACCAGCATCTGGCCGGGCTGGAACGGACCGGGCGCTGAACCGCCGCAGCCCTGCCGGCAGCGCTGAACGCTAGCGGTAACCGCTCCCCTGGACGCAGGCCATGAACGCCATATGCGCCCCGGTGCCAACCCTCGCCGAGCGCCAGCGCATGCGGCCCGGACGATGCGGATCCTCATAGACGCTGCCGCCGTTCGCAACGGCGCAATTGCAGGAGTGCCGCTCGCGGGCGGAGCGGCATTCGGGATAGGACCGTCCCGATTGCGCCCAAGCGGCCTCGGACAAGGCGACGCCGAAGAGCGCCGCCACGGCGAATGAACCCAGAAATCTCATGCCAGACCCGTCCCGATGTCCGGACGACCCCAGCCGCCCCATCGCGACCCTAGGCACCTCCCGCATGGGTTGCAATCTGGACGTTACCGAAGCGTTAACGCCGCATGCCGGATGCATGCTGGCGCACCGGTGAAGCGTGGCTACTCCGCCAGTTCCCGCATCACCCTGATCAGGTCGGATTTGCCCTCGAAACCGATGCCCGGCAGCTCCGGCATCACGATGTGCCCGTCCTCGACGCGCACCGTGTCGGGAAAACCGCCATAGGGCTGGAACAGATCGGGGTAGCTTTCGTTGCCGCCGAGGCCGAGGCCCGCCGCGATATTGAGCGACATCTGGTGGCCGCCATGCGGGATGCAGCGCGCCGGCGACCAGCCCTGCCGGCTGAGCACGTCGAGCGTGCGGAGGTATTCGACCAGCCCGTAGGAGAGCGCGCAGTCGAACTGCAGCCAGTCGCGGTCGGGCCGCATGCCGCCATGGCGCAGCAGGTTGCGCGCGTCCTGATGCGAGAACAGGTTCTCGCCCGTCGCCATCGGGCCGGGATAGAACTCCGCCAGCGCCGCCTGCAGCGCGTAGTCGAGCGGATCGCCGGCCTCCTCGTACCAGAACAGCGGGTAGTCGCGCAGCATTTTTGCGTAGGCGATGGCGGTTTCGAGGTCGAAGCGGCCGTTCGCATCGACCGCCAGCCGGGCGTGGGGGCCGATTTCCTTCAGCACCGCCTCGATCCGGACGCGGTCCTCGTCGAGCGAGGCCCCGCCGATCTTCATCTTGACGACGTTGTAGCCGCGGTCGAGATAGCGCCGCATCTCGGCCTGGAGCTGGGAATTGTCCTTGCCGGGATAGTAGTAGCCGCCGGCCGCATAAACGAAGACGCGCGGGTCGGCCTCGCGGCCCTTCATCTCCGCGAGCAGCCGGAACAGCGGCTTGCCCGCGATCTTGGCGACCGCGTCCCAGACCGCCATGTCGAGCGTGCCGACGGCGACCGAGCGCTCGCCATGGCCGCCGGGCTTCTCGTTGACCATCATCGCCGCCCAGATCCTGCGCGGATCGAGATTGGTCCCGGCCTCGTCGAGCAGGCTCTTGGGCTGCGCTTCCAGGATGCGGGCGCGGAAGCGCTCGCGGATCAGCCCGCCCTGGCCGTAGCGGCCATTCGAGTTGAAGCCGTAGCCGACGACGCGGCGGCCGTCGCGGACCACGTCGGTGACCACGGCGACGAGGCTCGCGGTCATCTTCGAGAAGTCGATATAGGCGTTGCGGATCGGCGAGGCGATCGGCTTGGTGATCTCGACGACATCGACGATACGCATGGTCCGGTCTCCGCTCAGGCTGCTGGGCTTACCGCTAAGGCGAGCGGGCGTGCAAAGCCAGCCCCTCAGCTCCGCCCGGCCGCCGGCCGGAACAGCCGGCCCTTCTCGGCCACCAGCACGATCGCCAGCGCCACGAGCCCGCAGAGCGAAAAGCCCAGCGTCAGCGGGATGACGGTGCCGTCGAAATGCTGGCCGATCCAGAAGCCGAGCAGCGCGCCGCCCACCGTGGTGACGAAACCCTGCACCGAGGAGGCGGTGCCGGCGACATGGCCGAGCGGGTCCATCGCGATCGCGCCGAAATTCGGGGCGAGCAGGCCAAAGCAGAACATCGCCCCGCTCTGGAACGCCGCGAACAGCCAGAGACTCTCGAAGCCGCCAAGCGCCACCAGCGCATGCGCGCTCGTCAGGCCGATGTAGCCGAGCAATGCGCCATGCGAGACGCGGCGCATGCCGAGTTGTCCGACGATGCGCGCGTTGAGCAGCGAGGCGACGGCCATGAAGCCGGCGATCAGCGCGAAGATGCCGGTGAACCATTCCGGCGCGGCGAAGACATCGACGAAGACCTGCTGGGCCGAGTTGATGAAGCCGAACAGCCCGCCGAGCACGAAGGCCATGGCCAGCATGTAGCCGACCGCGATCCGCGTCGTCAGGGTGATGCGGAAGGCCTCGACCACGCTGGCGAAGGCGATCGGCTTGCGGTCTTCCAGATGCAGCGTCTCGGGCAGCTTGAGCGCGCTCCAGATCATCACCGCCGCGCCGAAGGCGGCCAGGCATCCGAAAATCCAGCGCCAGGGCGCGACCCAGAGGATCGCCTGGCCGATCGAGGGGGCGAGGATCGGCACGGCGAGGAAGACGATCATCGCCAGCGACATGACGCGCGCCATGTCGCGGCCGGAATAGCAATCGCGCACGATCGAGACCGCCAGCACCCGCGTCGCGGCCGCGCCGACGCCCTGCAGCACCCGTGCCCACATCATCGCCTCGAACGAGGTTGCGAAGGCCGCCGCGATGCTGGCCACGAGATAGAGCGCCAGCCCGCAGAGAAGAACCGGCCGCCGCCCGTAACGATCCGACAGCGTGCCATAGACGATCTGGGCCACGCCGAAGCCGAGCAGATAGGCGGTGATGATCCATTGCCGGTCGTTGGGCTCGCCGATGCCGAGCGCCTCGCCGATCTGCGGCAGGGCCGGCAGCATGGAGTCGATCGCCAGCGCGTTGGTCGCCATCAGCGCCGCCATCATGCCGACGAAGGCGCGGAAGCTCATGCCGTGGCGCGGCCGGGCTGGAACGGACATGTCGGTCATCACGGCCTTGCGCGGGTCGGCTCCGCGCATGCGCGAAAGCAATCGGTCTCAAGCCCCTATGGCTTCAAACTAGACCCGCCAAAAATGCCGGGCAACCCGGCTTCGTTGCAGTGCGACATGCGCTGGGCGGGAGACGCGACCCGCTTCAGGAGCGCCCGCCATCGACGGAAAGCACCTGCCCGGTGATCCAGCCGGCCTGCTCGCTCAGGAAGAACAGCGTCGCCGCCGCGATGTCCTGCGGCGTCCCGAGCCTGCGGGTGTGGACGCTCTCGATCAGCCGCTTCTGGCCGTCTTCGCCATAGCTCTCCCATTGCCGCTCGGTCGCCGGATTGGAGCGGACGAAGCCCGGCGCGACGGAGTTGACCGTGACGCCATGGGGGCCGAACTCCCAGGCGAGCTGCCTGGTCAGGCCGACCAGAGCGTGCTTGGCGCTGGCATAGGCCTGGATGCCGGTCAGGCTCGGGCGCAGGCCCGCGCCCGACGAGATCGTGACGATGCGGCCATAGCCGGCCTGTTTCATCACTGGGGCTGCAGCCTGCGCCAGCCAGAAGGCGGAATCGACATTGGCGGCGAAGATGACGCGCCAGTCGGCCTCCGAGATCGCCTCGACCGGCCGCCCGACCTGGCCCCGCACGCCGCCCGCCGCATGGACCAGCAGGTCGAGCCGCCCGCCCGCGCCGGCGATCCCGGCGACCAGCGCCTGCGCGGCTTCAGGCGAACCGAGATCGACCGCATGGGCGGTCGCGCCGATTTCAGCCGCGGTCGCAGCCACGCCGGCGGCGTCGATGTCGGCGAGGTGGACCGTCGCTCCGGCCTCGACCAGAGCGGTCGCGATGGCGCGGCCTATCCCTTGCGCCGCGCCGGTGACGAGGGCTACGCGGTCGTCGAAACGGATCTGCATCGGTCGATCAGCACTTTCAAAGTCTCGAACGACATCGGCCGGCGGCCGTCCTCGATGTCGTGGATGAGCGCGACCAGCGTTTCGATCGCGGGCGTCGGCACGCCGGCTTCGGCTCCCAGTTCGGCGATCACGCCGATCTGCGGATCGACCTCGGTCCTGCGCTTTCGCACGGCGAGATCGCGCCAGATTCCGGATTGGGTTTTCGCGGTTTGCGAGGTGTAGTCGGCGAGCCAGCGGATGGTTTCGACCTGGCGGTCTTCCGGTGCGCCCGGCGCGAAAACCAGCGGGTCGAACCCGCCGAAGCCGAGGCTTTTCACGCCTCGCGCGGCTGCGACCGCGCCGACCTCGCGGCCGAGCGCGAGCCAGACGGGAAGACGCCGCGGATCGGCGAAATTGGCCGACATGGAGTCGTTGGTCAGCGCCGTGCCGAACAGCATCGCGCCATAGGCGAGCTTGCCCCAGAGATAACCCCAGATGTTGTCGGTCAGGACCGAGGCGGCGTCGAAGCGCTTGAGCAGTTCGTGCATCTCGCGGACGCGCGGGGTGATCGAGCCGTCGATCTCGCCGACGACGACCGCGCCGCGATTGCCGTAGAGGATGTCGCCCGGCCCGTGCCAATCGGCCCCGAAATTGACGAAGCAGCCCATGGCGCGGGCCTCGCCGACGGATTTCGCGATGGCGATCTCGTTCAGTCCGTTCTGGGCCGAGAGGACGTATCCGCCCTCGGCGAGATGGGGTTTCAGCGCTTCGAGCGCGGCCTCCGTCGCGCCGGCCTTCACGGCGAGCACGATGCGGGAATAGACCCCGGTCAGCTCGGCCGGCGTCACGGCCGGGATCACCTGGCGGAATTCCTCGATCGGCCCAGTGATCGCGAGGCCGGTCGCGCGGCAGGCCTCGACATGCTCGGGCACGATGTCGACGAGCAGCACGGGGATGCCGGCGCGGGCCCAGTACGCGCCGAGCGTGCCGCCGATCGCGCCCGCGCCCCAGATCAGGATGGGTTCGCTCACGCCTGCCCCGCCGTTTCGACCTCGGCATGGGTCGCGACATGGACGAGCCCGTCGGGCGTGACCCAGCCGCGATACATGCCCTCGGAGTTGTAGGGCGCGACGATCGCGCCATCGGCCCCGACGGCGACCAGCCCCGCGCCGATCCTGTGCGCCGTCAGTTCGGCCAGCACCGCGTCTGTCGCGTCCTTCAGGCTCAGGCCCCTGTAGGCGACCAGCGACGCCACCTCGTGGCCGACGCAGTAGCGCATGAAATACTCGCCCTTGCCCGTGCCCGAGACGGCGCAGCGGCCGTCGCGGGCATAGGTGCCGGCCCCGATGATCGGGCTGTCGCCGACGCGGCCAACCGGCTTGTTGGTGTAGCCGCCGGTGGAGGTCGCGGCGGCCAGATGGCCGCTGGCGTCACAGGCGACGGCGCCGACCGTGCCGTGCTTTTCCGCCTCGCTGGCCTCCGAGGCCGTGCCGACCAGCTCCCTGATCTTCATCGAGGAGAGGTTCTTTCGCCTGCGGTCGGTCGAGAAGAACTCGTTCTCGACCATGTCGAGCCCTTCATGCTCGGCGAAGACGTCGCCGGCCGCGCCCGCCAGCAACAGCGGGTCGCCGCGCTGCATCAGCGCTTTCGCGGCGCTGACCGGATTGCGGATGCGCCTGACGCCGGCGAGCGCGCCGGCGGCCAGCGTCGCGCCGTCCATGATCGAGGCGTCGAGTTCATGCTCGCCATCGGCGTTGAAGGCCGCGCCATGGCCGGCGTTGAAATGGGGCGAATCCTCCATGACGCGCACGGCCGCCTCGACGGCATCCACGGCCGGCCCGCCCGTTCTCAGGACGGCCCAGCCGGCGCGCAGCGAGGCCGCGAGATGGTGCTTGGCCTCGGCCCATTCCGCTTCGGTCATCTCGGATTTCGGCAAGGCGCCGCAGCCGCCATGGATGGCGAGAGCGATGGGCATGGGAACCTCTGAGTGGGCAGTCGGCAGTGGGCAGTCGGCAGTCGGAAGAGACCGAAGGCAGCCAAAACGACTGCCGACTGCCTATTGCCGACTGCCCACCCTCTCACTTCTTCGCGGGCTTGATGTCCATCGCCAGCGTGTCCTCGTCGACGCGGGGCGCGATCGTGACCTTGTCCTTCTGCATCGCCCAGGCCGAGCCGACGGCGACGATCGGCAGGCGCGGCCGGTCCTTCGCCACGATGGCGTTGGCCTGCGAGAGCAGACCGTTGCGCTTGGCCTCGTCGAGCTCGACGGCGGCGTCCTCGATCAGCTTGTCGAGCGCCTCGTTCTTGTAGCCGAGGACATTGAAGGCGCCGAGCTTCTTGGCGGGATCGTTGGAATGCACCACGGAGGAGAGCGTGTAGTTCGCCTCGCCGGTCAGCGTGCCCCAGCCGGACATGTTCATCGAAAACTCGCCGCGCGTGCGGGCCGGGAAGAACACCGCCGCCGGCTGGGCGTTGGCCTGAGCGTCGATGCCGATGCGCGCCAGCATCTGCGCGATGGAGGCGCCCACCTGGCGGTCGCCCGGCAGGCGGTCGCTGGTGAAGGAGAACACCACCTTGAAGCCGCTGGGATAGCCGGCCTCCTCCATCAGCTTTTTCGCCCTGGCGAGGTCTGGCTTGAGCGGCGGCAGGCTCTTGTTGAAGCCGGCGATGCTGGAGGTGACGAGCTGGTTGACCGGCGCGCCCAGGCCCTCCATCGCGATCTCGACCAGCGCCGGCCGGTCGATGGCGAGATCGATCGCCTCGCGGACCCTGGTGTCCTGCAGCGGGTTCTTC
>JAESFX010000357.1_pt1 | contig 15762 bp, 13 predicted proteins | sample 9269501 | NCBI WGS metagenome assembly JAESFX01 (sample SAMN14515570, study PRJNA621655) | algae metagenome | isolation source: Desmonostoc geniculatum HA4340-LM1 and co-occurring heterotrophs from cave... | place: USA: Maniniholo cave, Kauai, Hawaii | collected 2009-07-28
CTTTTTCGATTAGCAAAACTGATATCTTGTTTGATTACAGGCAACAAAAACTTATCTTTGCTCTTCCCTAACTACTGAGTCAATTTCTCTCTTGCCTTGGAATGACTTTTTCAGCAAACCCTACTTAGACTCAAAAATATCAATTGTACTTTTTATTACAAGCAAAAAATCATCTCCAAGCGATCGCCAACCTTTTCTAATTTTCTGACCGTTAATCAAAAAAAAGGTTCGCTTGCGTATTATTCTTTTTTTTATACACACTAATACTGTTATGACAAGTTATATAAATCACTAAGTCTAACCTAGTTAGAGATAATACAAGTCATGGTCAATTGAGCTAGAAAAAACTTCAAAAAAAAGATAGTGAACTTGAAGTGATTTGCATAATTATTTTATATCTAACTGATATCACAGCTTATTTATAGAAAAATCTAAAGATTTAATTAAAAAATCGATTTTGAGTATTTATGCCGATGTCTTTTGATTAAAGTTATATTAGTTTTCTCAACAAAACGATCAAAATGAATGTTATATAGAATACACATGTGGTTGTGAGCCTTGGAAACCGACGTGAACAAGGTGTTATGAGTTTGGTTCACAACAATTGTAAAGTTTTTTTAAGAAAATTTTGGCTTGCCGAAAAAAACGTTACACGGTCAGAATCCGCATTTGAGAAAGGTTTCGCCCTGAAAATAGCAATTTGATTTGGGTAAAGTTGTCAATAATTACGCTAAAACCCTGATCCCCCAGCCAAAAGGTTCATGCTAGTCTGTTGCAGTTACAAATAAAAAGTGAAAGCGGAACGATTTCGAGTTCGAGTTTTTACAGAGGGAATTCACTATTTACTAGTGAAAATCCCGCGAATTATAAGACTTAAGTTCTCTTAAGTTCTACAGTCGCTTTAAAATTGGACGCATGAATCAAAGACATTTCTGGACTATTGTTGCTCTGTCTCTGGCTGTTTTGGGAATACCCTCAGTCGGTTGTACTCAAACCGCTAAGGGAAATGCCCCAGCTTCCCAAAAATCACCTACCTCTGATGTGGTGAAAGTAGGAGAGTACAAAGCAAGAGCAGGGGAACAAACCTCGGATGCTGTGATTACACGAATTCATCCTTACAACATTGGAGGACGTAAGGCGGCAACCCTTTATATCAAAAATATTCCCGTTCTCACCTTTTTGAGTTCTGTATCAGATACAAGCGTTGAGACTAAAAAAGTTGGTGCAATAAACGGAACTGAGGGCGTACAATCATACGCCCTTATTGCTAGCAACTCACCAAAAACGGTGGCTATTGGAAATGCGGCCGGAGCAAATAATCAGATTAATTCCGTTAACGATGATCCGATTGAAATAGCTGGTGTAATAGCAGCCAAAATCAACCAGTTGAGCCGGGAAAATGTAGACGCGAGCAAGATTAGCGTCAGTTGGAAAGCAGCGGGTGAATCTAAAGTTGCAAATCTTGCCCAAAGCAAGAGCTTACCTGTGGCAGGAGGGTCTGGCGATCGCTATACAATCAAAGTTAACGACGAAGAATTGGTAGAAATCAACCAAGGTACGCGACTAGCAGATAGCACCAACAATCTAGCGCAAGATGCATTGCAAGCAACCAATCGCTTGCGGAGACTACTAGGCAATGCATCACCCTTAAGCGAAATTGCGAACATGCCAGCGCGTCAGCAAGTATCAATCACCAAACTACCCAAACAGATTGCCTCTGGCTCAGTACGAGCCACCTTGAGAGGTATAGCTTCTTACTATGGCTATGACTTTTCTGGTAATCGTACTGCTAGCGGTCAGAGGTTCAACCCAGAAGCAATGACCGCCGCCCATCGCAGCCTACCCTTTGGTACACGAGTCCGTGTGACAAACACTCGCAATGGTCGTTCTGTTGTGCTGCGGATTAATGATCGGGGACCGTTTATTCGGGGTCGAATTATTGACGTGTCTGCTGGTGCGGCTCGGATTTTAGGAATGATGGGCAGTGGCATTGCACCAGTGCATGTTGAGGTGTTGGGAAGATAAAGGGACTGGGGATTAGGGACTGGGGAGTAGGGAGTAGGCGGGCAAAGGGGCTAGAGAAGAATAACAATACCCAATGCCCCATACCCAATGCCCCATGCCCGATGCCCAATACCCATTACTTAATTCCTCTAGTTCAACCATCTCCTCTATTTCAGATATAAACTAACGGGGGAGGGATGAGAGAACTAGGGGTATTTTTGTGCGCCTGCTGACAACAGTCGCAGCTTTACGCTGCTATTTAACTAAACGCTGCTTGGCAAACAAGCTGATTACGGTTCGAGAAAATCTGGCACTAGATGAGATGAATGGCTGGCATCAGACGGTAGTCGGTCTGGTGCCGACAATGGGGAATTTGCATCAAGGTCATTTAAGCTTGATTCAACGGGCGCGGCAAGAAAATTCCACGGTGATTGTCAGTATTTTCGTCAATCCCTTGCAATTTGCTCCCAATGAGGATTATGAACGTTATCCTCGCACTTTAGGGCAAGACCAACAGCTTTGCGAACAGGCTGGGGTAGATGCAATTTTTGCGCCGACTCCGGAAGAGATGGCAGTACCCCAGAAAAGTATACAAGAATCAAAAGTTACACAAGTTATCCCCCCATCTGCTATGATAACAGGCTTGTGTGGTCGTTCTCGGCTGGGTCACTTTCAGGGTGTCGCTACGATTGTGACCAAGCTTTTCAACTTGGTACAGCCTGACCGAGCCTACTTCGGTCAAAAGGATGGTCAGCAACTGGCAATTATTAAGCGGCTAGTAGCTGATTTAAATTTGCCAGTAGAAATTGTTGCTTGTCCAACAGTACGGGAAGCATCGGGTCTTGCCTTGAGTTCTCGTAATCAGTATTTGACTGCAACAGAAAAAGAGCAAGCAGCGGTGCTGTATCGTGGCTTGGAAAAAGCTGAAGCTGCCTTTCGGGGAGGACTTCGGGATTGCAGCAAGTTGATAGCAATAGTACAGCAAGAACTGACAATGGTCAGCACACTTTTAGTGGAATATATTGAATTGGTTGAACCGACTACGTTGATGTCTTTAGAAAAAGTTCAGGAGGAAGGAATGCTGGCGATCGCAGCTCGTCTGGGTTCTACACGTTTGATTGACAATATCATTTTGCGCGATCGTCAACCCATCATCGCCATTGATGGCCCAGCCGGTGCTGGAAAATCCACAGTGGCGCGTCAAGTGGCAGCAAAGCTGAATCTAGTATATTTAGATTCAGGAGCAATGTACCGGGCTGTGACTTGGTTGGTATTGCAAAAGGGTATTGCCATTGACGATGAGTGTGCGATCGCCGAATTAGCTAATCGGTGTCAAATTGAACTGACTCCTACCCAGGATTTAAAATTTCCGGTGCGGGTTTGGATTAACGGTACTGATGTTACCCAGGCAATTCGCAGCATTGAGGTGACATCTCAAGTCTCGGCGATCGCTGCACAAAGCGCTGTACGTCAAGCATTGGTTAAACAACAGCAAACCTGGGGTAAAAAAGGCGGTTTAGTAGCGGAAGGCCGGGACATTGGCACTCATGTGTTCCCCGATGCCGAAGTGAAAATCTTTTTAACCGCTTCTGTGAGTGAACGCGCACGTCGCCGCCAGCAAGATTTTCAAAAACTTGGTCAACCCGAAGTGAGTTTAGAGCAGCTCGAACGCGACATTGCCGAACGTGACTCGAAAGATAGTACACGTAAAATTTCTCCTTTGCAAAAAGCGGCGGATGCGATCGAAGTTCAAACTGATGGTTTGGAAGTGTCTGAAGTCACGGCACAAATTGTTAACTACTACCAACAACGTTTATCGGAATGGTAATCACCACGATTTGCTGTTAGTTTTATTAGTTCAAAAGGATGGTGGGTGAGTGATTATTCACTTACCATCCTCAAAACTGCACCCACTAAACAACCCAAAAAAAAGATTAGATAATTTTACTATTGTTAGCTATTTTTATTAAAAATAAAATCTTGTGTTCTGAATACTAGACTATATTTAAGTATTAAATCATCTTGCTTTCGACTGATTACTCAGATCGCAATTAATCCTACTCAAGGTAGAAGTCTGAAAGTTTTAATTGCTAAATGCTAATTATCAGGTAGTTATTGCTGGAGGCAGAAGTTAAAAGCTTCTTAAGAAGCTGATTTCACTGGTTGGAATTTTACGTTTAATTATACCAATTCAAAAAATGTTTGCCACAGATACCCCACCTGCCCTGAGGCGCACCCTCCCCAAAGCAGCGGCGAGGCTTGGGGAGGGGTCTTATCTATGTGTTGCATTCTTTTTTCAAATTGGTATTACTTATTGGTCTTTTGCTAGGAAATATTAGCCATTTTTATTTATAATGATTATTCACTACGAATTTCACTTATTTTACTTATTAGAGAAGTACTTTGTTTTTGTCTTCACTTTGGTAGTAGAATGACGATGTTAAGTTTTATGTTCCATCATTAAAGACATAAAACTGCCAAAAATAAAAGCTGCTAATTTTCTAAGCTTCTGCAATAGCTTAAAACTTAAAACTGCTAAAGAGAGGATTTCACACAATGGCATTTGTACAACCCCCCCTTCCCTTCGAGATTAATGCTTTAGAACCATATGGCATGAAAGCTGAAACTTTCGAGTACCATTATGGCAAGCATCACAAAGCTTACGTAGACAACCTCAACAAGCTGACTGAAGGTACAGAACTTGCTGATAAGTCTCTGGAAGAGGTGATCAAAATTTCCTTCAAAGACTCCTCGAAAGTGGGAATCTTTAACAACGCTGCCCAAGTTTGGAACCACACATTCTTTTGGAATTCCTTGAAACCAGCAGGTGGTGGCAAACCCACCGGTGAACTCGCAGCCAAGATTGAGAAAGATTTCGATAGCTTTGACAAATTCAAGGAAGAGTTCTCTAGTGTAGCCGCAACTCAGTTCGGTAGTGGATGGGCTTGGTTGATTGATGATGGTGGTACGCTGAAGGTGATTAAGACACCAAATGCAGAGAACCCTCTAGCTCATGGTCAGAAGGCACTCTTAACCTTGGATGTTTGGGAACACGCCTACTACATTGACTACAAAAATGCCCGTCCGGCGTTCATCAAGAATTTCCTAGATAACTTAGCCAACTGGGACTTTGCTGCTGAAAACTTTGCCAAAGCTTAATCAACGATCGCTAGCTTGTAACAGTTGTCAATAAATTACCAGCAGTCACGACTTTTGCTCGTGGCTGTTTTTCATTGGCTGGGTATATGACAGGGCGTGAGATTGCGATCGCATCCACAGCAACACTGACTTAATTCATCAAAAAATTGACGAGCAAAAAAAATTGTACTTCAGTAAGTGGGCGTGAATAATCAAAGATTTGTCGTCAGGGTTCAAGGACTGAAACCTTTACTATGATGCAATTGAATTATTTTATATTGCTTAACATAGTTTGATTTATTCTTACCTACTTACTGAAGTATAAAAAAACTGATATTGTAACCTTTATGTGTCATGAAATACAAGAAAATTTCAGATTTGAGAGTAGAGCAATAATTCTTCAACTCTAGATAAAATTAACGTTGATATAAAACATGAGGAAAATCCAATTTGGCGTCACTTTTGTGGCTGCTGTGCTAGCCAGACTTAGGGATCTGGTATCAAGGAGAATCAAAAGCGGTGTGACGATCGCGGCACTGGTGGCCATGGCCGTGCTAGCTGGACATACTGTATCAGCGCAAGTATTACCCCCAACTTTTTCCCTAAAGACAGTGACGGTTCCAGAGCCGGACAACCTGGGAGAATTCGTTAAAGATAAGACCGCAGCGATCGCTCTGGGAAAGGCTTTTTTCTGGGATATGCAAGTCGGTAGCGATGGTATCACATCGTGTGCTAGTTGTCACTTCCCTTAAGACCTCTTGGAAAGCAGATTGTCCATCAGTCCCCAATCCCTTTTAGGGAGGTAATTTTTACTGGAGCTAGAAGGATGCTGCTTCCTGTATCTTAAAAGTAGTAAGATTAAAATCAAAATATTATATGGATAGTCAAGAATTAGCGCAATATATCGAAGCAACCAATAGCATCAGTAAACCTTGGCTATTGGTTCAACTGCGCCTCAAAAAACTGCAAGAGCGTCGAGCTACCCTGACAGACGATGTTTACAGCAAAGAATTAGAAGATATTTACCAAGACTTGATGAATTTGGGTGAATGGTGGCGGGGTATTGAAGATGAAGTATTTTAAAGTTAGGAGTTGAGAGTTAGGAGTTAGGAGTTAGGAGTTAGGAGTTGAGAGTTGAGAGTTAGGAATTAAAAGTTAAAAGTTGAGAGTTAGGAGTTAGGAGTTAGGAGTTGAGAGTTGAGAGTTAGGAGTTAAAAGTTGAGAGTTGAGAGTTAAGAGTTTTGGTACTTTCTGATTTCTAACTTAAATTAATAAGGGTGTGGTAGGGAATGGATTATCGGGATGCAGGAGTTGATGTTGAGGCTGGTCGAGGCTTTGTAAATCAAATTCGCAACTTGGTTCACAGTACTTTCAGACCGGAAGTAATTGGTGGATTAGGTGGCTTTGGTGGCTGCTTTCAACTACCAGGGGGTTTTAAGGAACCGGTTTTGGTTTCTGGGACGGATGGTGTGGGTACTAAGCTGAAAATCGCTCACATTCTCAACCGCCATGATACTGTTGGCATCGATTTGGTGGCGATGTGTGTTAATGATGTGCTGACATCTGGTGCAGAACCGTTGTTTTTTTTAGATTATCTGGCAACCGGGAAGTTGGACAAAGAGCAATTAACTGATGTGGTTGCGGGTATCACTGCTGGATGTAAGCAAGCTGGTTGCGCTTTGTTGGGTGGAGAAACCGCAGAAATGCCTGGTTTCTACCAGCTGGGTGAGTACGATTTGGCTGGGTTTTGTGTGGGAATTGTCGAAAAAAGTCAGATGTTGGATGGTTCCCAAGTACAAGTAGGAGATGTAGCGATCGCCCTTGCTAGTACAGGCGTACACAGTAATGGTTTCAGCTTGGTACGAAAGATTGTTAGCGATGGCAACTTTGCTTGGAGCGATACTCCAGAATTGTTAGGTGGCGAAACTATCAGCGAAACTTTCCTCAAACCTACCCGCATTTATGTCAAACCGGTTTTGGCAGCACTACAAGCAGGTTTGTCAATTCACGGTATGGCTCACATTACAGGTGGTGGTTTGCCAGAAAATCTGCCTAGATGTTTGGGAAAAGGTCAAGGGATTAAGATTCACAATAGCAGTTGGAATATTCCCCCTGTATTTCAGTGGTTAGCTGAAGCCGGAGAGGTCAGTTCCGAAGCTATGTACAATACATTCAATATGGGAATTGGGTTTGTGTTGCTGGTGTCACCCGATCGGGTAGAGCAGACAATTAGCCATTTTCACTCACATGAAATTCCAGCTTTTGCGATCGGTGAAGTCATTACTGGTTCAGGAGAGTTAGTGGGATTACCCTTTTAATAGATATTTTTTATACATCATATAAATTTCGTTTTTACCTGAGAGCAAGAGACGCGATAAATCGCCGTCAAGACAAAAGAAAGATTGATGATTGTAGAGAGGCTATCGATCGCGTCTTTAAGATGATTAAATTTGATATGCAATATTTATTACTACTTAATTTTCGAGGTTATTCCAACTATCCCTAACTACTGACGTTGAGATTTGCTAACGTAGTCTTAACATATCGAAAAATTTGCTAATAAAGCTGAGAAATTAGCTGGTAACACTAATTTACAGTCGTGAGTATTTCTCATCTGTAGGTGTGGCGTTTTAGTGTGTTAGAAATATATATTTTTGTTTAGAGGGGGTTATGGTTATAAATTTCGCCCGCACTACTGCTTCCACAGAATTTTTGAAGCAAGTATTCCAGAACATTGATGCACATAGTTGTCCCACGTTATTCAACTTCCACATGCACACTATCCATTCCGATGGCAGACTACAGCCGAGTGGATTGATGGAACAGGCGATCGCTATTGGGCTAAAAGGGTTAGCGATTACCGATCATCATAGTATTAGCGGCTATCAAGCAGCACAAGCTTGGTTAGAGGATTGGAAGTGGAGTAATCCTGGTGCTTGCACTCCTCTATTGTGGAGTGGTGTGGAAATCAATGCCAACCTTTTAGACATAGAAGTTCACATTTTGGGTTACGCTTTCGAGCTAGAACACCCCAGTATCAAACCTTATCTGCAAAGAAGGCCGACTACAGGTAAAGAATATCAAGCAAGTAATGTGATTGCTGCTATTCATGAAGCTGGGGGATTGGCAGTTTTGGCTCATCCTGCGCGTTACAAGCGATCGCATTTTGACTTGATTCCAGCTGCTGCCCAAAAGGGTATCGATGGTGTGGAAGCTTTCTACGCCTACAATAACCCCAATCCCTGGAAACCCAGCGCCTTAGAATCAGAGCAAGTGCAAAAGTTGGCTGATGAATATCTTCTTTTCAATACCTGCGGTACTGATACCCACGGATTGAATTTGCTACAACGCTTGTAAAGCAATACCTTGCCCTAAAGGACACGCTAGGCGAACGCTAATTTAGGAGTCTTGGGAATAGGCTTTGGGCTGGTTTTAAAGGTCAAACAACAAAAATCCTTGGTTAAATTAATCAACTGCAAGCGGAGCGTCTCTGGCTCCGCAAAATTCTTCTACGCTGATTTCAAGTTGCAATGTTTAATGAACAGATGTAATTTCTTTACTGACCGACTCAATCAATTTAGTAATTTATAGGACTTACGCAAAATTACACGCTGTAGGGGCAATTCATGAATTGCCCCTACGTGAAAATCAGGGTTTGGGCTATTGTTTGCGTAAGTCCTGATTTAAAAAAAATTTATTACCTATAATTACCTATAAAGCCAGAAGGAAACAAAATATTACAAAAAAAATTGATGCATTTTTAAGTTTCGCAGGGGGGGCGAATCGGTAATATTGGGCTAAAGCGGCGGAATTCTGCTAGATACTGCTCTAGGGCAACAAACTGCGCCAGATTGAGGCTGTAGTAAATCCAGCGCCCTTCTTGACGAGGGCGAACTAAACCAGCTTCTTTCAGGGTTTTGAGGTGAAAAGACAGTTTGGACTGAGTGGTTCCCAGGTGGTCGCACAGGTCACACACACATAGTTCTTGAGAGCGCAGCAGTTCTAAGACCTGAATCCGTAGGGGGTCAGACAGGGCATGAAAGCCAGCAGCGATCGTGTCAGGAGTGGAGGTGCTATTAGGAGCCATCAAATTTTATTGAAGTATTTCTTTATGGTAAAGTCTAAATGATAGGTTAGTCATTTTCAGAAAATTAGCTTCATAGCTCAAGACAAAGCTGTGCATCAATACGCTTAAGTTAAAGTTTATTGATGTAGATAATTGGTATTTGAAGACGCTATAAATCTTCAAGATGCGATAAATCGCGTCTCTACATGAGGGTTTTGGACCGATCTAAATTGTATCGATCTATAAATTAATTCTGAATTTTTAAAGGTTTATAGTCGATTTTTGGTTGGGATCACAATCATTGCGAAATACGGTACTTCTGCGGGATCAACTTCATCTAAGGGTAGGATGCGTTGCTGTGTCCTTGTTGCCCGCTCAATATATCTTGCCCGCGATGCTAGCCCTAATTTATGCAGAATGTCCCGCACTTTGGTAAAGTGACGACCTAGTTTCATAATTGCAGCTGCATCGGTCATCAACAGTTGTGTAGTCAGTTCTTCTGCTGGGAGTGGAGCAGGTAGGACTGTGAGAATATCATTGTAGTAAGTGAAAGGTACACCCAAGGCTACTGGACAAGCCATCAGTGAGGAAACTCCAGGGACAACTTCTGTTTGGTATTCGTCACATAACCGGGTGAACACGTACATGAAGGAGCCATAGAAAAAGGGGTCACCCTCACACAGCACCACGACATCTCGACCTGCTGCTAAATGAGCAGCGATTGGTTCAACTTCTTTGTCGTAAATTGACTTGGCTTTTTCTGGTTCCAAAGCGCGGGGAAGATGATATGATACCTCGATCTGATCCCCAGTCAGATATTGCGCGACGATCGCTCTGGCAATACTCTCTTTATCTGTGGCTGATTGATAGGCTACCACAGGAGCCGCACGTAATAGCCGCAGTGCCTTCAGAGTCAATAATTCTGGATCGCCCGGGCCGACACCAATTCCATAAAGACGACCTTTGTTACTCATTATTCTTCCTCCGTTGCCAAGGCGTTAACTGCGGCGGCGGCGATCGCACTACCACCACGCCGACCATGTAATGTTAAAAATGGTACATTTCTGCTGTCTGCTGCCAATGCGGCTTTGGATTCCGCTGCACCGACAAAACCCACCGGAAAGCCTAATATTATAGCAGGTTTTGGCGCTCCTTCGTCGAGCATTTCTAATAGCCTAAATAGAGCGGTGGGGGCATTGCCAATTGCTACTACTGCGTTTTGGAGGTGCGATCGCCATAATTCTAAAGCTGCTGCGGATCTTGTAGTATCAAGACTTTTGGCAATATCTGGTACTTCAAGATTGTTGAGGGTACAGATAACTTCATTGTTTGCAGATAAGCGTCGCCTAGTGACGCCATCAGCAACCATGCGGCAATCGCAGAGAATGGTTGCTCCTGCTGCTAGTGCTGTTCTTGCGGATTGTACTGCTGTTGGTGAATATCCCAAGTCTGTGACGATATCCGTCATTCCACAGGCATGAATTAGACGTACAGCAATTTTTGCTACATCTGGGGGCAGCACATCTAGGTTGGCTTCTGAGCGGATGATGGCAAAGGAATTGCGGTAAATTTCGTTGGCGTCTCGGATGTAGTCGGGCATTGAATTTGGGATTTTAGATTTGGGATTTTGGATTGAGTGGGGGTGATGAATATTTTTTTCTCACGCAGAGACGCTCCAGGCGCAGAGAGAGAGAGAAAGAGCTAGATGGGGTTGGGCTGGGTTAATGGATGTCGATTGGCAAATTCTTGGAAGGATTCATGGGAGTTTTGGCGGTTAATTTTATACATTTGTAGTATTTGTTCTATTAATGCAGGTAGTTCGGGGAAGGTGACGTATTGGTATAGTTCACGACCGAATTTCTGGCTGTTGTTGCTGTCACCGAGATAAACGTGATAGGCTTCTACTGTTTGACTGTCTGCCTCAAGGTTGACACCGAGTAGGGTGATGTCACTTTGGCTATGTTGGGCGCAGGATTTTTGGCAGCCACTAAAGTGGATATTAATTGGGTGTTCTAGAGTGACGCGAGTTTCCAGATATTCTGCCAATGCCAATGCGTGACTTTTGGTGTCGGTGGCAGAAGCAGCACAACCTTTATTGCCAGAACAGGCTACTAACGCACTCTTGGTGTTGGTTGGTGAGGAATCTAATTCTAAGTGAGTAATTTCATTTTTGACATCGGTAAGCTGTTTTTGAGGAATATCTGTTAGGAGTAAATTCTGCCAGGGGGTTAACCTGAGAGTTCCACTGCCGTATTTTGCTGCTAAATCTGCTAAACCCCGCATTTGTCTACTCTCTACTCGTCCAAGAGGTAAGACGACACCAATATAAAATAATCCTTTCTGGCGTTGGGGATGGATGCCAATATGCTGATACTTAGTATCTATTTTCTGTGCAACTGGGCAGGTTTCACTGGGGGAAAGAGGAAAAGGTAGACGTTGCTGAACTTCCTGAAGATAATTTTCACAACCCAAAGTATTTAATAAATCTCTCAAACGTAGCCGACGCTTATCATTAATATTAGTGTGATTCAGATAGACATCTGTCAAAGCTGCCAAGACGGGTAAACAATCATCTGGTGGTAACAAAATTTTCATATCGCTGGGCGGTTGTCCTTTTGCGCCTGCACTCAGATGGAGGCGAAAGTAAACATCACCATTAACTAAGACAGCGGCAAATAGGATATCATTTAGGCGATCGCGCACTTGAACTGTCCCACCACCATCAAAGCAAACGCTAAATTTTGCTGATAGTCCCGATAACGTCGGATGTGCAGCAAGATAATTATCCCATGCTTGGACAAAAGGACGAGTGTCAATTAATTCTTGGCGATCGATACCAGCAGTTGGACTGGTCATGATATTCCGGATGTGGTCTACATCGGTATTATGAGAACCGAGTCCCATATCCTGTAACTGTTTGAGAACTTGAGAATTGATCTGAGTGCGAATTTCGCGGATTTGCAAATTAGCTCGATTCGTGACATCTAGATAGCCACCGCCGTGTTGGTCTGCTATATCTGCGATCGCGCGGCACTGTTCACTATTAATAATCCCGCCTGGGATTCTCATGCGAGATAGTATACCATCCTCAGCGGGTGTAGCATAAAACAAGCCAGGACAAGTGGCAAATCGAGAAAGCAAATTTAGAACTCCTTCCCCGTGCAACGCAGGGAGTAGACGGTGAATGTGTCTTGAGGACATCCTGAGAGTTGGCATTCTGACTTAGGCAATCCCATCACAGTTGCGGCACAGTCCCGGAATTTCACCGGAGTTTCCCAACCCCAAGTTTTAGTAATTTACCATGAGAAGGCTGTCAGTAACTTGAAGACTTTATAATTTTGCATCAACCTGATTTGTGTGGGTGGGGAGAGACAGGATTAATCGCATCTGTACGGGAGTAGGAAATAGGGAATCAGTTTTTTCACGCAATCAGGAGTCCCATAACAGATTTACAAGTCGCAAAAGCTGCTTTTCATGTCGCAAAAGCTGATTTACAACTTTCTGCTCTTTTTGAACCACAATCTCTTGTAGGGGCGCACAGCTGTGCATTGGTGTCAACTTAACGTGAAACCCTTGTCCAGACAGGATATTGAGTTCATTTACTCACCGCGTTACCCCACCCTAACCCTCCCCGTATGTATTGGGGAGGGAACTGGATTTCCTTGTAAAGGGGAGGGAACTGGATTTCCTTGTAAAGGGGAGGGAACTGGATTTCTTTTTCCCCCCAATCCATCGGGGGGATTAAGGGGGGTAAAGCGTATGTGGGACAAGCATTTGAGTTTAAGTTGACACCTATGACAGCTGTGCTACCCTACCCTATGGTTTAATTACCTGAAAGTTGCTGTAAAGAAGCGTGAAGTACACTATCTACATCTCAAAGCTAAGCACAGAGACTATTCTCATTCTGAATTCTGTTAGCGTAGCGGGGCGTAGCCCATTCTGACTCCTGAATTCTCAATTCCTGAGGTACTTGAGCAACAAGGTGAACATCACCACGCTTATTTCGTTCACTCGAAATGAGTAGAAATATTCAGAGATGAGTGACATTTGAGAGATAACCCGTATGGGTTGAGTTCGCACTTTAATCTCTCTCAGATGATAACTGAATAACCATGAGGGTGACTCCAATTAAAAGAGAAGTCCCTCTCCGTAGGTGCAACGGTAACAGCATCATCCCTACGGTAGCGACTAGCCATCAATCCGTAAAGCGGGATGAAAAGGAGTAAAAACTGGCAGCCTAAGCTGGTTTCCTTCGAGCATGAACCCATGAATAGCGAAAGCAAAGATGCGCCGAACCATGGTCATGAAGAACCAGCGAAATCAGGCTTTAGGCGCTGGAGCCAAAAGGCAAAGGATATGGGGTTGGCAATTCGTCGGTTGACCAATAAGCACTCCCAATAAACCCGGTGGATAGCATCATTCTAAAGGTTCTAACAATAGACATTTCCAGATATGTCCCAAACCATGAGGGAAACTTGGTATCACAAAAAAGGTACAAAGTTTCAAAGCCCTCACCTTATCCGATACGCCGATGACTTTAGTGGTAAGCAAGGAGGCTTACGCTGATCTAGATAATATTATGTATCCGAAGCTAAAAGCTTGGGCAAAACACCGCCACCCCAGGAAAGCTGGAGAATGGGTGTCAAAGAAATATTGGCAAACCATCGGTGGTGATAATTGGGTATTCGCAACCAGGCATGAGGGTAAAAACCCGATGCGGTTACGGTCACACGCAGAAACACCAATAGTTCGGTATGTGAAAGTTAAAGGCGAAGCCAGTCCTTATGATGGCAACCTAATTTACTGGAGTACAAGAATGGGTAAACACCCAGAAATGACCAAAAGAATGGCAACACTCTTAAAATCACAAAAAGGGAAATGTAACCACTGCGGATTGTATTTCCGGGAGGAGGATGTACTGGAGATTGACCACATAACCCCCAGAAGTTTGGGAGGAAAAGACGAATACAAAAATCTTCAGATATTACATAAACATGCTTTTATTTTCGGTTTGAATCAAAGAATAAATAACTCGATCTAAATATTTTTTGCATTTGAAAAAATCAGATTCTATTTGATGTCCCCAAGTTATTTGTTTGAATTTTTATACTCTCAGCTTTCGAGTTGCCAAAAGTTCCAATTGTTCTGGATTCAAACCATAACGTAAGCACCAATCTTGCCTTTTTTCTTCGGTTGTCAAATCCCAATGCTGATAAAATTGCTCTAGGGCATGAGATGTTTCTGCTTGTGTGCAGGTGATTGGTGCGATCGCAGATTCGATAATGCTCTGGGATAACAATTGCGGAATCAGGTTGTAATGAGCTAAAAAAGGAATAATTTCTCTAGATAGGTTGACATGGCTCAACCCAGGCATCGCGCCGCTGATTTGTAAAACTTTACTCATATTTGTAGAAATATTTAATCCGTGCAGTTATAAGAGGATGTTTGAAAAGTCTTGATTGATGTGTCAAATATTTTTTATCCCACCCTAACCCTCCCCTTATAAAGGGGAGGGAACCGGATTTTTTTTTGTTTCCCACCTTTATAAGGGGGGACTAAGGGGGGTAACAACGCAATTAAAATCACAGGCAATCACTTTTCAAATAACCTCTAAAATTTAGAAATGCAAGCGGCAAAGTTCAGGTATTGTTCTGTACCGCTTGCAACATTAGATATAAATTTTTGTCTGGGTTCCAGCATAAAATCACCTGCAATTTCATTTCAGGAACTCTTGAAGAAGAATTCAGAAGTCAGAATTCAGGAGTCAGAATGAATCAGTCCGGAGTAGCACCCGCGAATGTCTTGTTGACCACCAAATCTACGATTTGGTGGGGGTATTAAACCCGGTTATTCAGACGCGACGCTCGGAATACTCGCTAAAGCTAAGCTATCCGCCAGTCATACAGAATACCCAACTGAATTCTGACTCCTGACTCCTGAATTCTGTTTAATAAAGTGACAAGTAAAGTGAAGACTGTTTAATATGAGTATTTGGTAACTCATGTTATCCTCAGCAATTGGATGTCACACCTATCTATACGTGCGTTGCTAAGGTCTATGCAGGGTATTTTTTAGCTAAGCGATCGTTGTAACATTTCTTAATGCGTTTGCATTGCATCGCCGATGATAAAACTCACCAACTAAGATTGCAGTGGAGCGATCGCCTAAAATAAAAACATAAGTGGAGGTGACAGCGATGGTTTCCCAAGTCGAATCTTCTGCACCTGCGGAGATTTTCTATCCAGAATCTGACGATCAGCCGATGGCAAATAATACAGAACACTTTGAAATGATTGTGCTGATCAAAGGTAATTTAGATATTCTCTTTGCAAATGAACCAAATGTTTTCGTCGCTGGTGATTTATTCTGGTATCCGGTTGAGGGCAATAATAAGATTAAATATGCACCCGATGTGATGGTTGCTATTGGTCGTCCAAAAGGTCGTCGTTCTTCTTATAAACAGTGGGAAGAAGGAAATCAACCGCCCCAAGTAGTGTTTGAAATCCTCTCGCCAGTCAACACATCAGTAGAAATGGCTCGGAAGTTGCTGTTCT
>JAESFX010000358.1_pt1 | contig 15663 bp, 15 predicted proteins | sample 9269501 | NCBI WGS metagenome assembly JAESFX01 (sample SAMN14515570, study PRJNA621655) | algae metagenome | isolation source: Desmonostoc geniculatum HA4340-LM1 and co-occurring heterotrophs from cave... | place: USA: Maniniholo cave, Kauai, Hawaii | collected 2009-07-28
GATAAAGTAAAAAGATGTCCGATAAAGCTACCTGATTTTTATTGGATTTTATCGCTAAATCAGGGATTTTACTTTTTTACTGAGTAATCAAATTCAATCAATTTTTATTGGTGCAAGATGTGAGTAGAGCATCTCACCATTTAAGAAAAGAATTTCCTGAGTTACTGAAACTCCCTACCTTGTGGACACCAAGTTATTTTGTTTCTACTGCGGGAAATATTTCTACACAGACAGTTAAAAACTACATTGCACAACAACGAAGCTGACTGGTAGGCTAAAGCCTACGAAATAGCTTTCATCCCTGGGCTAAAGCCACAGGGTTTTCAGCATATCCTTTATAATATATTGTGCCCCTACAATGACGTGTATAAAAATTGCTGTAATTTATCAAGAACCAGATGCAGTTTTAGTAGGTCTACCTTTAATAGCCTTAAAGCGTTCGCCTAATTGTTCAGCGACAGTTTTTAAACCGGGAGTCTTTTTCGATGCAGTCTTGACGTAATCATAAACAGTCAAACTGCTAGTCATCGCTTCACTACCGACAGCCATTAGGGTATCATCTACTTGTTCGGTGAGTTGCTGCATAGAGATTAAAAGTTCGGTGAGTGCAGCGGCTAATTGATAATCCCGAACAAGTTCATCAACGTCAAAAGTAGCTGGAAGGATTTCGCGGTTAGACTGAGCAGCAGTGATGCTATTGTTGACAAAGGCTAGGCTTTTATCGCCCATTTTGACTAACTTGCGTCGTTCTTCAGTGCTGAGAGTAACTAAAAAGGGCAGCTTTTGTTGGACTTTCTGTAGCGCGGCTTTAATTTCTTGGATATCTTGCGGCGAAAGGGAGCCTGTAATATTTTGATAAGCCATCGTATATTTACCTTGGGAGTTATGATGGGTAAGTAGCAATAGTTGCTAAGTATATGATTCCCATTGGTAAGAGCGATGTCTACGACGGGCTACGCCTACGCACATCATAACCTATTTATTTATCTATTTTAGCGCTGATGCTGAGGGATACTGACCAGATGCTATTAAAGTTTGTCGCTCTACAATCCTTTCATCGCTGTTAAAATCTAGGATACGTGCGGTGACTTCTCCAATCTCTGTTTGATGCACAATCACAGCCTCATCTAGTCGAAAATGTTCACCCCAAAAGTCTCTGCGTGGGTTAAAAAAACGCACAAGTTCCCCAGTTTGCCAATTAATTGAGCCTAAATCTGTGCCTTTTTGCAGGTTACAGAAAATACAGGCATAGCAAAGATTATCTGCTGTTGTAGCGCCGCCGTGTTTGACACTGATTATATGGTCAACTTGACAACCTGATGATCTATCTGCTTCAGAGACGAGACAGTATTCGCAAATATGCTCAGCGCGATCGGCAACTAAACGCCGCAGTTCTGCATTAATATATGGACGAGACATATTGAATACTTACTTAGGGTTAACGTATGTACGAGCTTTTGCTTTTGCTAAAGTCATAATATGCTCTAGCGTGAGGAAATGATCTAACTCTCGTTGGTCACTTCCAGTAAGACCTTCAGTTTTTGCCCGATAAACCAAATCCTCTAAACGGTCTTTGGCTGCATCTGAGAGTTTGAAATCGATAACACTTTGGGGAGTAGTTCCAGCAGCAATAAACTCTATAATTTCATCGTAGACTTTGGTGGTATTTACAGATGTAGTCATAAGATTACCTCTTTTTATTAGTGAGCTACTTGGTCAATAGAGGGGAGTGGGGAATCGGGAATCGGGAGTTGGGGATGCAGCATTGGTCAATTAGGTTTCATTGACAAATCTCCAAGTTCCATTGAAGTCTAACAACAACCTGCTACGCGTCTACGTCATTTTTCAGCATAACAATCGTAATCAAGAAAAATTAACTTAAACTAAAAATCTGGTAAGGTGTCGTACCCTCAGGAATAAGACACCCTACCAGATTAAAGCTAAATATGAACCAGACTTTTCAACTTGTCTGTACGCCGTAGCCTCCTAGCCCAGGAGATGGGGAAGATTTAAACCAATCTCAAATCAGAATAATTTGCTAAGACATCATCAGATGTCAGGGTATCACCTTCGGCTTGGGGAGTCCAAAGAACTTCAATTGCTAGAAGTTTATCACCGGGGATGCTACCAATTTGCCGCAAGGCTTGACGCAAATCATCGGCGCTGTTAATTTTTGGCATTTCAGATTTGCCTAATGTCGCCGCTAGTAAGGTGACGATAATGTATTCGCCAGGGCCTTCGGTAATCAGACGAGTGGGGTTATCGAGTTCATCAGCGGGGGGTAAAGCTTCTTTGGCGAGGGCTGCTTTTAGCTGGTTGTTGACGTTAGTTAGAGTTTCTTCGCTAAACTTGCTGCGTTCTGCTAATGATAAGCGGTTGAACTGTGCTTCAGCTGAATTTAACCGAGCTTGTTGGGTATCTCCACCTGCATATACCCAGTACTCTGGATGGCGGAGTAAAGCTAGGCTGGCTTCTTGGAGAATTTCTGCTCTCCCCTCTGGGGAGTTGGTATCAGCAGTTTCAGCAATGTGGTTGAGTTCATTTTGCAAATCACGCGCTTGAGCTAACAAACCGACTTGCAAACGAGTTACCGAAACTGAGGAGTTGGTGCTGTAACCTGCTTCTTCTGTTTCACCACTGGAGACGCGGCGGAAGCTTTGGACTAAGAAATTAGCGATCGCCAAAAATATTAAAATGCTAAATAGACCACCAAATCCGCCTCCAATTCCCCAAAAAGGAATTATGAAGGGAAAGCCAAAACCACCACCACCGGGATAATATCCGCCTCCGCCTGGAGGTGCATAGGTACGCGGTGTATAGGTGCGGCTAGAAGGTACTCTAAATGAGCCACCACCAATGCGTCCGCCACTAGCGGCTAATGCTCCATCGGCATGACTGAGAGCCAATGTTAACACTAGGCTGAGGGCAAAGAAGATTTTTAGCAGCGGTTTGATGGTTTGTTGTAGTTTTTTACGCATAATACAATCGCTTCAAAATGGAAATTTTTATGATTTTTCGCTATGTTCTGGGGATTCTTGGGGTACTTAACACTCCCCTTTATCGGCTACACATTCACTCTACCGCGTCTGATATCGGGTAGGCAGCGATCGCAGGGGGGATTTCTCTACAGGGGAACCGTACTTGAAGACATGTTCTGATGAGAGAAATTGGCGATGTCTACGACGGGCTACGCCTACGAGTAATTGTTACTATGTCTGCGACTAGCACTTTCTGACTACAGTTTTGAATTATACAGATGATTTGAAATTTTAGTGATTATTTTGACTGATTTTTTTAATACTTGGCGCTAAATATTTTGTTGCAATCTAGATTTTCTGTAATAAATTACACACTAAAACCATAAAAATCTCTTGACCCTACTCCCCACTCCCTACTCCCCACTTTCCAGATAACAGAGATTTTGGCATTTTGGCACAACCGTCGAGATTATTTTAGATATTCTGTTGAAGGTAGCTAAATTTGATAATTTTCGCAACAGTTGCTCGTCGAGCGATTTAGCTGCAAGTGGTAGCTTCATATTTGTTGTTTATCATGCACAGAAATTCTCAAGTCATGAGAAATTTGCCAGCCAAAATCTAAATAGACACAAATCAAAACTAACTATTACTGGCTAATGTTCTGAAATCAGCTTAGAATTTATCTACTGCATTACAGAGAAAAACAAACAATAATTATTGTGGCTTTCAAAGTCATCTCAATTGTAAATAAATACAAAAAATATTTTAAAATCTAGTTCTCAAGTTGATTATGGAACATATTTCTCAACTCACAGCCACAATTAGAGACGAAACTGCACATCCGGATATTCTGGTGATATCCCGAATCTTCCTACCGAAACAAGCTGTTATTGGGGAATATATCTACAATCGCTGTCTCCAAGATCCAGAACGAGTGATTGTGCTGGCGGCTGGTTGTTCAGGAGATAAAGTATTTGACGAAAATCAACAGTTTCCTGTATATCGCTGGCCTAATGTTAAATACTGGGGTAGTGGCTGTTTAGGAAATGTTCTCAAGCCTTTGGTAAATATTATCTGCTCGTTTGTGCTAGCAATTAAACTTTATTTTCGCTATCACTACCGTTATATTGAATGGGGTCACGGCTATGACTTTCCGTCACTGTTGCTATTGAGCTATCTTTTACCGATTCGTTTTTTTATCTATGTGCATGGCAACGATCTTCTGAGTCCATTACATAATCCGGTGTGGCGATCGCTATTTAAATTAACACTTCATAGAGCCGAAGGCATTATTTGTAACAGTTCTTATACACAAAACTATCTCAGAACTGCTTTGCGATTAAATACCCCAACCCATGTTATCAACCCAGTAATCAGACCAGAAAAATTTGGCAATGCAACGTTAAATAGCCTTGATGATTTACGTGTGCGTGTGCGTCAAAGCTACAACATTCCCGAAACATCAATAGTTATTCTCTCGGTAGGAAGGCTAGTAAAACAGAAAAGTTTCGATCGCGTAATTGATAATATTCCCCTATTGCTAACTTTTGGGGTAGATGTCCACTATATACTTTGCGGTCAAGGACCTTGTGAATCTCAACTGAAATCTCTCGCACATCGCTTGCGGGTAGATAAACGGGTACACTTTGCTGGATATGTGCCTGAGAACGAATTAGCAGGTTATTATGCAGCCTGTGACATATTTGCTATGCTGAGTTTATTAGATACAAAACCTCATAATATAGAAGGTTTTGGTATCGTTTATTTAGAAGCAAGTTACTTCGGTAAACCTGTAATTGCCCCTCGTTTAGGTAGTGTTTTAGACACAGTTACACATGAGGAAAATGGCATACTCGTGAATCCCAATTCTGGTTATGAGGTTTTTCAAGCTTTTAATCGGTTGTGTAAAGACCAGCAGCTACGCGAACAGCTTGGTCGCAAAGGTAAAGAATTAGCTAATCGTAGAACCCTTCACCGTTCGCTGTACAAATCAGATACAAAAAACACGATTCTGTAAGATGAATTAACGCCTCACCTCACAAACTTTCCCATATTTAAATTTAACTGCTGACAGATTTGAAAAATCTGGTCAGCATATTTAATACAAGAAGTAGAAAATTATAAATAAGATTAATCCTTTGTTGTATCGAAGTTACAATGTAGTAAAATAACACTGACTACGGTTTAGATACATGCACTAAATTTAAATTAAATCATGAAAATCAAAAAAATAATTGCTGGTTTATGCGTAGGTTTAATGTTAATTGTTTCTTTTCCTAAGCCCGTAAAAGCTGAACCAATTACTATTTTGGGAATTCTTAAGATTATCGGCTTAATCACTACAGTAGGTGGGTTTTGGGTTGCTGTGCAACAAGCTACCCTAGCAGAACATAATTCTGCTACTAACTCTCTTCTAAAACATTTAGAAGGTAATGCCGAGTTTCCTGTAAACGGTTATTGTGTAAGCCCTGACATCAAAAATGGAACAATAAAAAAAGGCTGGTTTGTTTCTATTGATGACAAAAAATACTTATATCCCCTAGTTAAATCTGAATTTTGTAAAGTAGGTGGTCTATCTCAAAATAAAAATGGTAAATACATTATTGGTGTTTTTACCAGTGAGTATCACGCTAAAAATTTTGCTAAAGTGGTCAGATATAGAACAGAAAACGAAATTAATGTATATGTCAGCACAAAACCAGTAGAATTTTAATTTAGGAACTTCTCAAAAAGATAGACTATTCATAATGGTAATTAACCCAAGTTATTTATAAAGTAAAAATAAAATTGTTGTAATTGTTGTAATTGTAGGGTGTGTTAGGCGCTTAGCCGTAAGGTACCCTACTTAAGATTTACTGCTACAGCCATTGAGATGTTGCAAAAATGTTATTCAACTGTTTGGTTCTATCAAGTATTAGCGCGTAGGGCTGGATACGAAAAAATGCAGCAATTTATCAATAAAGTAGGCTACGGTAACCGTCAGATTGGCACCGCCGCAGACATCGATCGCTAAGGATCTGGCTTTACTGGCTGAAATTAATTAACCACCACCAACAATAGTAACCACTTCTAAGCGATCGCCAGATTGCACTTTTGTTTCTGGCCAAAATTGGCGGTGTAAGATTTCGCCGTTATACTCCACCGCCACCAAGCGAGGATTGAAACCCAACTGTTGCAGTAAATCGGGTAAAAGACTTTCAGACGAACAGCTACGGGTTTCACCATTTATCTGAACCGTAATCTCATTAGACATAAATTGGGGAATGGGGAATGGGGAATGGGGAATGGGGCATTGGGCATTGGGCATTGGTTATTCACTTTGGACTAATGACTAATGACTAATGACTAATGACTAATTTACAATTCTGGTTTAATGCGATTGAGTTGGGAAAGCAAATATTGGGTTACTAGGGTAGGTTGTTCAGCTTGCATGAGCGATCGCACTACTGCTACACGTTCAGCTCCTGCATCGATGACATCATTAATATTATTTGCATCTATTCCCCCAATGGCAAACCAGGGAATTGAACAATTTTTCGCAGCATAGCTGACGTATTCTAAACCTGCTGCTGCCTTACCTACTTTTGTGGGAGTTTCATAAACTGGCCCGACGCCGATATAATCTACGTTTTCCGCAATTGCACGTTGCATTTCTTCTTGATTTGTGGTAGACAGACCTATTAAACGTTGGGAACCGAGTAATTGCCGAGCAACGGTGATGGACATATCTTGTTGTCCGAGATGCACTCCATCGGCATCCACCGCCAAAGCCAAATCTACGCGATCGTTAACGATAAACAAAGCACCGTAAATGTGGCATAACTGGCGCAGTTTCCTAGCTTGTTCCAGACGCAAAGAATCATCAGCGGTTTTGTCACGGTATTGTAGGAGTGTTAATCCACCTTTGAGTGCAGCTTCCACGGTGTTCAATAAAGTATCACTAGGGGAAGTAACAAGATACAAACGCGATCGCCATAATAATTGATGGCGTTGATGACCCATTAAATTACTTTCTAGGGTATACACCTGATAGCGCATCTGCTTACTAGCTTTAGCCATAGTTGGGTGATAAAGCTTGCCATATTCTTCCAGCACTCGCAAGGCTTCTTCTATCCGACAAAAGTTAGCTTGCAACACCGATTTTATACTAGCTCGTTCTTCTTCCTGAGGATGGGTTAACTCAGTCCCAGGATCGCCTGGTGTATCCCGCGCCGCACGCAATTCCGGGGTATGCCATTTGGCTACTTCTTGTCGCAAGCGCTTACATTCTAGGGACAACTGGGCATTATTCAATCCAAAACGACACCATTCTTCAATAATTCGCAAGCCTTCACGAGCGCGGTCCAAATTGGCATCTAAAATCCGGTAAACAACTTGCTGTACTTGCTCTTTTTGGCTGTATGGCTCGACCATTACAACAACCCCGTTAGTACTTTCATCGAAATGTGAATTATCATATGTCCTAGTAACCATAAGTTAATTAATTTGCTTTTTTTACTCGTTTTTTGACTAAATCTACGCAAAAAAAACGTAGGAATAAGGGTCATGTTAAATTATCCCATGTTCCTATAAGCAGCGATCGGGGTAGTTTGAGGCTACAGTTTAGCACTAAGGTTAGTCAAGTATTTTACGGTAGACTACGACCTCACAAAGAACTCCCAAAAGCAGATACAACACAAAATCCGCAGTCAGCAAAAGCAATAGCATCACCGAACAAGGCAAAAGTTGTACGATTTTAGATTTTGGATTTTAGATTTTAGATTATGCAAGAGTTAGTAAATCAGGTTTTTGGCATGATTCAGACGATATTTTAATTATCGGAATACGAATGAAGATTGCAGTTGATTAGGCACTCCAAAAAATACATCAAAAAAATTCCGATCTTGCATAGTTGCGGTGTAATTTACCAACTTCCAAAATCTCCCCCGTTTGCCCAGAAAGAAAAAGGTACAAGCCCATAAATAAATTTAGGGGCTTAGTAAATTTTTGACTTTTGACTTTTGACTTCCCCGAACGCGAGTGCGTCTCGCTCCAGAAAGGGCTGACTCTGTATTAAATATCTATCGCCAATTAGTGAATATATGAGTAATATTATCGGCATAATACTCTCTAAGAGTATAAGAATTTATTGTTATTTCTAAGGGGATGTGTTAAATATGATTCTAATTAATGTGTTTTCTAAGTACCGTACAGTAGATTTTATGTCTGCAAAACGGGGGTTTATCGAATCAACAATGCTTTCAATCTGCCGAAGTCAGGTATTATTTTTGACTATGCTTTTGGGGTCGATAAGTATGGCGTTCCTGGGCACAAGCCTGAATAGTGCGATCGCTCAAATGCCATCAACACCAAATTCCGCACCTGTCGGTGAAAATAGCAATTCTCAGATGAACGTGCTGTTCGTCAATGCCAATACTGGAGATGACGGTGCAGGTAATGGTAGCGAATCCGCTCCGGTGAAAACCATTACCCAAGCATTGCGATTAGCTAATCCTAATACGATAATTATGCTCTCCACGGGCACTTATAGCACGGAGACGGGAGAGGTATTCCCCTTAATGCTCAAACCAGGTGTTTCCATTCAAGGCAACGCCAGCAATCAAGGCAAAGATATCATCATTCAGGGAGGCGGTGATTACCTAAGTCGCAGTTTTGCTGGTCAAAATGTGACAATTGTTGCGGCAAACCAAACGGTACTGACCGGGGTGACAGTGACGAACTCAAATCCCCGTGGTTACGGTTTGTGGATTGAATCTAGCAATCCGATAGTTGTGGAAAATAGCTTTACTGGTAGCACACAAGATGGGATTTCTATCAGTGGAAATGCTGCACCCACCATTAGCAAAAATTACTTTCATGGCAATGGCGCCAATGGCATGACAATTGCCGGCAACTCCCGTCCCGAAGTGAAGGAAAATGTCTTTCACGAAACCGGTTTTGGGATCAATATTGCCCAAAATGCCGCTCCTGTAGTCGTAAGCAATCAAATTGAAAATAATAGAGCGGGAATTGTAGTCCAAGCGAATGCCCGCCCGATTTTACGGAATAATGTTATTCAAGGTAGCAAAGAAGATGGTTTAGTAGCGATCGCCCAAGCAATGCCAGATTTAGGCAACGCATCTGAACCTGGGGGTAATCAATTTCAAAATAATGCCCGCTACGACATTAACGCCAGCGTCGCCAAGCAAGTGATTTCTGCTGCTGGCAATAACTTAGCGAGCGATCGCGTCAGTAATAATGTAGATATCAACGGTACAACAGCACCAGCAGCCGAAAATTCTCGACCCGCCCCTGTCGCCAACAATGTGGTACAAGAAATACCAGCATCAGGAGAAATCACTTTCTCGGCTCCTGAAGTCTCAGAAACTACCAACGCCCCAACTAACAACAGCGTTTCAGGAGATAATCTTGTTCCTGCACAATTAAACAGTCAACTATTGCCATTGCAACCAGCCAGCGTACAGCTTTCCCCCCCTATATCCAATCAACAGCCACCTACCTCTAAAGTCGCCGGATTTCCTACTCCTAGCAGCTTGTCAGCTACTCAAGCTGCAACTTCCACCCCAGCACAGCCGCCTGAGACACGGCAGTTTAATTATGTGCAGATTGATCCCAACACGGTTGAGTTTACTGCACCTCAGTATTCATCCAGTTCTGTAGCACAGCCAGCAGTTCCCAGCACAGGTAATCAAGCACTGTTGCCAGTTCCTAATGGCAATGTCCCCATTGAAGATACTCGGAATCTGCCAAAAGTACCACCTGCAAGTTCTACAAATATCTCCTACAGGGGAAACTCCCGAACACAGTACGGTATACGTTATCGCGTAGTGGTTACATTAGTAACAGATAAAGAGCGAGATTTAGTGCGATCGCTTGCTCCTGGTGCCTTTCCCACAGTCTGGGAAGGTCAAAAAGTGATGCAAGCAGGAGTATTTGACAGTGAATATAACGCTAAAGAAATGCTCAAAACACTATCTAGCAAAGGGTTAAGAGTCATTATGGAGCCGTTGAACTAATTCGTAATTCGTAATTCAACAGGGCTTACGCACAGGTAACGTAAATCGTAGACGCAAAGCGGCTTCCCGCAGGGTACCGCAGAGAACGCAGCGAAAAGTCTGAGCGGAGGTTTCCTCCCCTCGGAACTTTTCAAGACAGAGGCACAGAGAAATAAGAGTTTCACAGAGTTTTTGCCTAAGTCCTGATTCAATTACGAATTACGAATTATCAATTACGAATTATTTTAACTCCCCTATGCCGGTTTATGATCCAAACGAGTCGCTTGCTCTAGGGCGGCTTTTTCTTTGGCTCGGCGGGCATAGGATTGTAATTGGGCGCGATCGCAACCTGTTAAAATACTCAGGTTTTCTAAGCTAATTCCCCGCATTAACATTTCTACTCGCCAGGTTTGTTGTGCTTGGGCGATGGCTGGCGGTTGTGCTTGGGGAGTTAATAATCCTTGACTCCATATTTGCCAACGTGTCTCAAGCTCTGATTCGGAAATTGGTTTGCCTGTTTCATTGAGAAACATGGCTGTTTGATTATCTTTACGGCTTTTGAGCCATTTAATTAAAGGATTATTAGTGTAAGAGCCGTAGCGTTTGCCCAAAATCCACTGATTGACGGGTACTTGCCGGACAAATCCGGGAATTGTAATTTGCAGGAAGTGCCCTTGAGGATCGTAGATTTGTTGCGATCGCTCTAAGCTAATTATTTCTGTGGCGGATAACCCAGCACCAAATAAAACATAAGCCAAGGCATAATCTCGTACTCCCGATTTCCTGGCTTGTTGCAGAATTTCATGAACCAAATTAGCAGGCAAATCAGCTACTTCTGTGGGCATTACGCTTCCTTGTAAAGAGTTAGTTGCTGATTCCGCTGGGGATGACATAGCTCCATGTAAGAACAACTCTACTAAATTCTCCAGAAAATCATCCCGATCTTCCCAAAGTTCATGAAATTCACTGGTAAATTCAATTACGGCATATCCCAAAATCATCCCGTTTAACAAACTGGCTAATTTTTCTGCCGGTAGATATGTATTTAAGTGTCCTTGCTCGATTATAGTAGCTAAGTACTGCGCCACATAACGGTTTGCTTCTGTTACCCCCCTGCCTAAAGCACGGCGATTTTCCGCCGGGAATTGGTCGGCTTCTCCCACCACAGAGCGAACAAACTCTGGCACTCGTTCCAAAGCATGTAACGTGTCACTTGCATAATCTTTCAGAGCTTGGTAGACATTACCGGGAGGAGTTGCCCGCCTTACCAGCGACTCACCGAGATTTTTGAAGGCTGCCGACTCTTCCAGCACAGCCAAAAGTAGCCCATGTTTATTGCCAAAATTCCGAAATAAAGTCACCTCGTTGACTTCAGCTTTTTCAGCTATTTGGCGGGTTGTGGTAGCGCTGACTCCCTGAGCAGTAAATAACTCAAGTGCAGCTTGGATCAAGCGTTGACGAGTTGATATGAGTTGAGAGGACATAGAAATATGCAAGTGATACTTGCATGAATATCAGAGTATTGCTAGGATAAAAATGTAAGCGATACTTGCTTGACTCTACTGTAACTAACTGCTGTACAGATTGGGAAAAACCCTGGGGAGAAAAGGCAAATCGCTGGATCGTCCATCAACAGGAATTTTTATGACTGCAAATTTTGGAGCGTTCGGCAAAGGCATGATCCCTGAGAAAGGAAATTCCCCCCAACTCAGTTGGACTAATGTAGTATTTTTTACTACATTTCATGTCTTAGCGCTTCTAGCTCCTTGGTTTTTTTCTTGGTCAGCATTAGGTTTACTGGTGTTTCTCCACTGGTTATTCGGGAGTATTGGTATTTGCCTGGGATATCACCGACTACTGAGCCACAAGAGTTTCCAAGTTCCCAAGTGGTTAGAGTATGCGATCGCCCTGATTGGAGCAATGGCTTTGCAAGGGGGACCAATTTTTTGGGTGGGTGGACATCGCCAGCATCACGCCCACACCGAAGATATCAACCTAGACCCCTACTCTGCTCAACGAGGATTTTGGTGGAGTCATATGCTGTGGATTTTTTACCCACGTCCAGAGTTTTTTGACTATGAAACCTATCAAAAATATGCCCCCGATCTAGCCAGACAACCCTTCTATCGCTGGTTAGATCGCTACTTCTTACTGTTGCAAATTCCCTTCGGGCTGCTGCTGTATGCCTTGGGAGGATGGTCTTTTGTGATTTACGGAATGTTTGTTAGATGCGTCTTGCTTTGGCACTCAACTTGGTTTGTCAACTCTGCATCACATCTGTGGGGTTATCGCACCTTTGATGCCAATGATGGCGCTCGTAATCTGTGGTGGGTATCTCTCGTCACCTATGGAGAAGGATGGCACAACAACCATCATACTTATCCCCACATGGCGAAATCAGGCTTATCTTGGTGGGAAATTGATATTACTTGGTGGAGTATCCAAGTTTTGCAGACTTTAGGTTTAGCCAAAAAGGTTGTCTCCCATCCTCCTCAAAGCGCAACTCGCGGCTAGATTGCAACTGAATTATCATGGGTTTGTAATGCCGGCGGCGCGATCGGCAGTCGGCTTACTAGGCTGTTACGCATTTTAATTGCATATTTACATGACGAAGGTATGTTTGGGTTAAGTGATTTGAAGCAAACACGAGTACTTCAAAAAAATGAGAGGATGTAATTAAGATTATCAGTAAATAGTTTTTAATATTCTGACAATTTTCGGCGATCGCAAGCAATTCTTCGTTTTAATTTTTTATATGATTTCCCTGTCTCCCATTCTCCAAGCTAGACTCTCTCAACCTTTAAAAATTGGCTCCTTTGAGGTCAATAGCCGGGTTCTCCAGTCGCCTTTATCTGGGGTCACAGATTTGGTATTTCGTCGCCTTGTGCGTCGTTATGCACCCGATTCGATGATGTATACCGAAATGGTCAATGCTACCGGCTTGCATTATGTTAAACAATTGCCCAAAATCATGGAGGTAGACCCCAACGAACGCCCAATTAGCATTCAACTATTTGATTGTCGTCCAGATTTCCTCGCAGAAGCAGCAATCAAGGCAGTTGCAGAAGGGGCTGATACTGTTGATATTAATATGGGTTGTCCGGTAAATAAAATCACTAAAAATGGAGGCGGTTCTTCTCTGTTGCGCCAACCAGAAATCGCAGAGGCAATTGTGCGAGAAGTGGTGAAAGCTGTTGATGTACCTGTGACAGTGAAAACCCGTATTGGTTGGAATGACAAAGAAATTACGATTCTCGACTTTGCCAAACGCATGGAAGATGCAGGGGCAAAAATGATTACAGTACACGGACGCACTCGCGCTCAAGGATACAATGGCAATGCCCGCTGGGAATGGATTGCCCGTGTTAAAGAAGTACTTTCTATTCCAGTAATTGCTAATGGAGATATTTTTTCTATTGAGGCGGCGGTGAAATGTTTAGAAGAAACTGGCGCTGATGGTGTGATGTGTTCTCGTGGAACTTTGGGTTATCCGTTTTTGGTGGGAGAAATCGATCGCTTCTTAAAAACTGGAGAAATATTACCGCCACCAACCCCAATTGAACGCTTGGAATGTGCCAGAGATCATTTACAAGCCTTGTGGGAATATAAAGGCGATCGCGGTGTTCGTCAAGCCCGTAAACACATGACTTGGTATGCTAAAGGTTTTGTCGGTGCTGCTGAATTACGAGGACAATTAAGTGTAGTTGAAACCGTAGATCAAGGTTTAGCAATGATTGACCAAGCAATTGCCAAACTGGTTAATGGTTATGAATTAGAAGAAGAAGCCGAAGATAATTTGGTAAGGATTTGAAATATTGATTCTGACTCCTGAATTCTGAATTTTTCTTCAATACATTGTATATTTAATTAATCAAAGTGGAGGCTTGCAATGTTAGTTTCCAAACATGACGAAATTGTATCGATTCCCGAAATCCATTCTTTAGAAGATTTCATGGTAAATCCTCCAGATGGGATGGAGTGGGTGGATGGACAACTGGTAGAAAAAACAGGGATGACATTAAAACATAGTGAAATCGAATTGAGTCTTGGTTTTTACTGGAGAAGTTACATTAATTCTAATCAAGTAGGTGGCAAAGTTTACACTGAAGTGCCTTGTCGCACATACAAACAAGGGCGTCGTCCTGATGTAGCTTATCTAACGCCGGATTTAGTAACTCAATTTGGCAATGTTCCCACATTGCCACAAAGTTTTCCATTAATTGCAGAAATAGTTTCACCGACTGATTTAGCTGAAGAATTATTTTTAAAAGCCCAGGAATATTTACAGTCTGGTTGCCAGGAAATTTGGCTAGTATTTCCTGAGAGTCAGTTAGTTTTGGTCATGACTGATAATCAAGTTTTAGGGTTTAAAGCTGGTGATGTAGTTAGGACTCAAAAAATATTATTGGGCTTTAGTATAGCTGTAGACGAATTATTAGCTTGAAAAAGTAAAAGATCAGAATTCAGAATCCAGAACTCATAAGTCAGAATACTTTCAGACCCAAGCTTAATAATTTGAATAAAATTAACGTGCGCCTCCGTTGGAGACTCACATTAAAATTAAGAAGCTATAGCATCCTTGATTTTCCAATCATTCTAGATTTTGATTCCTGACTTGTGAATCTTTACAGTAAAATTTTTCTATTCCCCATAGCTACTGCCAGTCACCTTACCTCGAAAAACAATGTACTGGTAAAGGTTATAAAATAGCATCACCGGAATGAGAAACCCAATAAAAATGATCATAATCACCAACGAACTGGGGTCGGCAGCAGCTTGATAAATGGTAATTTTATTAGGAATAATATACGGAAAGACAATTAATCCCAAGCCAATGAACGACAATACAAACAGCATAATTGTCCAAATAAAAGGCGCTCTTTCTTGTTTGCGATTCAGACTCTTCATAAGTTGCCAAATCAACAAAACTCCCAATAATGGAATGACTGCAAAGATATAAACTAAAGGTTGCTGAAACAAACGCGATCGCGCATTTTCATAAATTATCGGTGTTGTAATTGTAATGAAAATTGCACCAATTAAAGTTGTCCAAGCAGCTATTTTTGCAGTTTTATAGTGAGTTTCCTGCAATTCTCCTGTGGTTTTCCAAATCAGATAAGTTGAACCAATTAACACATATCCTTGAATCAAAGTTAAAGCTACCAACAAGGAATAGGAAAAAAGCTAAAATCACAAACCATACTTGCGGCAGAAAATACTCTAATGTTTCCATATAATCTCCTAATTGGGAGTGGGGAATGGGGAGTGGGGAATGGGGAATGGGGAGTGGGGACTGGGTATTGGTTATTAATTCATCCCCCTCATCCCCCTCATCTCCCTCATCTCCCCCACTCCCCACTCCCAAATAAAACTCACTGCTGTGCTTCTACAGGGCGTTCATCTGGAACAAACTCACCAGGATTAGTATCTACTGCGGGTTTGGTGGTTTCCATACCTGGAATTGGTAAATCGAGATTGGGGCCTCTGCGGAGAATGCGGCTACCAAAGTACAAAACTGCGATAAATAAAAGGCTGTAGACTGTGGCAAAGGCAGTTAATGACACTAAGTACAGGTCGCCGCAAAAAAGGGTCGGAATTTAAGCTGCGTTCGCTAGGTCTATTTGGGTCGTAGAATTGGAATCTGGAATTTGGCACTTTGCGATAACTTTTAAGGTTGACTTTTCACTCCA
>JAESFX010000361.1_pt1 | contig 15449 bp, 19 predicted proteins | sample 9269501 | NCBI WGS metagenome assembly JAESFX01 (sample SAMN14515570, study PRJNA621655) | algae metagenome | isolation source: Desmonostoc geniculatum HA4340-LM1 and co-occurring heterotrophs from cave... | place: USA: Maniniholo cave, Kauai, Hawaii | collected 2009-07-28
ATGAATATGAACTAGCGTAGGCGTAGCCCGCCGCAGGCATCGCTTTGATTCATGCTATCCAGAATCGTGCAAACAATGGTAATTACACTGTTGAGCGTTTTATATTTAATCATGTCTAGCTACTTAGTTAAATCGGCAGCTTGTTTTTCGGCTCAGGTTAACATTTCTTTGACTCTATACACAATGTTCAATGGCTATGTAGTTGTGATATTGGTAACGAAAGCTCATTTGGCGATCGCTTTAACTCAAGCCATGAGTTTGCTGTACATCGTTAAACCTAACGCACTGCATAATAGATTAAAAATAAAGTTAGTTGAGATATGCTCAAGGGAAATGCGATCGCCTCCTTTCTGGTTCTTGTCGTCCTTAGTGTTTTGTAAAAACGCTATTGTTCTCATTGCTAAAGATAACCCCTGGCGATCGCTCATCAAGAGTCTAGACAATTTCTGGTGATAATTTTATGACTAATGGCGATCGGCCACTCATGTCTTAAATTACGAATTACGTTAGCGCAGCGGGGCGTTCGCGGTAGCGTCTCGTAGAGAAGCCCATTACGAATTACGAATTATTTCCACCATCGCCCCATATTATCGAAAACCCTCTGGCTGCAAATTGGCTTCACAATCAAACGATCGCCATTACTCTAATATTAATTGCATTACTAGGCGCAGTTTTCCTTAGAGGTTTCAAAGAAGCCATCGGCATTGCAGTGTTTTTGGTGGGAGTTTATCTGCTGTTAAACTTTATTGTAGTTAGCGTTGGTGCGTATCAGATTCTAACTCGCCCAGAAGCGATCGCTAACTGGCAAACTGCATTATTTGCCCGCCATTCTAATCCTTTGCTACTAATCGGTCTTTCTCTTCTCGTATTCCCCAAATTAGCGCTAGGATTATCAGGCTTTGAAACTGGGGTTACAGTTATGCCCCTAGTTAAAGGTAGCAGCAGCGACACTCCCCACTATCCCAGAGCTAGGATTCAGAATACACGCAAGCTGCTGACTACTGCTGCTGGGATTATGAGTTTCTTTTTACTCACCACCAGTTTTATAACTACTCTACTGATTCCTGCCTCAGAATTTGCACATGGAGGCAAAGCCAACGGACGTGCCCTTGCTTATTTAGCACATCTTTATTTAGGTAATACCTTTGGCACAATTTACGATTTAAGCACTATTTCCATTTTGTGGTTTGCAGGTGCATCGGCAATGGCAGGACTGCTAAATATTGTGCCTCGTTACTTGCCACGCTATGGCATGGCACCAAATTGGGCAAGAGTCAGCCGACCTTTAGTTTTAGTGTATACAGGGATCGCTTTTATTTGGTGATTACCGCATCCTACGTGCCGAGAGTGCAGCAGTACCCAATGCGATCGCCGCTTTACTATTATATATCCGCGATCGAACAGGTCAGATTCCCCATGCTTACTTCGGCTGGGTCGAGGGAAACCCCATACAATACTTACTGCGTTTTATTTTATTTTATTTGGTGAAGGCGATATCGCTGTCCTCACCCGTGAAGTAGTGCGTCGTGCTGAAAAAGATCCCGAAAAGCGTCCTGGTATCCACGTTGGGGGATGAGGAAATAGGCAATAGGTAAGGCGTACAAGGCAAGAGCCAAGAAGCAATGAATACTTTTACTACTCCCTATTCTCTACTCCCTATTCCCTATTTGCTTAAAGCATCTTTGATGCCATCAACAGTGCGTTGAACAACATTTTTGGTATCGTCTACTGCTTTCTGTGTACGAGCTGCATCTTGGTCTGCTCTTTCTTGGATTCGAGCCGCATCTCTTTGTGCTTTGCGCCCAATAAAGCTACCATTATCTGTTGCTTCGTCTACTTTATTGGCATTGCTTTTTGCTGTTTCCTTTAGCTTATCTGCTGTATCTTGGATGAAATTCTTGGTTCGTCCAGCATCAACACTTGCTTTGCTTTTAGCATCGTCGATATCAGCAGATGCAATTAAATTTGTTGCAGGATTAGCCATTGCTGAGGTGTTTGCCAAAAATGCACCATGCCAAATAAAAGTCATGGCTGATACACAAAACAATGTTGTAGCTATCCAACGTCCTAAAATGGAAAGCCCTTTTGTAAAATAATTGAGTTTCATAGAACACAATGTCCGTTTGCTTTTGTACTCTTATATTTACTTCATCTGGCTCATGAGCCAAATCACTCCCCAGATAGAGGTTTTCTCATCATAAGTTGTTAAAAAAATTCGCTCTTTTAATAGATTTAAATACTACTCAGTTCTGCCTAAAGTTGAGAGGCGGAAATCTAAACCTAATATTATGGTCTGTTGTCACTGCAAATTACGTAATTGAATTCGATCGGGACTTACGCAAAAGATAACGAAAGTAGCGGTAATTCATGAATTACCGCTACGGAAGAATAAGGTTTTCGGTCATGTCTTGCGTAAGTCCTGTTGATATATTTCTGGCGTGTTAATGTCTAATAATACAGAGGGATGATTAAACTCTACTTTGCAAATTACAAGATAAAATTCTTGGATAATTTGGTGTAAACCAAGAGTTTCTTCTCGAATATTTTGTAAGTGCGATCGCATTTGATGATTAAATAATAATGGATGCCCCATTTTCCCTTGATACGTGGGTGCAGTAATCAATTGACCAATGACAAATGACTAATGACTAATGACTAGATCTAAAAGGTTGTCCTAATGATGCAGGTGTCTCCAGTTTAATGCGTGTATTATCCCGTGAGATGAACACCAAGACCAAGATAGTAGCCAAGTAAGGTAAACAAGACAAAATATAAGGAGAAATATTAACTCCTAATCCTTGAAGAATTAATTGTATGGCACCAACGCCACCAAATAAGTATGCACCAAGCAGGATTCTTTCAGGTTTCCATGTGGCAAACACAACTAATGCGATCGCAATCCATCCTCGTCCACCAGTCATATTTTCCGTCCATAGCGGCGTATATGCAAGGGAGAGATAACCCCCCGCTAACCCAGCCATCGCCCCACCAAACATTACCGCTAAATAACGAACTCTGCTAACAGGTAAACCCAAAGCATCAGCAGCATTAGGTGACTCGCCAATACTCCGCAACACTAAACCCGCCCGTGTACTCCGCAAAAACCACCACACCAGTGTCACTAAGACAACTGAGACATACACCAAAATATCTTGATTAAATAAAACTTTACCTAAAAGCGGAATTGATTTTAAAATCGGGATGTCAATCGGTTGCAGCCCGGTAATTGTTTTGCCTACATAACCTGCACCAATAAAAGCACTCAGTCCCGAACCAAAAATACTCAGGGCTAAACCCGCCGCCACTTGGTTGGCAGCTATAGTAATTGTTAATAAGGCATGAATAAAAGCGATCGTTATTCCCGATATCAGTGCTATTAGTAATCCCAAGTAAATATTACCTGTAGCTGAAGCAGCAATAAAACCAGCTACAGCCCCAACCAGCATCATTCCCTCAACACCCAGGTTTAACACCCCCGATTTTTCAGTCACTAATTCACCTAATGCTGCCAAAATTAGAGGTGTAGCTGCCCGTATGCTATCACTAATGATTAAGCTGATTGTTTGGATATTCATACAATTTTGGATTTTGGATTTTGGATTTTGGATTTTATAGCAAAGTGCTGTACATAGATAGCAGGGCGTTTAGCCGATGCTGAGTAAAAACCCACTTGTTTCAACGCTTTGAGTAAGTGACTACAGCTATAAATTTGGAATTTCCAATCCCAAATCCAAAATCTAAAATCTAAAATTCGGTGATGCTGCTGTTACCAAATTTTTTTCTTGGGCTTCTATTTTCAGTAGTTCAGGTTTGGTTTATTGCTAGGGAAGCAGCTTGTGCAGATGCAATCATTGCCTTATGTTGACTTGCTTTGGTACTCTCACTTTTTGGCTGTTGAATTCCCCATAAATGGTCAAGTTTGGTTGTGCCTAATAGCAGACTCAGACCTAAAGTACTAGCACCAGTAGCCAATGTAATGACGATCAATTTTAAACTTGCAGATAATTTTGGATTGGACACATTACATCTCCTCATTTTTATGATTTTTTATCGAAATAGAATAAAGGCGTCAGTCTTCAGAATTCAGTTGGGCGTGGGCGATCGCTTTTTATAGCAAAAGCCTTGGTGGTTATGATATTAACAGATGATAAAACCTAGACACAAAAAGACTTTTCACCCAGTCACTAGTCCCCAGTCCCCAGTCCCTTGCTATATGACCGCAAACTTGGGAAAAGTTGGCTAAGCTCGCTAGTATAACAATAAGATGGCAAATATCCAAATGATGCCTAAAATTTTATAGGTAATGAATAGACAAACTGGTAGCAAAACCAAAGCGCAAGTTTGGGCTGTGGAAAATGGTAAAGTGCGATCGCGTTTAGACCATCTCACCACCGAAGAACCCTTAGAAATTCGTCTCGCCCCCTTTCAAAAAAGCGTAGCTGTTACCATGCGGACACCTGGCGCAGATTTTGAACTTGCTGCTGGTTTCCTCTATGCTGAAGGAGTCGTCAGCCGCAAGGAAGATATCCAACGTATTAGTTACTGCGTAGATGAATCAGTAGATGGTGAGCAGCGATATAACATTGTAAATGTAGAACTGCGACATGGGTTAATTCCAGACTTACAGCCTTTGGAACGTCATTTCTACACTAGTAGCGCTTGTGGAGTATGTGGCAAAGCGAGCCTTGAGGCTTTGCGTCTGCGCGGATGTCCAGTGATTCCTGCGGGTTTAACAGTAACACCTGACATCATCTACAGCCTACCAGATCGGCTCCGAGCTGCTCAAGGTATCTTCACCGCTACAGGGGGTTTACACGCTGCCGCTACCTTCGACGTTCAAGGACAATTGTTAAATCTGCGCGAGGATGTCGGGCGTCACAATGCTTTAGATAAATTGATTGGTTCAGCATTCCTCAGTGACGAGTTACCTTTCAATAATCATATTGTTCTAGTGAGCGGACGCTCTAGTTTTGAGATTTTGCAAAAATCTGCAATTGCTGGAGTTCCCATCATCTGTTCTGTTTCTGCTCCCAGCAGTTTGGCGGTGTCTGTCGCCAAAGAATTCGGAATTACCTTAATTGGATTCTTGCGCGGAGAACGGTTTAATGTTTATACTGGTTTGCAAAGAATCAAGGCATAAGTCATACAGCCAAGCAAGCTCAGTATCAAATGGAGCGTTTTACGTTTAATTAAGTTGACCTACTTATCTGTTCTAAAGAAAAACCAGCCTCAAGGTTTTTGGTCTAAGCAATTAGCTCTCATTACCGAAAAGCGAAATAGACAAATTAGGGATGCGGTCAATAAATCTGCTCGACTGATTTTAAATCATTGCCTTGAAAATAAAATAGGAACAATCGTTTTTGGATGGAATGAAGGTCAGGCGACTTGATAGCGCCCTTAGAGGATGTTTGAAAAGTCATGATTGATGTATCAAATATTTTTTACCCCACCCTAACCCTCCCCGTATGTATTGGGGAGGGAACTAGATTTCCGGTCTCCCCCCTTCCCAAGGGCAGGGCCGTTTCATTCGCTAGTCTGTGAGATTTGTCAAGGGGATATTCTCACGCAAAGACGCAAAGGCGCAAAGAAAAACAACATTATTTGGGCTTGAAGACGCAAAATTTTTTGCCCTAATTGTACGCTTGCCCTAAATTTTGATTTGTTTGACCCTTGCAATTTTAACCATTTTAGGGAACGAAACAGCCCTGCCTTCCCAAGGGGGGATTAAGGGGGGTGATTAAAATCACAGTTAATCACTTTTCAAACAACCTCTTAAGAATCCGTTTCTGGATTTCTTAAGAATCCCCATCCGCCTACGCAGTGGGGAGTATCAAGTGCCAATCTCTAGTAGACAGCCATTAGTTCTCAATATACCTAAGACTGTAGTCACCGAATGGCAATGGCTGGTGACAGAGATTGATTGATGAAATCAAATTCTATCCTTCACTTCTTTGCTTGTATAACTTGCAAACTACCACCTGCATACAAAGTTGGCTTACCCACCTCAAACCCAGTTTCTGTTAACAAACCAGCCAAATCAGTTTTTAATAATTCCCAAGCTGTTTCCGTCTCAAACAACAACAAAAACACCGATACCCCAGGCCAAAATATCGGATTTGTCGGAGCGTGAAAATCTACCAGTGTAAATACCCCTCCTGGCTTTAGCACCCGATAAACCTCATTAATAATCTTTCGTAATTGCTGAGGTTGCATCTCGTGTAGTGCAACGCTAGTATGCACCACATCAAACAAATTATCTGCAAATGGCATTTCCTCCGCAAAAGCTTCCACATAAGAAGCTGATGGTACATTTTGCCGCGCCCGTTGCAAAGATTTCGGTGAAGCGTCTAGCCCTGTTACATTTTGTGAAAGTTTTACCAAAAATTCCGTCGTTTGACCACTACCGCAACATAAATCTAAAACCTGAGTATCTGAGTCAATTGTTAAGCCTTGCAAAGCAAGTTGCCGAAAACGATCTTCACCACCTACACTCAAGGCTGCTAAACGAGAGATAGTATCATAGAGCCATTGATAGCGGTAACTCCAATCCCTTAAAATTGTTGGCATTGCATATTTCCTTACGATTAAGCTTTATATTTAATAAAGATATATTGTTAACATTAGTAAAAAACCTGAAAAAAATCGGGGGAAAGTAACTGCTATGGGTCGTGTAGGCGTCTTATTACTCAATCTCGGTGGCCCCGATAAGCTAGAAGATGTCGGGCCGTTTTTGTACAACCTATTTTCCGATCCGGAAATCATTCGCCTACCGTTTCGCTGGTTGCAAAAACCCCTAGCCTGGTTCATTGCCACGCGGCGAACCAGAACATCTCAAGAAAACTATAAGCAAATCGGTGGTGGTTCTCCACTGCGGCGGATCACAGAAGCCCAAGGAGAAGCCCTAAAAGAACAGTTGGGTTATTTGGGTCAACAAGCCGATATCTATGTGGGAATGCGTTATTGGCATCCGTATACAGAAGAGGCGATCGCACAACTCACCCAAGATAATGTAGAACACCTGGTCATCTTACCACTTTATCCGCAGTTTTCCATCAGTACCAGTGGTTCCAGCTTCCGCCTGTTAGAAAAGCTTTGGCAAGAAGACCCAAAACTTCAACGCATCGATTACACCGTCATTCCTTCCTGGTACAAACAACCAGGCTACCTCCAAGCAATGGCGGAACTCATAGCCCAAGAACTAGAGCAGTTTCCGAACCCAAATGACGTTCATATCTTCTTCAGCGCTCACGGCGTTCCGAAAAGCTACGTTGAAGAAGCAGGCGACCCCTACCAACAAGAAATTGAGGAATGTACTACCCTAATTATGCAGACCCTCAATCGACCCAATGGCCACACCTTGGCTTATCAAAGTCGCGTCGGTCCAGTAGAATGGCTCCAACCTTATACGGAAGATGCCCTCAAAGAACTAGGCGCCCAAGGCGTGAAAGATTTGGTAGTCGTACCCATCAGTTTCGTCTCAGAACACATTGAGACACTACAAGAAATTGATATTGAGTATCGAGAAGTAGCAGAAGAATCAGGAATTCACAACTTTCGTCGGGTACCTGCTCCCAATACCCATCCAGTATTTATTAATGCCCTAGCCGAATTAGTGATTGATGCGCTGAAAAACCCCAGTTTCAAGCTGTCCCAAGCAGCCCAAATGAAAAAAATGGTAAAAATGTATCCCCAAGAGCGTTGGGAGTGGGGTCTAACTACTAGCGCTGAAGTATGGAATGGTCGCATTGCCATGCTGGGCTTCATTGCCTTAATCATCGAGCTGATTACCGGTCAGGGTATATTGCATATGATTGGAATTTTGCAGTAAAGGGCATTGGGCATTGGTTATTAATTCTTATCCTTCATCTCCCTCATCTCCCTCATCTCCCTCATCTCTCCCATGCCCCATGCCCCATGCCCCATTCCCTACTCCCTACTCCCCACTCCCTTGTGATACCACCCATACCATTGCTTGGCACTACGAACTGCAAACCACAGGAGAATTAAAGCAATTAATCCTCCTTGCCAGGGAGCATCAAAGGCAAAAAGTACCAGAGCAATACATAAGACATCTTGAAGAAATACTGCCCACAACGGTAAGCCGCGTAATCGGTAGAACCATCCAACTTGAACTAGCTGGAGTACCAAAGCTAACAAACCCCCAGTTAAGGCAATCAGCCAGTGTGGCGTTGCTGTGGCGGAAGCTACTGCTAACCCCATAATTGCCCCTACGAGGGGAGACATTGATAACTGAATCACTTGTAGCAATCTTTGTCCCCATAGCTTTTTTGAGGCTAGTAATTCAACTAACGACCAACTGGTGAGGCAGGTTAATAATATTGGTGGAGAAATATGAGATAAAATTGGAACTTGCGACCACAAGTTACTACCCTGTAACAGTCCAATAATTAGCAAAGGTATGCCTATTCTCATTCCTGCTGCCGCAGAGGCAGAAAGTGTGGCTAGGATTTCAATCATCAAAGCACTCGCAGCACGAATAAATAAGTAAGTATTTGTTATGTATACTACCCACTGATGGTGGTAATTACAGCAGCAGATTAGAAGTCTTTTTTGGGCATAGGGCATGGGGGAGATGAGGGGGATGAGGGGGATGAGGGAGATGAGGAAGCAGGGAGGTAGGGGTAGAAATAACCAATGCCCTATGCCCAATGCCCTATGCCCAATGCCCTATGCCCCATTCCCAATAAAATTTAAATACCTAGCCGTTGGTAAACCTCTTCTAAATGCCGCAGATGTTGTTGGGGATCGAAACACACTTCTAGTTCTGCTGGGGACAGTTTTTGGGTAACACGAGGGTCTTTGCTAATCAAGTCTTGGAAATTGCCTTCTGGTTTGTTCCAAGCAGCATGAGCGCTTCCTTGAACGATCGCATAAGCTTCTTCCCGGTTCAATCCCTTGTCTATCAAGGCAAGTAGCACTTTTTGGCTGAAGACAACGCCGCCGTAGCAATTGAGATTTCGTTCCATGTTCTCAGGATAAACCAGCAGGTTTTTCACTAAGTCGGTGATTTCTGCAATCATAAAATGGGTTAAAGTGCAAGCATCTGGCAAAATTACCCGCTCTACGGAACTGTGGGAAATATCCCGTTCGTGCCACAGGGCGACGTTTTCCAAGGCTGCACCGGCATGACTTCTAATAAGTCGCGCAATTCCCGTCAGCCGTTCCGAACGGATGGGATTGCGCTTGTGGGGCATGGCTGAGGAGCCTTTTTGACCTTTGGCGAAGAATTCTTCGACTTCTAGAACGTCTGTTTTTTGCAGATTGCGAATTTCCACAGCAAAGCGTTCGATGGATGCCGCTAATAGCGCTAATTGTTGCACATAGTCGGCGTGGCGATCGCGGGAAATTACTTGTGTTGAGGCTGTATCGGGTTGCAGTCCGAGTTTTTGGCAAGCGATCGCTTCTACACGCGGTTCAACGTTCGCATAGGTGCCCACCGCACCGGAAATCTTACCCACAGCAATGGTTTGACGGAGAATTCTCAGGCGTTCTTGGTGTCGCAACACTTCTGCCAACCATCCAGCTAGCTTGAAACCAAAAGTGATCGGTTCGGCGTGAATACCATGCGATCGACCAATCATCACTGTATTACGGTGTTCCTGTGCCTTTTGGCGAATCGCACCAATCAAATCTTCCACACGTTGCAATAACACATCCAAACTCGCAACCAATTGCAGTGCTAAAGCTGTATCCAGTACATCGGAACTGGTTAGCCCCAAGTGAATATAGCGTCCGGCATCTCCTACATATTCGTTGACATTTGTCAAGAAAGCAATCACATCGTGACGAACTTCAGCTTCAATTTCCAGCACCCGCTTTGGGTCAAAATCTGCCTTCGCCTTAATTTCCTCAACTGCCTCAGACGGAATATAACCCAATTGGGCCTGAGCCTCGCAAACTGCGATTTCTACTTGCAGCCAGGTTTTTAACTTATAGGTTTCACTCCACAGATTACCCATTTCGGGCAGAGTATAACGCTCAATCACAATCTGGCACAGAATACAACCGTCATATTTTACAGTAATCGAAAGCAGAAAGCCCATCGGCTTTTATCGGTGCCCATAAGAGGCCGGCGCCCCTACAAATTATGGAATCAACGGTGGAAAATTGTTTGAGTGCGATCGCTCAAATTGCAATCTTAGTTAGAAATGAGTTTGTCTGATGATGAATCAGAAGTATGACAGTAGAAATTTTACTGCCATATTGAGGGAGCAATGTCTACGACGGGCTACGCCTACGCAGGTTTTTCTTATTTCAAATACTACATACCAATTAGCTTCATTTTTAATTCCTTAAAAATGCTGGTTTCTTCTATATTTCAAGCGTTTGGGTTGACCAAAATAGCGAATTAAACGACTCATTAATTTAGAGAATGACTGTTTATTATTGTTACTTTGCTTTTTTTGAACAGTATTATTGTTATTCGCCCCTTGATCAGTAGAAGCTTTATTATTCAGAGGTACAGCATTTTTAGTAGGCGTGATGCCGCTTCCATGTCTTCTAGAAGAAACTTGGGTAAACTCGGCACCAAAAAAAAGAATTTGCGCCGCATAATTAACCCAAGCTAAAATTACCACCAGTGAACCCGCAGCACCATAGGTTGAACCAAAACTGCCATTACCTAAATATTGTCCTAACAAAAACCTACCAATGGAAAACAAAAATGATGTGAGAATAGCTCCAATTAAAACATCACTCCAAGCAATTTTCACATCTGGTAAGACTTTAAAAATGAGTCCGAAGAGGAATGTAGTGATGGCAAAAGAAATGATGAAATTAATAATTTGCCAGAGAAAATCAACACCTGGTACTAAAGTACTAAAGTAAGTGGCTAATGCTGCTAAAGCCGTACTAATTACCAGAGAAACTAAAAGTAAAAAGCCAATACCTAACACCATTGCAAACGACAGAAAGCGTAGGCGAATAATGTTAGTTACACCGCGTCCGGGTTTCGGTTTCACTTCCCAAATTGTGTTGAGGGAATCTTGCAACTCAGTAAATAAACCAGTGGCACCTAATAGCAAAACCACAAGACTAATCACAGAAGCCATCGCACCTGTTTGTGGTTTGTTAGCATTCTGAATCGCTGTTGACGTTTTAGTGCTACAAAATCAGTTCTGGGTGATGGTGTTAGAGTCAAAAAAAACCACGCTGTCTGTTTGGTCGGCTGTACCCCAAGCCCTAGCTTATATGATGGCTAACCCCAACCCCAGTAAACCTGTGTTTGGTATGGTGACGAATGGAGACGATATTTTATTTGTGAAAGTGACGCAAACAAATACCCCACAGTACGACCTCTCAAGGGTCTTCGCGCCGTTTGCATCAGCCAGAGAATTGTACGCCGTTTTGCAAATTCTCAAGGGTATTGGTCAGGTAATCTCTTCTGCATCCTAATTGCTCTTTTGAATTCTGACTCCTTTTTATAAAGTCCAATTCTCTAAAACTAAATTAGGTACTTGAGAAAAGTCCCGATTGTTCCGTGTAACCAGAATTCCATCAACAGAAAGAACAATTGCAGCAATGCGTAAATCCTGCCGACCAACTTTAATCTTTTGATTGATTAGATGCGTATATAATTCTTGTGCTTCAGGAGTGAATCTTACAGCTATTTTCAGGTAAATGAACCACATCTTTTTTATCTCACGCAAAGGCGCAAAGGCGCAAAGGAAGAAAGGAAGGAACAAGATTGTGGTCTAAATACATGAAAAGTGCTGTAAGATATTAAAGCTTTTCAAGCTATCAAATGTTACCTGTAGTTTCTCGTAAGGCGAAACTAAATCATTAGCAGCAGCTCGTCGAATAACTTGAAATCGCCCACGAATTTGTTCCTCGACAGTGACGATTGTAATTGCTATTTCGCTAGCGTCAATAATGTCTAGACGACGAGCAATTTCTAAATTTCCTCTCTGGAAAAGAGAAACGTTATCAGTATCGAGAATCCAAAGACTCAACTTGCTTCCCTCTATTTATCAGAATCTACTGTATGTTCAGCAGCATCTAATTCTTGACGATACTCTTGAATATACTGCTCAACTGCATCAAAATCTGGATCGTCTTTAAATACACCAGCAAATTTCATCCAAGGTCTTTGAGATTGTTCTGCTTGAGGTAATCTGATTTCCATTGGGATGACTTCAACTTTCTCTAGATGTTGAACCAAAAGCTGTTCTAGTATTAAGAGTGCTTGTTCACGAGTTGCTGCTTCAACATGATACTGTGGAAGTTCTAAAATAGATGCGATCGCGCTACCATCTTCTTTAGTTTCCAGCAAAATATTTACTTTTAAATTTGCGGTCTGTGATTCTATTAAAGTATTCATTTTCATCAAGTTTGGACTCTCACTCATCTATTAGAATCGTACAGCAGATTTCAAGTTGGTGAATTACACAACCTCAGTTTCCAAGCCAACCAGAAACTATGTCTGACTCTTGAATTCTGAATTCTGAATTCTGAATTCTGACTCCTGTTTACTGCATTCTATCAATTGTGCGATATTGAATTGCTTCTGCTACATGATTAGCTTTAAGTTTTTCCTCTGCTGCTAAATCTGCAATCGTCCGTGCTACTTTGAGAATGCGATCGCTTGCTCTTGCTGATAATCCTAATTTTCTAATTGCTGTTTCTAATAAATTGCGACTTCCATCATCTAGCTTGCACCATTTTTGCAGATGACTACTCTGCATTTGGGCATTGCAACGCAGATTTGCTTCTGTTTGAAAACGAGTAATTGCGCGATCGCGTGCTTCTTGTACTCGTTGACGCACCGAAGTTGATGCTTCTCCCGTCGGTTGTTGGGTAATTTCTTCTGGTTTTAAGCGATTCACCGCCACTTGTAAATCAATTCGATCCATCAACGGCCCAGAAAGTTTTGCCCAATATTGCTCGCGTTGTCGGGGAGAACAAGTACACTGTTGAATAGTATCGCCATAGTAACCGCAAGGACAGGGATTGGTACTCGCCACCAAAGTAAATTGCGCCGGAAATATCACTGATAATTTGGTGCGGGAAATGGTCACGAAACCGTCTTCTAAAGGCTGACGCAGAAATTCTAAAACATCACGTTTAAACTCTGTTAATTCATCCAAAAAAAGCACACCGGCGTGAGATAATGAAATTTCTCCAGGACGAGGAAAGCTACCACCACCAACCAGAGAAGGGCCTGATGCTGAGTGATGGGGACTGCGAAAAGGGCGATCGCGTACTAAAGAACCACGATTTTTCAATAAACCAGCCACCGAGTGAATGCGAGTTACTTCCAAAGATTCGGCAAAACTCAGGGGCGGCAAAATCCCCGGTAAGCGCCGTGCTAACATGGTTTTTCCACTACCAGGCGGCCCGACAAAAACTAAATTATGCCCACCAGCCGCTGCTATTTCTAAAGCACGACGGGCATGAGTCTGTCCTTTAACATCTTGTAAATCTGCTGAATGAGACGTTACATGTAACGTCTCTACATTGTCAGACATCTGCACAGGTTTGTAACGCCCTGGATTATTTAAAAAGTCCACCACATCAGAGAGATGTTGGCAGCCATAAACAGCCAAACCTTCAACTACAGCCGCTTCTTGGGCATTATCAGCAGGGAGAACTAAGCCTGTGATTCCCATTTTTTCAGCAGCTGCGGCGATCGGCAACACACCAGCCACCGCACGCAAGGTGCCATCGAGAGAAACTTCGCCTAAGAATAAATAATCCCCCAACAAATCAGCGTTAACTTGCTCAGAAGCCGCCAAAATTCCCACACTAATAGGTAAATCGAAACAGGGACCTTCCTTGCGTAAATCTGCCGGAGTTAAGTTAATTACAATTTTTCGCATGGGAAAGGCAAAACCTGAATTCTTCAAGGTTGCCTTAACTCTTTCCCTTGATTCTTGAATCGCTGAATCTGGGAGTCCTAAGACAACAATTCCCGGTAATCCTCCTGACACATCGACTTCCACGCCTACTTTGACGGCATCGATACCGACAATTGATGCACTCCAGACTCTAGCAAGCATTTGTTATATAACAGTAAACCTTTAGCATCTCTAGCAGATCAGTCAGGAGATTGGCATGGGTGAAACCACAGAGGCAATTTTTAGAGTATGAATACACATGTAAAGACGTTGCAATGCAACGTCTTTACAAGGATTTTGATATCATGCACAATCGTTTTCATACATGAAATCAGTAACGCCAATTTTTCAAATTGCATTTCAGTGAATAGGGTGGGCACTGTCACCCACCCTCACACTCTAACTTGCTACTGCCTCAACAGCAGCAGCTACGGGTGAGTAAACACTAACTTTTTTGCGTGTTTTGCCCTTTCTTTCAAAGGTTACAACACCGTCGATTAAGGCAAACAGAGTGTCGTCGCTACCAATACCGACATTGTTACCAGGGTGAAATTTTGTGCCACGCTGACGCACCAGAATGCTTCCTGCACTTACAGTTTGACCACCATAACGCTTGACACCTAGACGTTGGGCGTTAGAATCACGACCGTTGCGTGTACTACCTGTTCCTTTCTTATGAGCCATGATTTCCTTTTGTGTATCTACTTCTGTTTATTATTCTGCAACGGTTTCAGCTTCTTGGGCAGGAGCGTCATCTACAACAGGGCTTTCGTCCGTTGCTGCTTCGGCTGCAAACACCGTACCGTTAAGGGTGATGGAGTTAATCAAAAGTCTAGTAACTTCTTGGCGATGCCCGCGCTTTTTGCGGGTTTTCTTTTTCGGCTTCATTTTGTATACCAGGACTTTACGATCTCTGAAATGTCGCAGTATAGTCCCTTCTACAGTTGCACCTGACACTAGTGGCTGTCCAATAGTGACTTCGCCATCATTCTGCACCAATAATACTGCTTCTATTGTAACTTTTTCATCTGGTTTGGCAGTAAGCAGTTCAATATCGTAAAATCGCCCTGGCTCTACTCTTATTTGTTTGCCACCAGTTTCAATAATTGCGTAGGTCATGGAATTGTCCTTGAAGTTGCCGTACAGGTAGCTGGTTTTGATCTTGTTTAGAGATGCTTTTCCCAGCTTTTGTAATATGTCTACCTGTTCCGAGCAGGAATTAGACAGACAATCTGAAATTGTATTCTATTAGAAGCTTTTAAGTCAATCAATTTTGGATTTTAAATTTTGGACTTCGACTTCTCTACGAGACGCACTCGCGTTAGCTCAGTCGAACGATTTTGGATTGAAATAGATCACTCTGGGTAGGGACTGAATTTACAAAACCAGATGCACAAGGCCATTACCAGGTCAATCTCTTTTTAGATTGACCTGGTAATATCATGTCCGCTTGATTACTTATTAAAATCTAAGTACAAGTCACCGCAAAAAAGGGTCGGAAATAGAGGAAGATATTTTTTGTAGGGTGGCAAAAAAATCACATATGCAGGGACGTAGCTCAAATATCCAGGTTGAAATGACAGGTGAGCAACA